>MDTB01101557.1_pt1 | contig 13905 bp, 15 predicted proteins | sample 811161 | NCBI WGS metagenome assembly MDTB01 (sample SAMN05326650, study PRJNA326480) | marine metagenome | isolation source: seawater | place: Mediterranean Sea | collected 2009
TCTCATCAGCCATTTCAATGACCGGATAAAAACAAGTTCCACCTCGTCCAACAATATCAACCTTAGAAGCCTTCTTTGTAAAGGGCTTAGGCTCTCCATAGATCTTTGTATCAAACTGGATAAAGTCTACCAGTACATGATCAATCATTCCATTTAGTTCTGTTACAAAGTATTGCAATTGAGAGTCAGAAACAGAACCAGAAGTATCAAATGCTACAAGCAACTTGCTGGTATAATTTCTCTTTGAGCCAGGAGCGGTCAAACCATACCGTCTATTTGGCCTCATTCTAGTGCTTTTGCGACCCATAAGAACCAGCTTATTAATAAACCACCTTACTTCCTTCTTCCAGTTTACAACAGGCTTGTTAGCCGCAATGATTTGACCTGCAAGATTACCACTGATATTTCCCCAGCCTTTCTTTTCCTGCTCCTTAATTGCCTTCTCTGCAATATTACGAACCTTCTCCTCTACAATGTCATCGTCAAACTCTTCCCACATAGAGTGGTCATCAACAGTGTCTCCGTGGCCATCGATAAGCTCATCAAAACTCTTGTCTTGACTCTCAGCTTCTTTTTTCAACTTCTCGTAGTAATACTCAGAGGATTGGTTATCTTCCAATCCAAACATCTTTGGATACAAAGCACCCTCTGGAAGTCCCTCGATATGACAGTTGATAGCACAATCAGCCGCAATATTATATCCTCTTGGGTTGTAAGCAAAGTGCCTTGCTCTAGTCAAATGATGAAGAAGAACATGCAAAGCCTCGTGCTTTAGAACACTGCGAAGTTCAATTGGTGTCAACTTATCAATGAAGTCTGGATTATAATAAAGAGCCAGATCAACCCTTCTAATAACTCCAACCGCAAGTGTTGGAATACTCTTTCGCTCCTTCTTATTAAGGTGCAAGAACACCTCTCCGTAGAGAGGCTGAAACGCCACCAATTTAGAGATAGCAGATTCAAGTTTAGCTTTTGCTGTAGCCATGTTTCCTCCAGTATAAACAATAATCAAAACATAAAATGAGACACCTGTTTCCCCTGTGCCTCCCCGTGGGAGCATACTTGCTTAGGAGGCGAGATAAATCTGCTTCAAATGCTCTCTAAAGTCCTCATCACTCTGCCACTGCATAACGATCTTCTTACTCTTTGGACCGCTCAGAAGTGCAACCCAAGCCTGAGAAGCAACATCATTCGGAAGCATCATAAAGAAATCCCTAAGATTCTTTCGCTGAACGTCCTTCATCTTTGTAAGAGATCGTCCGTTGACCTCTGCAACTACAGACCTTGAAAGAGCTGCAATTACCTCAATGTCATTACAGGCAGACTCGACCTTAGACTTGACCTTTGGAAAGCTGTCAACAACCTCTTCTGGCTTCAAGTGAGAAAACTCATTAGTAATGAACTTCTGAAACATTACTGCAATCTCTCGACCAAGCCAACCCTTTGCAACCTGTGTAAGCATACCATCATCCCTAGTGTCAAGAGACATGCCAATAAGCGTATCACTAAAGGCGCACCAACTTCTGCGAGAAGGGTAAACTCGACCAGCTTCAAGGTTTCCTACTGGCGGATCTAGAAGGTTCTGATTACGGTTAATAAACTCTACTACAGCAGCATGAGTATCATTAGCCCTAGCGTATTCCATCCACTCATTTACAGAGGGATCAAAGTCAATATGAAACCACCTATCATGGAGTGCTGGATCTAACTCAACTACATCGTAGTCATCATCAGAGTTTACAGCAGCAACAACTCGCCAGCCATCGGGCAGCTTCTCTCCATCAAGACGGCGATCAAGACAAATCTCAAAAACCGCTTGCAAAACATCCTTTGAGGCACGATTAAGTTCGTCAAAGAATAGAATACCTTGACTATCCTGATCTCTAGGCCACCACTCCTGCTTCAAAAAGCGAATTACATTCTCTTTAACATCCTTTTCTGGCAGACCTTTAATGTCTCCAACTTCACATTGTGAAAGTCGAACGTCCCAAAAGCCGCAAGGCTTTCCAGTGTTTTCTGCAATCTCATTTGCAGTCTGCCTAACAACAGAGGACTTTCCAACACCATGCTTTGCATGGAGCATTACAGACTTGTCCGAAGGCATGTTCTTCAGAATCTCTTTAGTTTGATCAATGTTCATTTTTATCTCCTATAAACAAGTAAAACGGTATCCGTGAGAAGTACCTCACGGTGCTATATAGCCGATCAAAATTTCCGGTTAAAAAACGATTATTCTTTTTCAGAATCGCTTGTAATTTTAGTATTTAAACCAGTTAGTTCGCTCTTAAGATCCTTTAGGGATCCAATCAAACCTTCTAAATCAACAGGGGTTTCATCATCACCCGCCGCCCCTGTCATTGGCAGTACAGATGAAAACATATCTTTTAACCCATTAATACTCTCTGCATCGAATATTGACTCTCCAGCAAGAATCCCATCTGCAAAGCTAGTAGCCTCAGTAAAGTTTCCCTCAATAGAAGCAAGCCTTCCTTCTATGGCATCAAGCCTTTCTAAAACATCTTCTCTAAAGTCTTCTATAATATCTTTCATTTCATTTATATCACTCATTTTTCCTCCTATATTTTTGTTCCAAAAGCATGAGATTCTTCAAGCGCAGATGAAGTAAGTCTGATGAATCTTGCATTTTCCCTAAGATCATCAACGCTCAAAGCATTACAATAAGTCATGGCAGATCTCATTCCTGCCGCGAACTCCTCAAGTATGTAATAAGCCTTTCCCTTTAGAGGGATATATGTAGAAACACCTTCGGCGCAAGTATTCGGTCTTAAGCCGCCCCTCTTATCATCCTGAACTTCCTTAGAGGCCATGCCCCTGTAAACCTTCATCTTTTTGCCATTTACATTTATTACTTCGCCTGGAGACTCTAAGGTTCCAGCAAATATTCTTCCTGCCATTACAGCATCTGCACCAGCAGCTATACTCTTTACTAAGTCAGCAGGGTATCTTATTCCTCCATCCGCAATTATAGATACGTTTTCAAATGCCTCATTTGACATCTTCTCAGCATAGCAATCTGAAACAGAAGAAAGGGTTGGTACTCCAATACCTGTCATAATTCTTGTTTTGCATATAGAGCCTCCGCCAATGCCAACTCTAATAGCACTAACACCTTGCTCAGCAAGTCTTGCAAAACCTCTTCCTGTTGCAACATTTCCAGCTATAATAGGGAGTGTTCCAGATGAAATATCCTGAACTACCTTAATCATATCTATCATGTAAGATGAATTGCCATTGGCTACGTCTATTGCAACGGCAGAAAGAGAGTCGCCAATCTCTCCATAAAGCATCTTAAACCTGCTCAACTCAGTTTTTCCAACTCCAATAGCGGGAATAACTTTTGCGCAATTTTCATCCGATAAATGTGTGCCAAGAATCTCTGTCTCATTAAATGAGAGTATCTTAATCAAACTATTCAATTGGTCGCTTGGAGACATAAACCTATGCACTATTCCAACTGCTCCATTACTACCAAGAGAGATAGCCATCCTTGAGTCCGTAACGGTATCCATAGGGGAAGATATTATTGGAATTCTCATATCTAACACACCGCCCAAAGAAACATCGGTTTTTGGCAAGCTTCTAGACCTAACCTCCGTAAAGGTTGGAACCAAAAGAACATCATCAAAACTTGGCGGATCACCTGACTTATTTAAGTCTAAAGAGCTGTAAACTCTCATCTTATACTCCTAACATGATAGGCTTCGTAAGCCTGAGCAAAGCTCTCCGAGTTGCCCCTCCACTTAGACTTAAGACACACTCTATCCCACCAGTAGTGGGCCATTTCATGGTTTAAGTTTACAGAGTTTGTATAATTATCTATATTGCTAATCATTATTGCTGAATTATTCCTAACACCTATTGTTGGATCGTAAAATCCCCAAATTTCAAATGGCAAGTCTACTGATTTAGAAAATGAGGAAAACCTATTCCTTTGAGACATAACCTGTCTACTTATAGAAAAGACGTTTATATTATACTCCGAACCTTTACAATCCACTGTTGACATCCCGTTCATTTTAGCAAATCTTAAAATATCATTAGAAGACTGCACTATTATGCCGGAAAGGTAATGTGGATCTTGATGACTCCAAGTAGCACTGCTAGGAACTCCCGATTTATCCGCCTGATAGAATATGCTGTAGTTAATTGATACAGTACTATCTATTGCATCGTTTCCATCTAATGCTCTAACCGTATGCACATCGCCTATAGGCTTTGGCAGGTAAGAGTCATCCCCTGTAGCGTTAGCAAGACAGGAAATGCTCAATGCTAAAAAAGAAAATAAACAAATTAACTTAAGATACTTTACGCTCTCTCTTGCGATCATTGTTATAAGCTCCATAAGATGAGCCTAAAATCTCCACCTCAAGATTTGAGTTCATCTTTATCGTTTCAACATGATCTAAGGGAACCCTCTTATGTTCATAAGATACGTTGGTGTCCTTATTCGTAACCCTGATATTTAAGTAAACATTTCTATCTCTCATTGTATTGTTCTCCTTTACAATGTTAATTCGACAAATAGTCAATCTTTTGTTGAAGCCTTCTTGCAAGCCAAGGATGCTTAGATACCGAAGGCATTAACCAAGGCAAGTTATCCTTAGATAAGCAATCTATAAGGTTTGAAACAACTTCATTGTCATCGCAACCTACAAACAGCATAACCCTGCCTTCCTCTTTTTCAACTTTTTCTTCATAAATTTCTTTAATCGGCCCCTCTGATCTTTCCATAATCCTTCTGAGGCTTGTAAGATTTTCGCACAATAAAGATACGGTTGCTCTCTTTAAAGACTTCGGGCTTGACTTTGCAACCCTAGATACAATGAGATCGGAAAGGGCATTGTTTTCGCTTGCCGCCTGAACAATTCTAACTTTTTCATCTGTAGACCCAGGCTCTCTCTTGACCTTTGAAAAAAGATAATCATAAAATTTGCAATCTTTAGAGTGCCTCATTCCGGCAAGCTTCCAAAGATCATATAGCTGACCGTGAGTTGGGTCTAATGAGTATTCGCAAATTTGACCTAAGTAATCATAATCTTTTTCACAGTATGGAATAAGCCTTGCCCTAAGTCTGTTGTCTTCAATCTCTGCATTTATCTCAACCAAAGAATAAAGATTGGTCAAAAAATCCTTAGAAAACTCTGGAGTTACACCATAAGAATGACGACTATCTTCAGCGTGATTATAAGATGTTATAGTCAACTTCAATAAGCTCTCTCTATGCTTCGGATACTTCTCCCATATAAAATGAAAGCTATCATCGGAGACAATGGATTCGGCAAGATCGTTTCTTCGCCAATAATAATCCAGTTCCGATATAACATGGGGAATTGCATAATCAAGAATCTTCTCGATATATGGGTTATCCATTTTGAAATCAGAGTTATTTTCAACAAGTTTAAATATATTATCAGACATTTTATACTCCCTTTTCCATTCTTTCTTCTAAGGCTTTTCTCATCCAACTGTTCTTAGATACATTTCTATTGGCTAGCAACATAGGAAGATAGTCAAAAGAAATCTTCTTAACCAACACTGAGAATGGCGCTCTAGCAATCTCATTAGTCATACTCTTTAGCCTTTCGTAATTAACTGGCGCTCTAGAAAGACCTTCGGCCCTTACAGAAGCATACTTTGAAGAAAGCATTTGATCCAAACACTCAACCGGACCAAGCCGCCTAAATACAACTTCTTGTACCCTTTTCTTTTTTGAATCCTTCAGACCTCTCAATACTTCTATCGAGCAGTAATTAAGAGCCGTAATCTGAGCATCCCCATCGTGTTCCGCTGCGACCTTATCCAAGATTGAAACATCGGAATAAATCCCCTGATCAACGACAAAGCTAAGTATCTCATCGACTTCTGAGTTTTTCAATATAAAGTCTCCAAGTTCAGGATTGCTAGAAACAAAGCTTGAAGCAATACTTCTCCTGTACCAAGAAGAGTATCTCATATGTTCAGAGAACATCATTTCCATAAAGTAATTACTACATAGAATTAGCTTTATTTGATCATTAGACATTCTGGTAGAAACTTTTGCTATTGCCTCTTCAAACCCTCTCCAACGAGTATTGTCAAGAACATTTTTTAACTCAAGTGATAATTCAGAAAGGTTGCTGGCTGACGGAACAGACTTTAAGCCAATCCTTTTACTTTCCTTCTTTGCCACTTCTTGTATTTGTGAGTACATCTTCTTCTCCAGTTAGTTTTCCTTCTGCCAAAACAGAAAGATCAGTTAATAAAAATCCAGAGGCATTTCTATGCCCCCCGCCATTAAACTTGGCTGCAATTTCTGACACATCTTCCGCATCATCAGCAGACCTTAGTGAAAACTTATATTCGTTTCCATTGAAATAATAAGCTGCCGCAAATGGTTCTCCCTTAGCAAGTTCGCTTGCCATTTCTGACTGAAAGAATGGAGCATTTACAATAGGCACATCATATCCGATAATATTGGTTCTGTATGAGTTTTTCAAGAGTGAGGCGATTAAAGTTTCTTTGTAAGCAACAATCCCTTCTCCCATAGCCTTAACTCTGTTAAACCTAACAGATCCTGTAGCATCTAACTGCTCATTTAGATTGTCCCATTTTTCAAAGCTCTTTTCAACAGAGTCTATAACTGATAGTATCTCTTTACTATGTTCCATCTTCCAACTCCATAGATCTCTATCTTCAATATACCTTATAAGCAAAGGTACGTTATCATTTGGAAACAAATAAGCCCAAGCCAAGTAAGCGCCAGAATGAGACATATCAAATATGCAGAAATCTAAATCCCCACACTCTTTCTCTGCTGACTTATGATGATCAAGTACAACCAGAGCATCTGCCTCGACCGCCATCCTCTCCATTATAGACCTACTATAAGAAAAGTCAACAATAAAAACAGAACGGTCTTTTACAGGAGGCGGAGGTTCGCCATGTGATACAGCCATATAATCAGCTTTATCACCATACTTTGTCCAAAAAGACCAAGCAGCACCAAAACCATCTGGACAGTTTGCATGATATAAGACTAGTATTTTATTCGACACTAAATATTCTCCGGCGAATAGGAAAGCGTTATGGAGGGATTAAGAGGACAGTTACTCTTTATCTCTCTTTCTACAAACTCCAACAATTGTTGGAACTCTTTAAATGAAACTAACCTTCCACCGTAATGAACCTTATAATGACCTAACTGACTTAGAATGTCACACTTACTAATTACCAGATTTGTAGTTCCAGTCTTATTAATTGCTAAAATTAGCATATTTAAATTAAGCCAGTTCACCTTTCTTCTTCTGCCGGTTGTAACTCCGTACTCCTGACCCAAATCTGCCAACATTTTTAACACTGGATCTTCCAATAATGAAGCTGGGAATCTTGGATCTTCTCCGCTTCTTGTGTCATAAATCTTAGCTGCACCCCAAATCTTATCAATCTTTTGAGGTGGAAAGCCCAAACTGCAAGCAGCATAAGGAAAGGTTGTGCTGGAGGTTACATAAGGATATAGGCCATGATCAATGTCCAGCCAAACACCTTGCGCTCCTTCACATAAAACATTTCCATAAAGTTCTTCGTCCCAAATCATTTCGCTATCTAAAGCATGAACAGCCAATGTTCCAATTCTTGCTGCTTTATCAGCATAACAAGGAGCGATACCCTTTGCTGTAGTGCCAAGTTTTTCAGCTAAAAACCTTTTATCTAATTCGATATGATCATCAGTTACAATATGACACCTTGGAGATACCTTAATCAAGGCTGTATCAAATCCACTATCTTTAAGGTACTCTATCTCTTCATTGAAAGATTTAATATTCAGAACACAACCGGGTCCAACTACAGACTTAACCCCAAAGAAAACGCCTGATGGAACAAGGTGTGTTTTATATTTCTTGCCATCTACAAATACTGTATGACCAGCATTGTTTCCACCAGCCCAACGTCCAACAATATCGTAATAGTTAGAGCCGTCAAAACTCTTTGTTTTTGCCAACTGGCTTGTGATCTTTCCCTTTGCTTCATCGCCCCAAGCAAGACCAACTACAACATCTGCCTTATTAATCATTATATCTCCGCAACTATCGTTACTCTGTGTCATGTATCTTAATAGCTTTTGTTATTTTACTTGGACGACGAAGAAAAGTAATGCCCTCTTTATGAGAAGATACAGTGGCTACAAAAGAAATGGTATCGCCAGCCGCAAAGCTATAAGCCTTGCTTGTTTTAAAGTACCACTTCCAACCTCTTTCATCAATACAAATAATTGCTGGCATCGGAAACTCCGAAGCAGCATTAGGATCACAAATCTTCCCAATAATCATATTGTCAAACTGAGGCCTCTTTCCTACCTCAACATCTGGCTCATCTAACATGATAGCGTCAGATAGAGACTTTGACCACTTATTAAGAGAGACAATCCATTTTTCAGACAACTTGTGTGGTCGATCCATTACAACCGCAATACTTGAAGTTAGAAACTCGTTATTGGGCTGCTCTTTTACTTTTACAGCAAGCATTGGGATAACCATAGGATCTAAGGATTGTAACCTTTCCTTTCCAAGTTTAATCTTTTCGCCATCTGAAAGACCCTTCTTTCTAGTCTTTCTTTTGACTTTCTTTTTTGTATTAGATTCTGGAAATATGTTAATCACAAAAATACCCCGTAGTTTATCACTTACGGGGTATTCGATCAAAATGGTGAGTTAAAAATTATTTTATATCTTTAGCGTTACCTTGTAGAGCGCGTTCTTCTGCGCATTTCCCTCTGAGCCTTAGCAGCGTCTCTCATCTCTTTAAGCTGCTCTCTTCTGGTCTTATTTCTATCTGCATCGTCTTTATCGAAGTTTGGACTCAGTCTTCTAAAGAAGTCAGTAAACCCGGTTCCATATCCCTTACCAGAGAGTAGTGCTTTCGTTTCATCATCTGTAAGGAATCCTTCCACCTTTTTTCCATAAGCAGCTTCAAAGTCGTTTGACTGCCTATTTGCAATATGACCCGTCCACACAGTTTGTCCGTCCTTTCTAACTGTAGCTACTGGAACGTATTGATTGAAGGCATCAACTGCCATACCAACCCACATGTTAGGATAGCTAGGAGACTTCTCCCAATCCTCAACCATTCGAAGTTGCATTTGCTGTTGTCTCTGACCAGTTGCTCCGGCTTGCTCTTGCTGTTCTTGCTGCGGCTCTTGTGGCATTTCAAACAGCAATGAAACTGCTTGACCCCAAGTTGCAGGAAGCTCGGACAAGGTGTGTATCGACGCCCGTTTCTGCCTACTCAAAAGAGCTGCTCTTGTTCCATTTCCAAAGTCTCCATCATCGTTCACTCCGACAGCTGACTGAAGTGCTTTAACTGCTGCTTCTGGAACTCCACGGTAATACTGCGTCCAACCTCTGCTATGCCTCTGAGGATTTACTGGTATATCTTTAGAGTTTGGAAGGTCAAAGTTCTCAGGGTTTTGTATGTTTGATAACTGCCAGTCTTGAGTTCCTGCTCCGCCACCTTGACCGCCTTGTTGACCGCCACCTTGACCGCCTTGTTGACCGCCTTGTTGAGCGCCTTGTTGACCGCCCTGATCACCTTGCTGAGGAAGCTGAACAGCAGCCATTAAATCAGAAACTTTTTTGTCGCCTATTGTTGCAGCTAATACACCATCTTTATCTGCAGGTAAGGCAGTTAGATTAGACTTGTTAATCAGAGCATCTGCTGTGCCTTTTCCAAAGCCTCCATCGACTTTTGCTCCTAAAACAGTTTGAAGCTTCATAACCTCTCTGCCTCCCATGCTATCATGATAAAGGCGACACCACTTACCGTTACTTCCCTTTTGCTTTGGAGCATTTTTATATTTATCACCCGCTAAAGCAGCACATGGATCAGCAGCCTCTGGAGTTTCTTTATCAGAGTCTTCATTTGGTGCTGAAGCTGCGTCTTCTGTGCTGTAGAAACGATCAGGTATGGTGTAAGTTTTTCCATTTGCAGGGTGTGTTACTTGGTTGCTGAGCATTTGACCCTGAGCCATTCGACCATCACTAAATGTAACTGTTGGAACGAAATTCATAAAAAATACAGTTTCAATAGTAAGGGTCTCGGATGAATCGGGAATACCATCTCCATCTGTATCAACCTCTCCTGCCATCTTTAAAAGGTGATTAGCATGACCTGTATAACCTCTTTGTCTTAAAGCACTGGAAAGCTTTAATAATTCCTTATTTTGAATACTCATTTTTGATCCTACCCTCTTATTGTCTTTAGTTCTCTTTAGCTTTCCAGTTTCAAGGAAGTCAAAGAAGTTTAAACTTTCATTTAAATTGTCATTATTAATAGGTTTGTTTTCCTTGTTTACCGGTGACCAAGCCTCTTCTGTTTCAATAACAGACGGGCCTCCAAAGCCCGTTCTGTATTGTACTTCAAAATCAGCTTCATCGTGAGGACCAAGACCCTCACAACGAGGTGAAGCACCGGGCGGGCTTCCAAAAGGAACGCCCGTTAAACCCAGTGCTTCTTTGTTTAATCTATGCTTACTTATTTTTTTTGTTATATTTTTGCCCGCTTCGTCCACTTCGTCCTCTATTTCATATGGAGAATCCATAGTTCTCTGTATGTTTGGATTTCTCGGCTTTAAAACAGGCCCATCTTCGTAATCTGTTAAGAATAAAGATATAGGTGTGTCGGGATCTAAACCCTTCACCTTATTATCTTCTTACGTTAGCAGGAATACCTGATGAAAATGCGTTTGAAAGAACGGCCATTCTATCTTCTAAGCTAGCCGTCTTAAGAAGATTCTCTTCCTTCATAGAAGCAATAACAGCGTTAGCCATATCAAGAGCATCTTGAGCATTGGCAGGAAGCGGTCTTTGAACCTGCTCATTCCACCGTTGCATTGTTCTTGGACCAAACTGACCATCATCTTTGATTCCCAGCTTCTTCTGTATTGCCCTTACTATACCGGCGTCTGCACCTGGGTAGTAATGAGTACCCCAAGACTTCTCTACCATAGGAGCCTTAGACTGTCCTCTTCCGGCAGTATCTTGAGCATCCTGAGAGGCTTGCAGTTCGGTAGCTCTTTCGGCTTCCATTTGAGCCCTTTGATCTGCCATCTCTTGCCTTATAACAGAATCTTCCTTCTTTCTTTCGGTGGTCTCAACAGCTCTTTGTCCAGAGGTGTTAGGGACTTCGGATAGAAAATCCTGCTTCGCAGCTTCATAACCTTCTCCTACCGCTCTTGCCGGATTAAAGTAACTCATATCTTCCGGTATAGGTAGCATGTCAGGAGTGCTATCTAAGGCTACAGCCAAATCAAGTCCTGCCTGATCAAGATACTGGTTGCCTCTCTCTATGTCTCCTAAGTCTGTTCCGTAGTCTCTGTTGTCTATTCTCTTCTGCCTTTCATACATTTCCTCATCAGTTAGTGCTGATCCGGCCATAAGTGTATCATATACATTCGCAGTCTCTTGAGGAATGTAAGTAGCAACATCGGTTATTCCATCAATTGTGGCTCCACCATACTCCTTAGCTGCACTACCAGCAGAGTCAAAGAAGTCGCCATAAGAACTTGCAACCTCAGAAGGACTCTTTGAAGTATAAAAGTCATACGCAGTCGATAGATAATCTCCGATACCTGCCTCTTTTGTAAGTGTTGCATCAATTCTATCAGCTAAATCTCTATGACCAATTTGATCGAGGTGATTTGCTAGTTTAACTAAATCTCTCTTTAATAATTCCATTTTTGTTGTCATTTTTGTCTCCTAATAACAAATTACTCAATAAATAAATAAGCATTGATCATAAAGATCAATAAAAATAATTATATTAGTAGTATTTTACTCTATATAATTTTTAACACTTCATCTAACTTACTTGCAATATCATGCCTTCCTATAGAATCAAGATGATTAGCAAGTTTAAAAATATCTTTTTTCATCATTTTATTAGCCCTACTAACATCAGATGCAAACTTTGCCTCAAAAGCTCTTTCTGCAGCCTCAGCAACAGCCTCATTTCCAGGAAAAGGATCTTCTGGATTGTTTGGATCAAAGTCTTGAACGTGACCCATTACTTCATGAACTAAAACTTTTGCAATTCCATTTATTGCACTTTGAAACTCAGGACTATCTTCAGCCATTGACGCCAAGTCTGATGTTCTAAATTTAGAATTAAAAGTTGGAACAACAATATGTACCTTTAAAGAGTCTACCATGCCGTCATTATTATAATCTTCATTTGTAACATAGGCAACTGCATTAGGGTCTTTAGCACTTTGGGGGAAGGCAAATTTACTAGGGTTATTTACATACTCAACTACCTTTTGTGGCAAATTACTAATGGACCTAAGTCCTGATAATATCTTCTGCCAGTTAGCTGGCTGTGCTTGCTTATTTATCATTTTAAAATCCTTTTAATATCTTGGTATAAAAACTCTTGGCTTTCCTGGCTTATGATACCTTGTAGAAGTAGTAATAACATCAACACTTCCCGGCCTTATAACTGCAAAGAAAAAATTAAAGGTTCCTCTGGAATGAACCTTTCTAACCTCTATCCACTCTCTTCTTCTGGAGTCTATATCAGAACTTCCAGCTGGAAACATATGCCTTACATCATCATGGCTTGCAGCAAAGTCTTGGGCAATTATGCTATTAAGTTGATCGTTTCTAAGGTCATAAAGCAAATCTCTTTGATGCGCCCACTTCTCTGAGAAATACTTTCTGTACTTAACCCTAACACTGGTAGAGATCCTTATAGGCTTATTATGCCTCGGATCTACCATCCCAGTATCTTCTAGTCCTGCTTTTTTTAATATAGCCATTTATTTACTTCCAGTATATTATACAACATACCAAGGATAATTAGCATAAAAAAAGACCCGACATAATGTCGGGCCTTAAAAATATATTTGTTATTTGTTTTGCTATCCTTCTACATAGATAGCGAGAAACCTGTATAGAGATTCTGAATCTTTAATCTTCTTACTGTCCATTGTCATGATAGACATTCCCAGCCTAATATTCTGAATCTCCTTATCCCTCATGTAACCCTCAACCTTTTCTCTTGCAACAGATACAATTGATCCGTCAAAGCTAAGTTGTAAACTGTTCAAAACAGACTCGTCTTCAAATGGCTTATACTCCTTATCAACAAATCTGCTCATTAGCAAGTTTTTATGAATAGGATTCTCTAGCCACAAATGATCTTCAGACATATTAACCTTCCTCGCTTTCCATCAATCTTCTTTCAACAATCCTCTTTACATGCCAGTCATCACTACCCATAATAGAGGCAAGAAGATGAATGGGCAACTCGGCTGCAAGAACTCCTAGAACTCCAGAGTACCTTGAGTCTGTAAACTGCAATAAAAGATTTGTTTTATCTTCATAAAGATCAGAATGAACAAGAGCTTTTAACCCAGCAAGAGAAGCGTCCTCTGCTCCATCACTTCGGATCTTTCTAGCAGTTTTCTCATTCAAGAAGCCAAGATTGACATAGTGTGCATAACACTCTGATCTTAGGGCGAATCCAGGCTTCTTTTTTGCATAGAAAATATCATCTTCAACAAATGTTTTAAATGAATCTGAGTTTTTAAATGCAAATAGTTTAATCACATTTTGAAAGTTTGTAGAAAGCCAAGAAGATTTCCATTCACTATAATACTTTTGAAACAGATCGCCCCACTCGTAATCAGGAATCATTGAAGCTGCATCAATATGATATGTAACCCTGCTGTAAGGGTCAGCTAAGGTGGCTGAATCGGAAAGAGTTGTGTCGATTATATTCTTCCAAATAGGATCTGAATAAAAATCTTTTAGCTGATCTGGGTCACCAAGCTGGATAAAATCCTCCTCACCCTTTTCTTCACCTTCTCTCATTTCACGAAATATTTTGTTTAAAATATCTGATTTATTTACA
>MDTB01103557.1_pt1 | contig 13905 bp, 10 predicted proteins | sample 811161 | NCBI WGS metagenome assembly MDTB01 (sample SAMN05326650, study PRJNA326480) | marine metagenome | isolation source: seawater | place: Mediterranean Sea | collected 2009
CAATGGGTGGTCTTGATCCATTCATGCCGGGTGCTGCAGGGTTTGGAGATCCTAGCCTAGGTCTAGATCTTTATGGTCCAGCAGAAACCATTTCTACTGAAGCTTATTTTTTTGAAGACCCTGCGCTTTATGATGATTATGAATCTTCTCCTGTGTCTCCGACTGAGGAATCGAATTCAACTGAAGAATCTAGTTCAACAACTACACAAACACAAACTGGAACATCTGGGAGTGATTCGATTTCCAAAGCTAATTCCACTAATCCTTGGATATTAGATGGATTAGATGGAAGTGATACTCTTGTAGGTGGTAACCAAAATGATATTATTATTGGTGGTCTTGGTCCAGATATCATGACTGGAGGCCTTGGCGATGATAAATTTTATTATAGACAAGGTGATGCGGATGCAAATATTTTTGATAAAATAACTGACTTTAGGCAAAGTGGGTTAGGCAATGACCAACTAGTTGCAGGTGTAACTCAAACTAGTTCATACACTCGTATACCAATTTATAACGATGCTGCTCCAGGTGGTAGTAATTACATTTTTAATAACCACTCTAATCAACTACCAACAATATTTAATTTTACTCACGATACGAGCACATCAAATATAAATACTGCAAGTTCAGTAAGTTCATATTTAGACCCTGATTTTTGGGTAACCCCAGATGGAAACTCTTGGACTTCATCACTTGCAGAACAATTTATATTAGTATTTGGCGATGGAAATGATACATATACTTGGCTTTGGGAGGATACATCTAAAGGAGGGGCGCCAGACGCCTCTGAGCTCTACCCCGTAGCAATATTATCCGGTTTTGATAACGATACTATGGATGGAAGCGAATTCCAATACCAAACCATCTCTGGTGTATGATGATTTTCTGTTGTATCTTTCAATTAATTAAAAGTTAAATTATGATGTATTGGTTTCATATATTAAAGAATAGTAATTCATTAGGAACAATATTACTTTTAACCCTTTTTATTACAATTATGGGCCTTTTAAGTCCTATTTTCATTATACATATTTTTAATCGTTACATAGCATTTGGATTACAAGGAACGTTGTTTTTCCTCCTCTCTGGTGCATTGGCTGTTGCTATATTTGAATATGTATTTAGAAATATTAGAAATAAAATATTAAGCAATATTCTTATAAATCCTATTAAAATTTTTAAATTAGATCTAGTAAAAACATTCTTTGAACGAGAAAATAAAAATAAAAAAGGAAACTTTATTGATATAGTTGATTTTAATAATAATTTTTTTAAATTTTTATCTCCTAAAATTCAGTCAAACTTATTGGATTCTTTTTTTGCAATTTTGATAATTATAATACTTTTCTTTTTAGATATTTTTTTAGCATCTATTTTTCTTACACTTACTTTAATCTTTTTATTACTCCAGCATCGCTTTATAAAAAATAAAAATAATTATTTAAAAAATTTAAATTTATCAAATAATGAAAGGTTTATAATTAAAGAATTAGGAATAAATAAGGATTTATTAAAGTCTACTTTTGCATTTAAGTATGCAGGTTTTTATGTTGAAAATTATTTAAATAAAAAATTAAAAATTGACTCTACCATTTCTTTATACGATGCTCAGCAGCTATCTACTTCAGGTTTTTTTCTCCTATTGTCTTCAATAACAACTATTGGAATTGGTAGTATTTTTGTAGTAAGTGGTGACTTATCAATAGGAAGTCTAATTGGTTTTAATATATTCGCTATAAGAGCTTTGGGAACAATTTCTTCAGTTCAAAACTCTTTTTCAATTATGAAAAGTACAGAAGCCTATCTCAATGAATGTAAAGAGTTTTTTAAGAATTCTGAAAATAGAGTAGAGGGAATGCAGTTGAGTAAAATCTTAGGAAATTTTAAATTGAATAATATAAATTATTCTTTTGATAATAAATTTATTGTCAAAAATTTTTCTGCAAACTTTAAGCCCTCAGAAATCTCTGTTATTTCAGGTGAAAATAGTTCTGGAAAAACAACAATTGCTAAACTCTTAGCTGGCCTTTTATATCAGGAATCTGGTGATATTTTAATAGATGGTACAAATTTAAAAAAATTATCCTTGGTATGGTATAAAAGTCAGGTGGCATATATTCCTCAGGATGTTGATGTATTAAATTCATCAATAATGAATAACATTTTAATCTCTAATACTGAATTGAATGAACAAGAAGTTAGTAGATTGCTTCAAAACGTTGGACTAGATAAAGAATTAAAAAATTCAAATCTCACAATAACAGATGTAATTAATAACAACTTTTCTAAAGGTATTTTGAAAAAAATTCATATTGCTCGTTCAATTTCAAAGAATTTTCAAATCTATATCTTTGATGATCCTACACTTTATCTTGATAATAATGGACGTAATATGATAGTTAAATTACTTGCTTCTTTAAAACGATCTGGAAAAACTGTAATCTGTTTTTCTGAAGATAATGAAATAATTAGGTTATCAGATAATGAAGTTAGGTTAGGATAGATCAGTGAAAGAAAATTGGACAAAATGGAATCTTATACAGGAAAATAAATATGAAAAAAAGTTTGTTGGCAGGAGTCTTAAAATTTCATTATTTCTTTTTTTTATTATTTTTATTTCATTGATAAATTTAAAAATTATTGAAGTGTTGAGTCTTGCAGATGGAAAAATAATTCCCCAAGGAAGAATAAAGTTTGTTCAACATCTTGAAGGAGGAATTGTTGAACAAATACTTATTGAAGAGGGGGAAACAGTAGAGATAAATCAGCCTCTTATAGTTTTATCAAAAAAAAAGGCTTCGTCTGAGTTTGAAGAGATTAATACTAGGCTTAAGTCAATTGATTTGTCAATACTGAGAGTTGATGCAGAAAAAAAGTCTCAAAGTTCAATATCAATTCCAGAAAGTAGGAAAAAATTGTTTGATAAAGAGCTTGTTAAATCAGAAAATGAACTTTTTCAAAGTAGAAGAAAAGCAATTAAATCTGAAATAAAATCAAAAAAATCTAATATTAAGAAAGCAACTAAAAACCTTAAAAATTTAAAAAAAAGATTGAAGATAGTTAAAGAACAAGAGTCAATTAGTCAAAAGTTACTCGATGTTGAAGCAACTAATAGACTTAAGCATCTAGAAATATTAAGGGAACGTCAAGAAGTTGAGGGTAGTATAGATGAGCAACAATCCATAATTGACTTAAGTGAAAATGACTTAGAAAAAGTTAAAAATAATTACTTAGAACAGCTTAATAGTGAACTATCTATATACAAAAAAGAAAAAGAAGAACTAACTAAAAGAATACAGAAATATTCTGATAGTTTAGCTAGAACAGTTTTAAAAAGTCCTGTAACTGGAACTGTTAAACTTATTTCAGTAAACTCTAAGGGAGCGATTATTGCGCCTGGTGTAACAGTTGTTGAGATTGTGCCTGAAAATGAGAAGTTGATTATAGAGGCAAAACTTCCATTATCAGAAATAGGATATGTTAAGAAAAATCTTGAGGCTAAGATTAGATTGAATACACCCGAGGGATCTAGGTTTAGATCTATAAAAGGAAAAGTTGTTTTTGTAGGAGCTGATAGAATATCTGGTAAAGAGGAAGATGGTTTTTATCTTGTGAAAGTCGAAACTACTGAAAATTCCTTCTCTAGAAAAAATGAGGAATACAAATTATTGTCAGGTGTGCCTGTTATGGTTGGAATAATTACAGGTAAAAGAAGTTTTGTAGACTACTTCTTAACACCATTCATGACAAACGCAACATTTGCACTTTCAGAAAGATAATTTATTTTACTGATGATTTACTAATTGTGCTAAATTTAAAAATAATACCGTTTTTTTTTGTGGAAAGATTAAGGTGATTGTATAGTTCATCAAATATAGAATTACTTTTTCTATCTTTAACTATCAAAGTTAAAATATCTGCTTCACTAGCATCTCCAAATTGTTGGATGTCAAACATATCTGAAGCTCTTCCATTTGCAAAACCAACTGAGACAACATCATTATTTTTAGAAAATTTTTTAACAATTGTTTTACCTAAGCCTTTTTTTATTAGTCCACCAATTTCAACACATTTTGTCACTATCTTGAGCCTCCCGCTCTTTTTGCAACCTCTTTAGGTATGTGAGTTGCAACTCTATCAAGTTTAACCATCCACATTATCCCTTTACCTGGGGTGTCAAGATTACCAGCTAAATACATTGATTCAAAAATACGATTTGATTGTTCTTTGGATACAATTATTCTAATAACTTCTTTTTGCTCATCAATAGTTACACCCAGCAACCCCATCCTGTTTCTAATACCTGTACCTCTGGCATAGTTTATAGTAGCACCTTGCGCACCAACATTTGTAGCTGCATCAACTATTTTGTCAGCCAAGCCACTTTCAACTACACAAGTTATTAAAAAGACGTCTGTTAAATATGTAATATCTCTGGCCATAATAAATTCCTTTATATTATATTTTCTGTTTAAATTGTATATACAATCCCATTAAAAGTACAGCAAGTATTGGACATATACTTGCCATTGACAAAATTCCAAAACCTTCAGTGGCTGATACAGCATTACCCAAGCCTAAGCCCATTGCAAGAACAAGAGGAACTGTAACAGGTCCAGTCGTCACGCCTGCACTGTCCCAAGCAACATTAACAAACTCTTCGGTAGAAAAGTATGTTAAAACTACAGCTAGGAGGTACAAAGGTATCAAAACTGTTGCTAGGTCAAATGCAAAAACAATTTTTCCAACTCCCAGTGCAATTCCACAAGCAACACCACCAGCCACACTATACATAAGCATAGATTTCTTGAAAGCCCCATTTGTTAGATCTTGAACAGTTAAGCCAAGTGCATTTAAAGCTGGTTCTGCGAGGGTTGCACCAAAACCAAGAATCCATGCAAATAAAATTACGATTCCCAAACCTAAGAGTTCTGAATAGATTGGAGAAACAGCACTAATAGGAACTTCCATAAATGCCGCTGGTAGGTTAGAGCCTGCTTGTCCTCCAATTGCACCAAGGCCATAGGTAAGCCCTATATTAAATACACACATACCAATTATTGAAAGTGTCAAGCCGTAAGTTGTTACAAGGTTGTTTGGTAGTTTTGACTTTAAAATAATAAATAAAACAATCATTAGAAAAATTACAAGAGGAAGAATTGCTCTCACACCACCAATGATTTCAACGAAAGGGGTTTGAGACCATTTGGAAACTTCAGCTGATGTGACTTGAGATGTTACTGATGCTGCTGCAATAATTTCCTCAACTGAAACTGTTTGAGAAACTTGGATGGCTAGAATTAAGACAGCAATTATTGGAAACAGAGAAGCCATTGTAACAACTCCAAATCCTGATAAAGATGAATCACCTTTACCAGCAGATGCGGCTATTCCAATTCCAAGTGAAAGAACTAATGGCACAGTTACTGGACCTGTTGTGACTGCACCACAATCCCATGCAAGACCAAGTATAGTTCTAAGATCTGGATCACTCCAAACGTATGCTGTAAGAAGAATTGTGGGGGTTAAAGCAAGATAAATAAGAGGTTTAAGAGACCAACCTTTTACAAATCTTATTGTTCCAATTATTGCAGCAAGGCCTACACCCGCACCAACCATCACAACAAGTGTTTCACTTCTGTTGTTTAAAATTTCAAATAAATACGGTGCATCCTGAGGATTAATTGATGTTCCAAATGCTTTGAGAGCTCCAATGGCTGGTTCTGCATAGGTTACACCAACACCTAAAATTCCTATTATAATTAATACTAAAAACATGGGCGCTTTTTTAGGTAATGTATCCCCAATTACAGTTCCAAATGGCATAAGACCTGTTTTTAGCCCTTCCATAAATATTGCTAAACCTACGATTACAGCAACCAAACCCAAACAAATTGTTGCAGAAGAAGATATGGGTTGTCTTAGTATCAATAATTGAAAAAGAAATAAATAGGCAGCTAGAGGCACTACAGCTTTAACTTGTTCCATTATTCTTGATATTGTGTAAGGAGCTAGAAGTGAAATAGCTTTAGATGGAGAAACTTTAATTTTTCCAGGCTTGAGTGACCTTCCTTTAGCGGGCTTCGGAGTCAGTAAGTCGTAACTTAGTGATTTATGATTTATCTCTGATTCATGTATGTAATCTGAATACTTCATTACTTAATGACCATAACACATTTTAATAATTATGGAAATAATTATTCGATATGACTAGTTGATCTTTCTAATCTGTAAAGAATTTGTTTGGTAATTTTAGTTATTATCTGGTTTTCTGACTCTAAAACTTTGTCAATATCATCATGAGTGTAAACTACATTTTGAAACTCTGTTCTTTTTGAAAGTTCCTGACATAATTCTAGAATTACTTTTTTTGCTTTTTCTGAACCTGAATTTATAAGCTCATCAAAGTTTTCTTTACTTATTGAAACTAACTCAGTTGGTTGATTTGACATTATTGTTGCACTCCTTCTTTGATTGAGAATTAGTGCCATTTCCCCAAAAACTTCACCTTCTCTCATAAGTCCAACTTTTTTCCCGTCAACAACTACCTCCATTAATCCGTGAACAATCATATAAGCTTTATCTCCTTGATCTCCCTGTTTAAAGAGAGTTTCACCATCAAGCATAAGAATCTTTGTTGTTTTTCCGTGCGATATTTCTTTCAAGAAAAAATCCTTTGAGAAAGTCTATAGTGAAGTTGTAACGCTAGTGCTCTGATTACATTAGGAGAATTCTTTGATAAATTTACTAGTTCACTTTTCGTAACTGGAAGTTTCTGATCATCTTTTTTTCCAAGTTCTTTTGACATTTCATTAATTGCTTTGTGCAAATCAATATTTGAGGATAATAAAATTGCTTCTAAAGCTTTTCTTTTAATTTCTACAATCTCACTTGGAACTATAGCTTTGATACTTGCCTTTCTCTCTTCATTTAAAATTAATGACAATTCTCCAAAAATTTCACCGGCCTCAATTTTGCCAACTTTTTTACCATCAACTTCTGCTATCAATCCTCCTGAAACAACAAGAAAAGCTGTTTCTCCTTTTTCTCCTTGATTTACTATATATTGATCTGGAAGGACTCTTATTTTATTTAAGCTCATTTCTTTATATTATTTGGAAGTTGCAACGAAAACACCATCCCAATCTTTGGGGGGAGGTGATATTTTAAATTCATTTATTCTTTCACTCATCATTATATAGTAATCGCTCATAAGATTTTTACAAAGACTTTTTGCTTGATTCATCTCCTCTATTGCCTCTTTCCAATTTTGTTTAAAATAATTGTCTAGTATAATCTTATGTTTAGATTCTAGTTTTTTAAATTCGTCTGAGCTTTTAAATACAGGGTCACCTAATAAACAAAAAATTGAAACAGCTTCTTTTTTTCCTTTTACTGCAAGCATGTCTAATTGAAGAGTGGCATAACTATCTTTTACTGCATTGTTAGTTTCTTGTCCTATAACAGTTTTGACACCATAACCTTTTGATTGTCCCTCAAGCCTTGAAGCCAAATTAACCGCATCACCTAAAACAGAATAATCAAACCGTTGGTCTGATCCCATATTACCAACTACACACCCACCAGTATTAACTCCAATACCAATTTTTAACTCAAGAAAATCTATATTTTGTTCTTTAGCTTCTTGCTCCCGAAGATCATTAAGTTCTTTAAGAGCTTGATGCATGCAGAGAGCTGCATCGCATGATATTCTTTCATGTTCATTTACATTTAGTGGTGCATTCCAGAAGGCCATAATGCAGTCTCCCATGTATTTATCTATTGTTCCATTCTTACTAATAATTTCATTTGTTAGAGGCGTTAAAAATCTATTAATAAGTTTTGTTAAACCTTGTGGATCAGATTTGAACGCCTCTGAAATTGTTGTGAAACCTCTAACATCACAGAAAAGAAAAGTCATTTTTTTTGTTTCACCACCTAAAACTAACTTATCTGGATCTTCTGCCAACTGTTCAACTAGAGCTGGCGAAAGATATTGAGAAAATGCACCCCTTATCTGTTTTTTTTCATTTGCATCCCTTAAATAATTGGCAAAAGTATTACTAAAATAAATGATGAATGTTGACATTCCTGCAAAAGTTGGATCAAACAATGTTTTTTGTTCTAGGAAAAGTGTAAAACTCATGTAAAAGGCTGTACCAATAAAAACAACTAAGAGTGAAATGTTTATGATTGGACCAAATTTTAATGCAGAGATAGTTATAAAAATAGCAAGTAAGATAGTAAATAAGGCTTCATAGAACTTCATATTTGTTCCAGATTTCAGGAAAGGAGCACCGGTAATTTTCACCTTATTTTTTTCAATCAAAGCTTCTTCCTCAGAAAGGCCTTTTTTTATTGCTAATTGATAGGCTTTTTGAGCGTTTTTATTTGAGGAGTAATACAATATAGCTGAGATAACTGTATCAATTAAATTTGCATGAATTTCAACACCAGGCATTCTATCATCAACGGGTGTAGGCCTTATATCTTTGAGACCTGTGGCCGAAGTTCCAAGTATACCTAATTTACCTTGAAGTCTTTCTTTACCAACTCTTCCTTTTAAAATATCTACAGCACTAACATAATATCTTGATTTGTTTTCTTTAACTTTTGAAGCATCTGATTCACCATAATAAATCCAAACTCTTCCATTTTCATCTGTTGGAATTGATGCATTTCCAATTGCCTTTGTTTGGATTATAATTTCTTCAACTCCATTTATTCCAGTTCTTGTAGCAATAGAATTCCCTTGGAATGCGACTCTTATCATGTCAAGACCTAGTGTTGGTCTAATTTTTCCAGCTACATTAGATACTAATGGTACCCTTCTAATTATTCCATCCGGTTCTTCGGCCACAGATACAGTTCCGGATCCAGCTGCAACTTTTTCAAACTCTGGAACATTTGCAAGGAGTCCAGGGTATTTTATTAACCAATCCTTTGGGTTTTGATTTTTACCCAAAAAAACTTTCACAGACGATTCATTTATATCATTTCTCTCTGCATCACCTATTACATCCAGTCCAGAATGGCCTATAACTATTGGAAACTTTTTCATGGCTTCCATTGCTAAAAACTCGTTTGAAGGTAATTTTTCTAGAAGTTCAGCAATTTCTGGGTTTCTATTTTTAATATCTTTAGAAATTAACTCAGGAGATGTTCTATCTTTTTCTGCAAATAAAACGTCAAGACCTAAAACAAGCATTCCAGCTGATTTTGATTTTTCAAACAAATCAGCTAATACAGTTCTTGGCCATGGCCATTGCCCGATCTCTCGGAGTGATTTTTCATCTATATCAACTATTACAGAATAAGTTTGACCTTTTGTAAATCTTGGATATTTTTTTTGTAATACATCAAAGTACTTTAATCTTAAGACCTGAATTATTTCTGGATCTCCGATTCTAATTAAACCGAAAACAATAGCCATTATAACCGATGCTATCGTAACAATTAATCTAAAGCTTAATTTGAATTTCATCAAGGCTCCGCAAAACTATTCCCTATTGTTCTTACTAGAGGATATATGAAGTATGTTATTAGTCTTCTTTGTCCTACTCTGAATTTTCCAGAGACTTTCATTCCTGGCATCAAATTGAATCCCGGGGGAGTATCTTTGAGTTCATTTTCTGTAATTTGAGCTCTTGCTCTATAATAATTTCCTGGTTTGCCATCAACATTTTTGTCAACTGTATCGGCTGAAACATAGATCAAGGTCCCTTTTAGTTCACCGTGTTTTTGAGCCGGAAGGGCATTCAATTGAATTTTCACTGACGTATCAGGGATTAATTTACTAATATCAGAGGGGTCTACATCGAAAACTGTTAAAAGTTCGACTCCAGTTGGAACTAGGGTTACAACACTTTTTCCTTTAGTAATTACAGCGCCAGGGTATAATGAATGAAGATCTAGAATCATCCCATCAGATGGTGCCCTAACAATAACATCCGTTTGTTGACGTTCTAACTTTTTAACATCTTCCCGAAGTGACATCCTTTGATCTTCAAGGCCTACTAATTCATCATTAATTCCCCCAAAAAATTGACTATTGTATTCTTTTCTATTTGATTTTAATTCACTGAGTTTATTATTAGTTTTAGTAAATTCTTTTTCTAATGATAATCTTTTGTTTTTTTCAGCTAAAACTTGAGCCTCGGCCACAAGGTCTAACTCAAATAATTCAACTTTGGAATCTTCGAGTTTTTTTTGAATTTCCAGTTGTTCTTTAATAAATTTCAGGTCATCGCCAGTTGAACCAATTTGCTGATCAAGTGATGCAATTTTTGCTAAATATTGATCTCTTTTATCTTTGAAAATTCTACTTTGTCTTTCGTCAGAAGGGTTTTTTACTGAAGAGCTATTCCTTAAAAGTGATTGTTTTTTCAATCTATCAATTTTTGAATCTACCACAGCAAGTTGATAATCTAATTTCATTTTGTCTGCACGTTGAAGTGTGGCATCAAATTTAACTAGAGGGTCACCTTTATCAACACTTTCACCTTTTTTTACTAATATTTCTTTTACCACAGAGTTGTAATTTGATTGAACTTCAACATTAGGAACAACAGTTGTGATCTTACCAGAAGCTGAAATTGTGGTATCAACTTCTGAAATTGTTCCCCAAGCAATTAAAAATAACACCAAGAATCCGAAGGAAAATACAGACATTTTAACAGATTTAGGAACTCTTTTAGTTTTTATTCTGTCAATATCATCTTCAAACTCGTCCAAAAGTTCATTCATCATTTTTTTCTTAAACTTACTTTCTTTTTCTTCCTCACTTATTTCCGCTTCTTCAACATTTTCTGAACTTTCAGAATCAGATTGAAAAGCATCAACAGAAAGTTTTTCATTTGCATTTCTTGCATAACTTGCAAGCTGTTGCATCATATTAAAGGCTGTTTGGGGAGAATTTTTTAAATATCCTAATAAAGCAGGTTGATCGATTTCTTTAACTGTTGTTTCCTCAACTGCTCTTGCCATTGCACTTCTAGGTTGTTTGTCAATTAATGCCATTTCTCCAAATAAAGCACCTTTTTCTAACATTGATAAGGTAACATACTCATCGCCATTAAACTTGCATACTTCAATTTTACCTTTGACCACTTGGTATGCATAATCTCCAACTTCTCCTTCTCTGAATAAAACATCCCCTGCGGCGAGATTTCTTAGGGCTGGTTGTATGGTTTTTTTATCTACCATATGCTACACTGCTTTCTTAATATTTTTAACTTTACCGCCAACACCTAACATTGACATTTGTTTGTGATAAGTGTCACTGAAATAGCCAGGTGAGTTTGTAAGCTCTTCAAAAGAACCTTGTTGACTAATTTTACCATTATCAAGAACAAAAATTTTATTACATAGTCTTAAGTGCCAAACTCTATTTGAAACTATAATTATAGTCCTGCCAAGGGCTATATCTGGTAGTGCATCATACAATTTTATTTCGCTATCAACATCAAAACCAGTAATAGCATCATCAAGAATTAAAATTCTCGGATTTCTTATTAAAGCTCGGGCAATTGCTAGTTTTTGCCTTAATCCAGTAGACAGATTTGTGGCGTTCTCCTCTATGTAAGTTTCATAGCCATCTGGAGATGATTCAATATCATCATGTGCAAATACTTTTTTTGCTGCCCAAGTTATCCTGTCCATTGATGAGTTAGGCATTGCACTTGATATTGTTTCTCTTATTGTTCCTGGGAAGAAATAACTATCTGTTCCAACAAGCGATACTTGAGATCTAACATGACTTAAGTCTAAAAGACGAAGATCAATGTTGTCGAGAGCAACAATACCAGCTTGAGGTCTATATAGACCTTGAATAAGCTTGGTAATTGTACTTTTTCCGCATCCGCTTTTACCTGTTAGTCCAACAATTTGTCTTGGGTTGATTTCTATATCAATATTATCCAATATTTTAGTTTCATCATTATATCCAAATTCTACATTTTTAAAACTAACTTGACCCATAAGTTGTGGTTTTTGACCCCTTACTGTTGTTTCTGAATTGGCATCAACAATTCCAGAAACGACCTGAAGAGATTGCACAAGTTTAGTAATTTCGGTTTTTATAAGGACTAAATCAATTATAGGTTTTGAAACTCTACCAGCCAGCATGTTAAATCCAACTAGAATTCCAGCAGATAATCCTCCAGAAAACACAAGATGAACACCAACAAAAATTATCATAGCAGTCATTAGTTGATTTATAGTTGAAGAAATATTACTAAGAACTGCTGAACTTTTTTGCATCTCTTCAGATGCTATTATATAGTTTGCTTCTAAGTCTCTCCATTGATCTTTTAGATTTGGTTCTAAAGCAAGACCTTTAACATTTTCTATCCCGTTAACAGCAACAGAAATGAACTCTTGTCTTTTGGCCTCAGCTTTGCCTAAAGCACCCATTGAGTTTCTTTGTCGTTTTGAAAAAATCATAGATGCCAAAGCACCTAATACACTGAATGAGAAAACAACAATGAATAGAATTGGGCTGTAAAAGAATAAAATTGGAACAAAAACAAACAGGCTAATTGAGTCTAATGCAGTTGAAAAAACTTTTTGAGTTAGTAAGCTTTTTATTTGAGAGATTTGGCCAGTGAATCTTAGAAAGGTTGCAGATTCTTTATGAAATCTTTGCATAGGAAGTGCAATCAACTTTTCAAAAACCTTAACAGAGAGTTTTGCTTCAACTTTTTGCGAAAAAAAATCAAGAAGAAATGAACGTAGATAACCAAGAATTCCATTAAATATGTATGCAACAATAACTCCTGATGTTATAACGTATAAAGTTGAATATGCTTCATAGTTTACAACTTTGTCAAGAACCAACATCATGAAAACAGCTGGTATTACTGCAAATATATTTAATATTAAGGCAACAATAACAACCTGTATCATTACTGATTTATTTCTGAACGATTCGCCAATTAACCAACCAATTTTTATTTCGCTTTCTTCCTCAAATTTTTTAAGTTTTGCTTTTAAAAGAATAATTTCTCCGTCCCATCCTTTAAGTAATTCTTTTAAACTTATTTGTTGAGGTTTAGGACTTGAAACGCCTGCATCTAAACATAGAATCGATTTATCATCACTGTCTTTATCACCAGATACTATTCTTAGCGCAATTATATATCTTCCATTTTTAAGTCTTAAAATTTGTTGTTTTTTTGTAAGAAGTTTGAGTAACTCCTTATCCTTAATTTTTGTTGCTTTAGCTTTTAAATCAAAAGATTGAGCCAGCTCACACATTTCATTTGATTTTAATTCTCTATCATCAATTTGAAATCTTTCTGGAATATCATTCGGGCCAATGTGGATGCCAAGTTGTCTTGCAACTAGTATAATTGATTTTTGTGAACCACGCATAGCTTCCATGGTAAATATAATATAGTAAAATTTTATTTAATCAAAAAAAAACCCCCTTAGTTTTAAATTAAGAGGGTTTTTGATAAAGAGTAGGTAACTTTTTAGTTACTTACATGGCTTCGCCACCATCAGGCTCATTCTCTGGAGGCGGCGGCATACCGTCCGCTCCAGGTCCTGGATCTGGTTCTGGAACATTATCACCAGTTGGTCCTGGGTCATGATGTGCACCTGCTTGATCCATTGCATCCATTGCAGCCATGTCACCTTCGCCTGGAGGTGGTGGTGGCATACCGTCACCATCCATATCTGCATCTGGTCCTGGTCCGTGTGGTCCAGGCCCCATATGGTCTCCTGCATCTCCAGTAGGAGGTCCCATAGGATCGCCTTGGGGTCCACCTGCAGGTCCGCCTTCACCAAATAATGGATCTGGTCCCATGTCGCCTTGTCCACCTGGTCCCATGTCGCCTGGTCCACCTGGTCCCATGTCGCCTGGTCCACCTGGTCCCATGTCGCCTGGTCCACCTGGTC
>MDTB01140886.1_pt1 | contig 13905 bp, 15 predicted proteins | sample 811161 | NCBI WGS metagenome assembly MDTB01 (sample SAMN05326650, study PRJNA326480) | marine metagenome | isolation source: seawater | place: Mediterranean Sea | collected 2009
TCACTGTTATTAATTTTATTTCGTGATTTTTTTAACCCTAAATGCCACTTAGCAAGTGCCGCTCCTAAGGACCCCCCTGCATCTCCAGAAGATGGTTGTATCCAAATATTTTTGAAAATCTTTTCTCTATAAATTTTTCCATTCGCAACACAATTTAAGGCAACACCTCCGGCAAGGCATAAGTTTTCAATCTTAAATTCACTTTTAAGATTCTTACAAATTTTTACAATGATTTCTTCTATTACCAGTTGTATTGAAGAGGCTATATCCATATGAAATTGCTCAATTTCATCATCTTCACTCCTAGAAGGTCTGCCAAAAAGCTTAAGAAATTTTTTGTTATTTATCATATTTAATCCAGACAAATAATTGAAGTAGTCTTGATTTATTCTAAAGGATCCATCTTCTTTAATATTCAACATATGCTTAATAATTTTGTTCTTATAAATTGGATTTCCATATGGAGCCAAACCCATTAACTTATATTCACCACTATTAACCTTAAACCCTATATAGTATGTAAAAGCTGAATACAGCATGCCAAGGGAGTGAGGGAATTCAAGGTCTTTTACAATATCTAACTTATTACCATTACCTATTGAAATTGAAGTCGTAGACCACTCTCCAACACCATCTGCAGTCAGAACAATTGCTTCATTGAATGGTGATGGGTAGTAAGCGCTAGCCGCATGACTTAGGTGGTGTTCAGAAAAAAATAACTTATTTTCAAAGTTACAACTTTTATCAAATTCCTTTAAGTAATTTATTAATTGTCTTTTCTGAAAAAGTTTTCCTTTTATCCATATAGGCATAGATTTTAAAAAAGAATATAAGCCTTTAGGTGCAGTATTTAGATATGTTTCTAATAATCTATCAAACTTTAAGAAAGGCTTTTCATAAAAAACAATGTAGTCAATTTCGCTAATTTTTAATTTTGAAAAATTTAATATAAATTTAATTGTATTATATGGAAAATCACTATCATTTTTTTTTCTTGTAAACCGCTCTTCTTGTGCAGCTGCTATTATTTCACCATTTATTATTAGTGCTGCTGCACTGTCATGATAAAAAGCTGAGATACCCAAAATTGAAGTCACTAATTTCTCTTTTATTTATAATTATTAGAATTGTTTATCAAATGAACATTCACCATCTTTTCTATTTTTCCAATATGTATCAATTTTATCATCATAATTATAATTATTTTTTTTCATAGTTCTTACAAAAAAACCAATTGGTGTAATTACTAAAATAAAAAAAAATATTAAAATTATTGGAGTTGTAAGAGTCCGTAAAAAAATACCAAACCTATTCCATAAAATGTTAAAGGGCTGCAAAAATTTTGAATTAAATATTCCAAATATAAAAAAAATGATTGTCAAAAACAAAAGTACTAGATTGATATTATTATTTTTAAATAAAATTATTAGAAAGATACAAAAAAATATTATTGCAAAAGTTATTCCAAAGTTTCTATTGGTTGGAATTTTATTTTTCATGATCTAAAAACTAATTAATTTCGTTATTAAATCATATACAAAAATAAATTTAAAACTCTTTTTAGATAGAAGAGCAAATTTTTAAAGTAATGACTTGCATAACCAGCATAAAGAATATAATAAATTATTATATTAACGCGGGGTGGAGCAGTCTGGTAGCTCGTCAGGCTCATAACCTGAAGGTCGTAGGTTCAAATCCTACCCCCGCAACCAATTCATGTATAATTTGCACTATTGACATATAAATTTTTATATTTAAAAACAGTAATATAGATATTTTATAATAAATCCACACCCAAATATGAGTCAGCAAACATTTAATAAAGCAAAAATTTCTGATGCTATAGAGGATATAAAAAAAGGAATACCTATTATTGTTGTTGATAATGAAAATAGAGAAAACGAAGGTGATTTAGTTTTAGCTGCAGAAATGTCTAATTTGGAAAACATTGCTTTTTGCATGCGTTACGCAAGAGGTCTGATGTGTATACCGTGTGAAGGTAAAAGGCTTGATAAACTAAATATTCCAATGATGGTAGAAAGTACTGAGGATCCGCTAGAAACTCCTTTTACAATTTCTGTTGACGCAAAAGAAACAAATTCCGGAATGTCTGTTTATGATAGATTAAAGACTATTAATGTTCTAGTTGACGATAATTCTTTACCTAATGACCTTCAAAGGCCTGGACATATGTTTCCTCTTCGACCTAGGGATGGACTATTAGAGGAAAGACAGGGTCATACAGAATCTTCTATAGAGCTAATGAAACTTGCTGGCTTAAAACAAATTTCAATAATAGTAGAGATTATTAATGATGATGGTACAATGGCTAAGGGTGATGAACTCGAACTTTTTTCAAAGGACCATAATTTAAAAATTGTAACAATTGATGACATCATCGCAGAAATTTATAACAAGAGCATATAATAAAATTAAACATTATCCAACTCTAGGCATCATTGAAAAGTCTAGTAATAATGAAAAACTATATCAAGAATATCTTTACTACAAAGCTTTACCCAGAGCAGTTCAGCATTATTTCCCTAAAATAATTTCTGGATACAAGTTAAAAAAAATAAATTATCTCAAGATGGAGTTTTTTCCCTATCAAGATTTAGGAAAAATTATGGTTTTTGAAAACTTTAATTCTAAATTATGGAATAATATAGCAAATTATATTGATAATATTCTAATTGATTTTAGAAATCATTCAAAAAAGAGTAATATTAATTTTTATGATCTTGAAAAAATGTATATTCATAAGACCGAAAAAGAATTTAATAATTTTATTAATATGAATAATAAATTTAAGAAACTTTGTGACCATGAAAACTTGATCATAAATAATAAAAGTTATAAAAATTTTAAAATTATTTGGCCTCACATAAAAGAGCTTGTATACAAAAAATACCTGAGAACAAGATCAGATATTATTCATGGAGATATGTGTCTTTCAAACATTCTTATGGGAAGGAATGGCAATGAAATTGGACTCAAATTAATTGATCCAAGAGGTAGTTTTGGAAATTTAAGATTTAAAGGTGATCAATCCTACGATATTGCAAAGCTTAGCCATTCTTTTTCAGGCTATGAATATATTATTTTTGATCAATTCAAACTTATACAACTAAAGTCTAATAATTTTACTCTTAACTTATGTAACAAAAATAATTTAAAAATTAAGAGCGTATTTGAAGAAAAAGTTTTTAAAAGTTTCGAAATTGAAAAATGTGATATTATTGAAGGAACAATCTTTATTGGTATGTGTGCGAGGCATTACGATAGTCCAAAAAGACAGATAGCAATGTATTTGACTGGTATAAAGATATTGAATAGGATTTTTGAAAGAATATAATTTAAACATATATGCAGATTTTAGTTGTAATGGCAGGAGCCGGTTCAAGATTCGAAGAGGTAGGCTACCCATTGCCCAAACCCCTTATAGAAGTTAATGATAAGCATATAATTGAATGGACAACAAGATCACTTCCTTTTATTGATCATTATAGTGAGGATACGAAACAAAATATTACATTTGCTATAAGATCACAAGATCAAGAAAAATTTCAAATGAAGGAAAGGCTCAAAAAAATATATGGAAATAAAATAGATATTATTTCTTTTGATGAAATGACAAGAGGAAATCTAGAAACAGCTTTTATAGCATCTAAAAAGTTTGATGATGATGAGGAAATATTAATATTAGATAGTGACAATCATTACGATGGATCTAATTTAGAAAATTTTATTGATGTTTTAAAAATGAAAGAGAATTTATTTTCTTTGATTTGTACCTTTGAACCTATTGACAACAGTCACAAATGGTGTTTTGCAATTAAGCAAGGTAGTATAGTAAGAGAATTATTAGAAAAAGATAAAAATGCAATCTCAAAAGGTGGTAAACCAATGGTCGGTGTTTTCTATTTTAGTAAAAAAAGTATCTTTGATAAAATAGCAAGATTTATTTTGTCTCAAAATGAAATGGTAAATAATGAATTTTTTATGTCTCAATCTATTCAAGCGTGCATTGATTTAGCAATACCTGTCTATGGTCATAAAGTTGAAAATGTAATACCTTTAGGCACTCCTGAAGATATAATAAAAGTTAGAGAAAATGAGTACAAAAGGATATTTAAATGAGAATTTGTATTGATTTAGACGGTACTATTTGTGAAACCAGGAGGGCAGACGAAAACTATTCAGATGTTAAGCCATTGAAAGATGTTATATCATCAATTCAAAAATATAAAGAAGATGGCCATGAAATTATTATATATACTTCAAGGCATATGAAAACTTGCAATAATAATATTGGCAAGATTATTGCTCTTCAATCAAAAGTTGTAATTGAATGGCTTACTAAGCATCAAATACCTTTTGATGAAATAAATTTTGGTAAACCGCTAGCAGATTTATACATTGATGATAAAGGAATTAAATTTGAAGACTGGAACACTGTAAACAAAAAAATCAAGGAGATATTTTAATGTTTTTTATTGATACCGCTGACATTGATTATATTAAAAGCCTATGGGATAAGCTGTCAAATGATATACCAAGTAAACTATTATCTGGGGTTACAACAAATCCGAATGCTTTCTCTAAAATTAATGCTAACTCAATTGACACCTGGCAAAATAATACTTTTGATTTATGTTCGCTAGTAAGTGAAATTAGAGGGGATAATTTAGGTGTAGTTTTTGTTCAAGTCCCAAATTCAAATATTTCTAAAGAAAAAGCTTTAGAATGGATAAAATTAGCAAAAACCTGGGGTGATGGAAAAACTAAGATAGGAATAAAAATACCTCCATTTGTAAGTATGCTTGAATTGAATGAAAACTTTAAAAATGAATTGGAATTAAATGTTACTGGTGTAGCAGATTGCTCTACTGCATTAAGAGCTTTTAGTTATGGCGTCAGATATGTAAGTATTATTCCAGGTAGAATGGAAGAAAAAGGAATAGATGCCAAATCACAAATTGCATATGTAAATCAGAGAAAATCAGATGATTGTGAAATTATTACTGGCAGCATGAGAACAATTGAAGGTTTAAAGTGGGCATGCTCATATAACACAGTTCCAACTATAGGAACCAGAGTGTGGGACCAAGTAAATTCTCAATTAAGCAATAGTCAGCTATTGGAAATATTAGAATCAAAAGAAAATTTGAATGAAATTAAATTTTCACCTCAAATAGATGAAAAAATGACAGCATTATCTGCTGATTTTTTTGAACAAATGGATTTATTGGGTAAAGATGTATATGAAGAGTTTTGTGATAAATAAATGTCAAATTCTCAAAAATTAATACACGATTACTTTAGATTTTTTAAGAAAAAAAAAATTAATGATTTAACTTCTCTACTTGCGTTTGATGTAAAACTGACTGATTGGGAAAATTCTTTTAATGGCAAAAAAGATGTATTGGGGGAAATAAAAAGAATATTTTCTGAAACTAAAAAGATAGATTTAGAGATTATAAGAATTAATACTATCGATTTAACTAATTATTGTGAATTAAAAATAAATATGCACTTAAAAGATGATACAGCTGTAAATCTTAAAGTTATCGATATTATTGAGTTAAATAAAGATTCACTTATATCTGAAATAAAAGCATATAAAGGTTAGTTTAATGAATACCTCATTAAATCTCTATTTTAATTCCAAGATTATATCCGATCAATTATTTGTAAATAGGGGGAGCGTAATAATGAATCTTCCTGTTACATATCCAAGAAAAAAACCATTTAAATTAAATTCAAATCTTGAGATAATGATAGCTACATTACGTTCATATTCTCATTTAGATCTAAATAAGGTGAAAATTAATATTGATTTGTCGGAATTTAACATGAACGATGAAGAAAAAATGAATATAAAAAATATAATTTCTGATTTTTTTAAAAATACTAAAACTATTATTATTAATTTACATAGACCCTCAACTTTAGAAAATTGGATTCTTGAGTCACAGGAAATTGAAAAGTTTTTTCTTGATGAGCCAGTTATTGTTATTATGAATCATGATCATCCATTTATTGATTTAAATAAAGAGATCTTTTCAAAAATAGTGCAAACTCTATTCGATAACACCGAAAAATCTTTTCATAATGTACTCAATTATTCATGTATTCCAGAAAATATAACTAGGTCTTTTAAACCATCTAATAAAAAAAATTTTAACGGTCACAATTATTACAAAGTAGTTAATAATATATGGCTTGATTCTCTATGTGTTATGAGAATAAAAACTTTAAAATACTTATTTAACAATATGGAATTTAAGGGTAGCTACATGGGTAGATTTGACTGGTATGGGGTTAAATTCAAAAAACTTAATATTAATACATACACATATTGTAGAGAATTTTTTAAACATGCTGATGGATATGGCAACGTCTCAAATGTCAGAGAGATCTCAGAAGTTTCTTCTGATTTAGATGATTGGGTATTAAACAAATTTTTGGAAAATTTGACTGATACAGATAATTATTACTATCAAAAATATATAGATACTTTTTATTTAACTATTAGAAATCATGTAAAAAAGAAGTATTTTTTCATTCCATGGATAATTTCATATAAGGAAGCCTTTGTGGAAATAATTGAAACTACTTTAGAGGAATTCAAAAAAACATATATTGAATTAGATTATGAATATAGCATAATTAATCTAGATCAAAAAATTATTGCACTTAATAATTTAGATCATCAGGTGTATTATAATTTCAACAATATTGTAAGGTTTACAATTGATGATATAAGATCATTTCAAAAAAGTTACTTTTACCTTTTAAAAGAGATTATACATTTAAATATTAGAAAATTTTTATAGCTAAGCTGATTAAGGCTATCAATTATTTAGTCTTATTAATTTAAAATATTGTATAAACAAAAGGGAAAACTGAGGTACCTTCAGTCACAACAATTAATGCTGAAAATAAAAACAATAAAATAATAATTGGGATAACCCAATATTTTTTTGTATGCATTACGAATTCTAAGTATTCTCTAATAAAATCTAGCATTGTACTTGTTTGTAATTCATTTATTAATAAATATAGTATATTAAAATCAATACTTTTACAAAAAATAAAATTTATGGAATCTACATTGTTAAAAAAATTTATTTTTTCTCTAATCACATTATTTTTTTTATTTCTTTTACTTGAACTTATGTCATTTGTAATTTTGTACGTTTATGACAATGGAAAAAAAGTGGTAAATTCTAATTATTATGTTGGAGCAGTTCCACATCCTTATCTATCTTATATTAATAAGCCTGGAGTACATTTTAAGAAAAATGATGATAAGGCATTATTTAACCACCAAGCAGGGATATTTGATTATGGATTTTATGAAAATGGACTGAAAATTAATTATTTTGGGGATTTAATAAACCCTGATACAGAAAAATTTTTTGAAAATAATAATCAAAAACCATATAAAATTTTAATTGTTGGAGGCTCCACTGCGGGTCAGCCGTGGAGTCATTTATTAGAAGATAGAATTAATAAGAGCAAAATGAATGCGATGGTTATAAATCAGGGAACTGGAGGTTATACATCTCAAGAAAATATGATAAAATTGTTAATATCTGGATTTCATTATGAACCTGATTTAGTAATAGCTTATTTGCCCATAAATGACATTTATTGGGCAGCACATAATAAGAAATTTAGAAGAGATTATACTCACTTTAGAATTCCATACACAATAAATGTAAATTCAAACAAGGTTTTAGAACCAGAATATAAATTATCACAATTTCCAATGACCATTAGGCTCTACCAATTTTTGAATTACAAGAAAGAATTTGAAAACTATGAAAAATCATTATCTTTTACAACTTTAAATGTAAAAAACTCCATTTCAGGTGAATTAACAATGGATGAGGAAATATTCAAAAAAACTTTGAATGCACTTTGGGAAAATACTGAGATTATGTCATTAGTTACAAAAAAAAGAGGTAAGAAATTTTTACTTATTACTCAGAAAGTTTTTAAAACAAATAATGATTTCTATACTTTCATGGACAATTATGTAGAGAAGGCAAACCAATTTTTAATAGAAAAAGCTAAACAAAACAATATTTTGACTTTAGAGGCACAGAAATCATATGATACTCATTTTAATTCTAATTATGAAAAGTACTTGAAGTCACATTATCAGAATTTACAAATTGATTTCAAAAAACCACTTGCATACGATAGTATGCATTTTACACCAACCGGGTTAGCATTATTTTCTGAAATGTTATTTCAATTTGGGAAGAAAAGTCAACTTTTTTAACAAAAATAAAATGTACATATGAAAATTTTAATAACAGGTTGTTCAGGATTCATTGGATATCATCTAGCAAGCGAGTTGCTAAAAAGTGAAAAGTATATTGTTCATGGAATAGATAATATGAATCATTACTATGACGTTAAGCTCAAAAAAAATAGGCTTAGAAATTTAAAAAAATTTTCAGATAAATTTTTTTTTCATAAAATTGATATATCAAATTTTAATAAATTAGAAAAAAATTGTATTAAATATAAATATGATATTATTATAAATCTAGCAGCGCAAGCAGGTGTTAGATATTCAATAACAAACCCTGAAGGTTATGTTAAAAATAATTTAATTGGATTTTTTAATATCCTAGAAATATCAAAAAAAATAAAAGTAAAGCATTTAATATTTGCATCAACTAGTTCAGTTTATGGAAATTCAAAAAAATTTCCTTTAAAAGAGACAGACAATACTGATATGCCCGTATCTTTCTATGCTGCTACAAAAAAAAGTAATGAGGTAATGGCTTATTCATATAGTTATCTTTATAATATCCCAATAACTGGACTAAGATTCTTTACTGTATTTGGACCTTATGGAAGACCTGATATGGCATTATTTAAATTTACTAAATCAATGATCCTTTCAAAAAAAATTCAACTCTTTAATTATGGAAATCATATTAGAGATTTTACTTATATTAGTAATATTACTTCTTCAATATCAAAATTAATTAGGAAACCACCAAAAAATAAAATACCTTATGAAATTTTAAACATAGGTAGCTCTAATCCTAAAAGTCTAAAATATTTTTTACGTTTAATTGAAAATAAATTAAATAAAAAATCAAAAACTATTTTGCTTCCAATGCAAAGAGGTGATGTTTACAAAACATACGCAAGCACTGAAAAGTTAAACGCAAAAATCGGTTACAAAAATGAAATCAGTTTAAAAACTGGAATAAACGATTTTATCAATTGGTTTAGGAGTTATTATAATAAATGATAGCAAATAAAAATATAAAAATTTTAGTGCTTGGAGCATCAGGGATGGTAGGCTCATCGATTAAAAGAAGGTTATTATCTAGGGGTTATAATAAAATTTTGTTTCCAAATAAAAAAGAATTGGATCTTAGAAATAAAAAAGATGTACAAAGCTACCTAGAGAACAACAAACCTGACATGATATTTTTAGCCGCTGCAAAAGTTGGAGGTATCCATGCCAATGACAAATATAAGACTGATTTTTTATATGAAAATTTAGAAATTCAAAATAATGTCATTTACAGCGCCTATATACTTGAAATTAAAAAACTTATCTTTTTAGGATCTAGTTGTATTTATCCAAAAAATGCACCGCAACCTATTAAGGAAAATTTTTTACTTTCAGGCCCACTTGAATCTACAAATGAATATTATGCATTAGCAAAAATAACTGGAATAAAATTGTGTGAGTCAATTTCCTCTAATTATGACTATAATTATATAAGTGTCATGCCTTGCAATCTTTATGGTCCAAATGATAATTACCATGATGTGGATAGCCATGTAATTCCGGCTTTAATAAAAAAAATTGTCAAAGCAAAAAAAAATAATAGTAAACAAATAACTTTATGGGGTTCAGGTTCACCCTTGAGAGAATTTATGCACGTAGATGATCTTTCAGACGCTTGTATTTTTTTATACGAAAATGAATACAATGGAGGGCTCATCAATATTGGTTCTGGAAATGAAATATCAATTTCTGAGCTTTCAGAATTAATTTTAAATATAGTAAATTTTAAATGTAAAATTAACTTTGATACAACTATGCCAGACGGAACACCAAGAAAAATAATGGATTTAACTAAGATAAATAGTTTAGGATGGAATTCACAAATTGATTTTAAGGAAGGGTTAACAAAAATAATAAATGAATTTAACTCAGGATATGGTAGAAATATTTAGTAAATGAAAAAAAAAACAAATAAGAAAAAAACTGCATTAATTACTGGAATAACTGGACAAGATGGAAGTTATTTAGCAGAATTTTTGATTTCAAAGAATTATATAGTTCATGGAGTAATAAGAAGATCCTCGAGTATTAATTCTAAAAGGATAGATCACATTTATGAAGAACCATTAAGTAAGAATAAAAAAATGTTTCTACATTATGGAGATATGACAGACAGTATAAGTTTAAACATGATAATTGGAAAAATTAAACCAGATGAAATATATAATCTTGCGGCTCAAAGTCACGTAGCCGTTAGTTTTGAAACACCAGAATATACTGCAAATGTTGATGCTCTTGGGACTTTGAGAGTCCTCGAGTCGGTTAAGAATCTAAATTTAGTTAATAAAACGAAAATATATCAAGCATCAACTTCAGAACTCTATGGCAATTCGAATTCTAGAATTCAAAATGAAAAAACTATATTTCAACCTAGAAGTCCTTACGCCATAGCTAAACTATATTCTTTTTGGATTTGCAAAAATTACCGTGAAGCATATGGAATGTTTATTTGTAATGGCATTCTATTTAATCATGAGTCTGAAAGAAGAGGTGAAACTTTTGTTACTCGAAAAATAACCCAATCTCTTGCTAAAATAAGCCATGGAAAACAAAAAATACTTTATATAGGTAATTTAAATTCAGTTCGAGATTGGGGGCACGCCAAGGACTTTGTTCAAATGCAATGGCTTATGTTGCAACAAAAAAAACCAGAAGACTATGTCATAGCTACAGGAGTAAAAACAAGCGTTCGTAGCTTTATCGAAAAATGTTGCAGAATAATTGGTATTAAAATTATGTGGAAAGGTAAAGGTCTTAAAGAAGTTGGTTATGCCCATAAAATCAATAAGAATTTTAATAGTAAAGTTAAAGTTGGTGATATTATTATTAAAGTAAATAAAAAATATTTTAGACCAACTGAAGTTAATAGCTTGTGTGGAGATTCTTCAAAAGCTAGAAAAAAACTTAAGTGGAAACCAAAAATGTCTGTTAACTCAATTATTAAAGAGATGATGATGAGTGATATAGAAATTTTTAAATAGCAAGCATGTGAGTCGTATTTATAAAATATATTGGCTTTTAAGCAACAGACTCAGAATCTCAGTATTATTTATTATTGGTTTATTTATAATAAGCATGATTCTTGAAACCCTAAGTGTAGCCCTGATATTACCTGCTTTGAACATTGCACTAGAAAATAGTGAGTCATTATTTGAAAAGAGTATCAATAATGAGAATCCATTATATTTTATAGCAATTATAATTTTAATAGTTTTCGTTGTGAAATTTTTTTTTACAGCTTTCACTAACTGGAAACTTTCAAGTTTGATATATAAAATTCAAGCTCAATTATCCAATAAGTTTTTCAATTATTATATAAATCAAACTTATTCATTTCACTTAAAAAGAAATTCATCGCAACTAATAAAAAATATAATAACTGAAATTGAACAATTAACGCAAGCAACAATTGCAATTTCAGCATTGATTTCTGAAATACTAATAATCTTTGCTTTAATTATTTTGCTATTAGTTTTAGAACCTTTAAGTGCAATTATTGCATTTATAATTTTTGGAATTGGCTCAATCTTTTTATATAAATATACTAATAATTATTTGCTAAAATGGGGAAAACTAAGACAAAAATATCTTGAAAAAAGGATTAAATTTATTCAACAAGGGTTTGGTGCATTGAAAGATATAAAAATACTTGGCAAAGAAGATTTTTTTTCAAACCAATATTCATCTAGTACAAATAAAAGTGCATTAGCTGAAAGAAATAATTTTTTTATCACATCTCTCTCAAAACCTATATTTGAAATATTAATTATCATATCTATACTTACCATAATTTATGTAATGGTGCTTCAAGGAAATAATTTCAAAGAAATTATTCCAACATTAGGTGTATTTGCTGCAGCTTCTTTTAGATTGCTTCCTTCATTCAATAAAATAATTGCGGCAGTACAAAGTTTTAGATACCACACACCAGTTATTGATAACCTTTCCAGTGAGATCATTAATTCAATCGACAGATCATTAAAAAAAAGTGAGATGTACATAGATTTTAAAAAAAATATAGAGATTTTAAACGTATCGTTTAAGTATGAGGATTCAGAACTAGTGGCTCTAAAAAATATTAATATCAAAATACCATATGGTTCTTCTGTAGGTATAGTGGGCGAAAGTGGATCAGGAAAGTCAACTTTAATTAGTTTGATACTTGGACTAATAGATCCAAATAAAGGAGAAATTACTGTTGATAATAAAAATATTTCAACTAACAAGAAGTCATGGCAACGGCTTATTGGTTATATACCTCAAAATATTTACCTTATTGATGATACTATTAAGAATAACATTGCCCTAGGCATACCTGAAAACCAGATTGATAATGAGAAAATTAATAAAGCAATATCAAATGCTCAAATTGGAAAATTTATTATGTCGCTTCCAGAACATGTAAATACAATTGTTGGAGAGAGAGGAGCAAAACTTTCTGGAGGTCAAGCTCAAAGAATAGGTATAGCTAGAGCTCTATATAATGACCCATCATTAATTATTTTTGATGAGGCAACTAGCGCTCTTGATGCTAAAACAGAAAAAGATTTAATTGAATGTATTGAAAGATTATCAACAAAAAAAACAATTATAATGATTTCACATAGATTAAGCACATTAAAAAATTGTAATATAGTGTATAATATGAAAGAAGGAGAAATTATTAATTAGATTTTTTTAATTCATCTACTTAAACCAATGAAATGTAAATTATAATAAATGATTTTAAGTAAATTTAAACTAATTCTAAAAAATCTGATAGATATTGTTCCTGGCTTAATGGCTCTTTATAGACACAATAGAGATTACTTTATAAAATTTCAAAAACCAAAAAAAACAAAATGGAATTTTTTATTCGCTGGGAATGAGTCAATGTCTTCAGGTCAATTTGAAATAGAAGAAACTGAAATCATAAGAAAACATTTTAAAGATTGTGATTTACTTATAAATATTGGAGCCAACATTGGATACTACTGTTGCCATGCGCTAAGCCTTGGACTTCAAGTAGTAGCGGTTGAACCATTAAATAGCAATTTAAATTTGTTAATGAAAAACATAACAGTGAACGGCTGGAATGATAAGACTCATATATTCCCAGTAGCTCTAGGAAAAAAAAATGGAATTTCTCAAATATGGGGATCTGGGACTGGAGCCAGTCTAACTGAAGGATGGGCTAATATTCCAAAAAATTTTTCAAGTTATACTCCTGTCCTTTCACTCGATCAGATTATTAACAATGAATTTCAAAAGAAAAAAAAATTTTACTTAATTGATGTAGAAGGCCATGAGTACCAACTTCTCCTTGGAGCTAAAGAAAATTTAAAATCAAACCCAAAATCAATATGGTTCATTGAGATTTCATATAAAGAAAATTTAAAAATAAACAAAAATTTTTTCAATACATTCAAACTTTTTTTTAAATATGGATACAGAGCATATACTGCAAACAGAGATATGCTAGAAATTACCACTGAAGTTCTTGATGACATATATAATGAAGATACTAAAGTAAATACACATAATTTTATATTTATGTAAGTTAATGAAATTATTATTTTTAATAATTGCGA
>MDTB01190518.1_pt1 | contig 13905 bp, 13 predicted proteins | sample 811161 | NCBI WGS metagenome assembly MDTB01 (sample SAMN05326650, study PRJNA326480) | marine metagenome | isolation source: seawater | place: Mediterranean Sea | collected 2009
TAAACTAATGAAAAGACTTAAACTTGGTATCATTGGTGGTGGTCCTGGATCTTGGATTGGTCATGTACATAGAATTGCCTCAAGATTTGATGATAAATACGAGATCGTAGCAGGCGTTTTTTCAAGAAATTATAAAATCAATCAATCTTTTGGAAAAAGTATAGGGATAAAAAAAAATCGATGTTACAAAAATTATAAAGATCTTTGCTTTTTTGAAAAAAAAATTAAAGATGGTATTGATGTTATTGCAATCATGACGCCCCCTGGGAGTCATCAAGAAATAGCAGAATTATTTATTAAAAATAACATTCATGTAATATCTGATAAACCATTTGCAGGTTCTCTACCTCAAGCTAAAAAACTTTATAAAACAATTAAAAATAATAAAAAAGTTGTTTACGGGCTTACACATAATTATTCGGCCTACCCAATGGTTAGACATGCTAAAAAATTGGTGGAAGATAAGAAACTTGGAAATATTGAATATATTAACGTCGAATATGTTCAAGATTGGTCTAATGGTAAAAAAGTTACCCCTGGTTCTGCAAAAAAAATATTTAAATGGAAATTAGATAAAAAAATAGCTGGAGTATCTACAGTGCTAAATGAAATAGGATCCCATGCATATCATTTATGTAATTACATTACCGGTCTTAAAGGAAAAAGCTTATTTGCAGATATCAAACAATATTCAAAAAAGATTAAATTTGATACGAATGCTCAAGTTTTCATAAATTACGAGAATGGAGCTAAGGGTTTATTTTGGACATCAACTACTGCTAAGGGTGGTATTTATGGATTACGAATAAGAGTTTTTGGTACGATGGGAAGTTTAGAATGGGTACAGAACGATCCCAACTATTTAAGATATAATACTGCTAATGGAGCTACAAAAATTTTAGAAAGAGGTTTCAATGAAAGTGGTTTCTCAAAAAACTTCTCCAGAATTAAATACGGGCATCCTGAGGGATATTTGAGTGCATTTTCTAATTTATATAAAGAAATTGCTTCAAAAATTAATTCAAAAAATAAAAAGAAAAGATTTTATTTTCCAACTGCTTATGAGGGCTTGCTTACAGCAAGATTTATAGATGGATGTGTAAAGTCATCATCCAAGAAAAAGTGGGTGGCTTTTTAAATGATAAAATCCTGTGTGATAGGATTATCAAAAGTGGGTATAATTCATTGTGAAAGTTTAATGAAAATAAAAAACACTTCATTAAATTATATTTTTGATAAAAATTACGATCTTAGCAAAAGACTATCTAAAAAATTTAGATGCAAGACTTCTAGAAACTTTAATAGTATATTGAAAAAAAAAGATATAGAACTATTTGTAATTGCATCACCTACGATAACACACGATTTTTATATAAAAAAATTGATAAAATTTAAAAAAATGATCTATTGTGAAAAACCAATTACAAATAATAATAATAAACTCAAAAAATTCAAAAACTTAATAAAAAAGCATAAAATTAAATTTTGTGTTGGTTTAAATCGTAGATTTGCCAAGGAGTATGTTGCTTTAAAAAATAAAGTTAACAAAAAAAGAATTAATTATATCCAAATAATATCTAGATCAGCCAACCATAATGTTGATTTATCAATTAGGAATGGAGGCCTTTTTTTTGATAAAGGATTTCATTTTTTTGATTTAGCTTGTTGGTTGAGTAATTCGAAACCAGAAAAAATGATTGTAATTTCTAAATCAATTAGCACTGAGGATTTCTTAAAGAAAGGAGATTTCTCAGATGCAGTAGTTAATCTAAAACTCAAAAATGGAATAGTCGTCGAAATAGTATTTAGTAGAAATTGCAGATTTGGAAATTTTGAAAAAATTAAAGTACATGGTGAAAAATTTTCACTAGACTCTGACGACTTTTCTAACAAAAAGACATTATATAATGACTTTTCTATTAGACACAGAAAGTCATACTTAGATTGTTTAAAAAAATTTATTGAAAAAAAAAATAATCTTTTAACGAATGAAGCAATATTAACCCAAAAAATATGTGCTGATGCTTTGAAAAAAGCAAAAACCAGTAATTTATAAATATTTACTTAAGGCTCTACTTGCAAGTATTGATGAGGAAATATCGGTTTTAAATGTATTTAGGATTGATTGAGTCTTTTCAATCTGCTCCTTAATCTTATTTGGGTCATTAATAAAAGAACTTACTGATTTGAATAAATCTTTTGGATTACACTTAGATTGAAGCAATTCAGGTATTACCTCTTTTCCTGCAGCAATATTAATAATATTTGCGAATTTAACTTTTACCAAAGATCTAACAATTAAATAGTTTAAAAAATTCATTTTATAGAGAATGATAGACGGAACTTTAGATTTGCAAATTTCAAGAGAAACCGTTCCGGACTTAGCAACTGCAAATACAGATTTCTTAAGAGTATGAGACTTTATTTTATCATCACTAATAATTTCACAATTACTTATATTTTGAGATTTTACGTAGGATTGGATTAAATCATAATACTGTTTTGTCGAATGAAATATATAAATAAAATCTTGGTAATTTTTATTCATTAATTTTATAAAATCCAAGAGGATAGGCATTAAGACTTCGATTTCAGAGACTCTACTTCCTGGAAAAACTGATATTAATGCTTTATTTTTTTCAAATATTTGATTGATGTCTATTTTACTTTCAGAAGATACATCTAACAACGGGTGGCCCACAAACTCATTGCTCATATTCTCTTTATCAAAATAAGGTTTTTCAAAATTAAATAGTAAAAGAATGTGATCAATGTAATTTTTAATTTTCTTAACTCTTCCCTTTCTCCAAACCCAAACTTGAGGCGCAACATAATGAATAGTTTTTATCATTGGTTCTTGTTTTTTTACACGTTCAGCAACTCTCAAAGTAAAATCGGGACTATCAACTGTAAATAAAATATCTGGATTAAAATCTTTTATAGCTTTTACAGTTTCATTAATTTTTTTATTAATTTTGAAAATATTTTTTATTACATTTGTAAAACCTATGTAGGTAATCTCTTTTAAGTCATAAATCGATTTTATACCTAAAGCTTTTAAATTTTCACCTCCGACACTTAAATATTCAATTCCTGAATTATCTTTTTTAAATTCTTGAATTACTTTTGATGCCAGTTTGTCTCCAGACGGCTCACCTGTAAGTATAAATATTTTTTTCACTTGTACATTCTCCAAAGTTCACCCTTGTCAGATAGTAAATAAATATCTCCACTCTCATGTATTTTGATATCTCTTATTCTTCCTATATTACCTTTGAATATAATTTCTTCTTTTATAAATTTTGATTTTTTAAATTTTATTTTCCTCAAAGATTGGTCTTTAAGAGAAGTAATTAAAGCCTCACCGTTCCATTCTTTAAATGTTTCACCTTTGTAGATTGTCATAGCACTTACAGCAATAGAAGGAACCCAGTACTTTATTGCTTTTGTAAAGCCAACTTTCCATTTTGGACCAATTTTAGTTCCTGAGTAGTTAGTTCCTCCCCAACCTAAAATCTTCCAACCATAGTTTTCTCCAAAATTTGCTGTTCCAAACCAATCGCCTCCCCTTGCGCCATGATTGGTCAAATATATTTTGTCATCAAATGGTGAAAGAGACATGCCCTGAGGATTTCTAACTCCGATTTGATAAATTTCAGGTAGCCAATCTTTTTTATTTATAAATTTTGGATTATCTTTTGGTATCGATCCATCAAAATTTATTCTTATAATGCTTCCAGGATGTTTAGTGAAATCTTGGGCAATCATCCCCTTACCTCTTTCTCCAGCGGTCACATACAAATGTTTATTTTTTATTACTAGTCTAGATCCAAAATGATATCCGGAATTTATTGGGGGCTGTGCTTGAAAGATGTTTTTAAAAATAAGTTTCTCAGTATTAAGTTTTGCTCTTGCCACAGAAGTGCTGGACATTCCATTTGATCTATTTTCAGAGTATGACACAAATATAATGCTGTCTTTGTGAAGTATGTCTAACAATCCTCCCTGACCATCTTCTAGGACATTAAGATTATGACTTATATCTTTTATTATTTTTTCTTTTAAATTTACAAATTTTATATTTCCAGGTTTTTCTGTAATCAATAAATTTTGGTTATCTAAAAATGTTAAACTCCAAGGTTTATCAAGCCCTTTAATAATTTTCTCTAGTTTATAGTCGTCAGCACTTAAATTTGTGAAAAATAAAAGAAAAATTATAATTAGTTTTTTCATTTAATAAGAATAAACATTTTATTTCTATTTGCGTATTTGACACTTTGCCTTTTATTTAAAAAAATATTCAATTTATGTTTAAGAACTATTCCTTTAAGTCCGGCCGTTTTACACTGTTTTAAAGTTTCTAACCCTACAGTAGGTAGGTCAACTCTCAAATCTTGTCTTTTTTTTGGAAATTTTATTAGTATTCCATTAGGGAATTTAGTTATTTTTTTCACCTTTTTAATCATTTTTTGTGTTCCGCCACCTCCCTCAATTGTTAAGATTTTATTATTTCTACAAATAGCACCTTGGGTAAATGAGAAATTACCAGACTTTTTAAGAGCCTTTTGCCCACAAAGAATATCTTTTTTATCTGAGGCATTTGGTTTAGTTGTTGTGTAATTTCCTTTAGGCAAACTTATTTCAGGAGTAAATTTGTTTGAACTTACAGTTTGAATTTTTTCTCTTTTTAAAATATTTATAATTTGTTTTAAAATTGCTGCATCCCCTAATTTCGAACTTTTTATAATTTTTGGCATATGATAAATCCCTTTAAAATCTAATTTTATAGATTTGAGATTTGGTTTTGTTACTTTTCCTGCAAATAAAACTTTTTTACAGTTTTTTGATTTTAAAATTGAAATAATTTTGCCGAATTGACCGATAGATACTGAGTAAGAGTTTCTATCTTTTTTAAAAGATTTTTTTTTTGTTAAGTCTATTATTAAATATTTGCTTTTTTTTTTAATCTTTTTTAATATGTATCTTGGAAATTCCGTTTCTCCAAAAATTAAACCAATCATAAATATTTTAACTTAGCGGTGAACAAATTGGTCTTTTTTTATCTTTTTCTATAAACTTAATAACTTCGCTAACCAATTCATTATCTTTATATTCACCATTTATCTTACCCAAGTTATCGTGAAGATTTTTAGAGTCAAATATATCTTTGAAAGCTTTATCTAATCCTATAATTTTTTGATTATCATATTTATGTCTTCGTAAACCAATTAAATTTAAACCTTGTAAATAATTTCTGTTACCAATAGATAAACCAAATGGGATTACATCTTTAAGTACTCCGGTCATTCCACCAATCATGGCTAGTCTGCCAATTCTAGTAAATTGTTGAACTGCTGAGTTTCCGCCAATTACAACTGAGTCCTCAATTGTTACATGTCCGCCTAGAGGAACATTGTTAGCTATAATAACATTATTTCCAATTTTACAATCGTGAGCCACATGAGATGAAATCATCAATAAACAATTGTTACCTATAACTGTTTTTGACCCACCGCCCTCAGTACCAGGATTAATTGTTACATATTCTCGAATTAAATTATTTTCTCCAACTATAAGGCTATTTTTTTCTCCTTTAAATTTTAAATCTTGCGGTTGAGTTCCTATGCTAGCAAATGGAAAAATTTTTGTGCTGCGCCCTATAGATGTGTTACCCTCGATATGTACATTTGAAATAAGCTCAACATTTTCACTTAGCTCTACTCCAGGTCCTACGTAACAAAATGGTCCTATTTTAACATTTTTTGAAATTTTTGCTTTTTTATCAATTTCACTAGATTTATGTATCATTATTTTCTATCAACAATTGTAGCTGACCACTCTGCATCAGCCATTCTTTTACCATCGACCTTCGCTGTACCTTTATACTTCCAAACTCTACCGTGTGATCTTATTGCCTCAATTTCTAAATGTAACTCACAATTGGGTATCACTGGACTCCTAAATCTAGCTTTGTCTACGCTCATTAAATATACTAATTTATTTTCATATTCTTTTGGGTCTATTCCATAAGCGGTTAAAGCAGCTGCAGCTTGTCCAAACGCTTCAACGATCAAAACGCCTGGCATTACTGGCTGACCAGGAAAGTGTCCTTGAACATAAAAAGAATCTTTTTTTACGTACATAATTGCAGTAGCTGATTTTAAAGACACTATGTTGGTCAATTTATCTATTAATAGCATTGGCTCACGATGAGGCAATAAACTCTCAATTTTTTTTTTATCTATCTCAGACTTTGTCATTTTTTCTTTGGTTTTTAATAAAATTTTTTAGTGGAACCGCTGGATAGCCCATCACCGTTTGATTATCATCAATATCTTTTACTACTCCGCTTCCACCACCAATCTTGACATTATTTCCAATATTAAGATGTCCTGAAATGCCAGCTTGACCACCTATAGAAACATTATTTCCTATTTTTGAACTACCTGCAAAACCAACTTGGCCTGCAATCATACAATTTGATCCTATTTGTACATTGTGTGCAATATGAACCTGATTATCGATATAAGTATTTTTTCCTATCGATGTATCATCTACTGATCCTCTATCTATTGTGCAATTAGCAGCAATTTCAACATCATCATCTATCAAAACTCTTCCAATATGAGGTATTTTAAAATTAATCTTTTTTTGCGGTATAAAACCAAAACCCTTTTGACCTATTTTTGTTCCATCTTGTATCACTACTCTATCTCCAATAATAGAATTTTTAATCACAACACTAGAACCTATTACGCAATTATTGCCCACATGAACATTATGCTCAAGAATTGTGTTTGATCCAATTTTAGTATTTTTACCAATTTTCACATTTTTACCAATTAAAACATTGTTACTAAATTTAACAGATCTGTATTTTTTATTTGAAGCTAATTTTGTTGATGAATCTGGATAATCTATATCCGCTGAAGGATAAAGTTTCTTTAAAGTATTAGCCAAAGTAAATAGAACATTATCAACTAAAATTATTTGAGTAGTTTTTGGTAAAAAATTACTCAAACTAGGTTTAGTGATACATGCTCCAGCTTTTGTATTTAAAGCATAAGATTTATAATTGAAAGAATCAAAAAAAGTTAAATCATTTTTATTTGCTAAATGAAGTGGTTTAATATTGTGAATATTTATATCTTTTATATTTTTTTTATTCTGAAAAATTTTTTTAAGCTTAACTGGTTTTTTTAAAAAAAAAAAATTGGATTTCATCAATTATTATTTTAAATCAATTTTTTTTAGTTTTTGATTTAATCTAGAGAGTATTTCATTTGTAATATCTAAATTTTCATCAGCTAATAACAAACTTTTTTTATCTAATATAATTCTAATCTTTTTTTCTTTCATATAATCTTTCAATATTGGATTTAAATTCTTAAGTAACTCATTTCTTGCCTTATTTCTTTGATTTGAAACATCATTTAAAAGTGTATTTCTTTCTTTTTGTAATTTTGTAACTTTATTTCTTAATTCTTGAACTTTTTTTTTATACTCATCTGGTGAAAGAATTTTTTTTTGTGAAATTATTTTTTTTTCTTCTTCCTGTATTTTTTTTTCCTTATCTTTAATATTTGCTATACCTTTATCTAATTTATCCTTAAGAAATTTTTGAGCTTTTTTTCCAGCTTCACTCTGATTTAAAATGATCTTAAAATCAACAAATCGTGGTATCTCTGCATTTACACTTTTTTCCACATTAATTATTACAAAAAATAATATTATAAATTTTATTAAATTTTTCATTAAAACGATGTTCCTAAACTAAAATTAAAGCTCTCAGTTTTATCGGTAGATGCTTTGCTTAAATTTTGTGATAATGTAAATGTCATTGGGCCAAGCGGTGATAACCAGCTTGCTGATATTCCTGTTGAAGATCTTATTTTGCTGCTATTATCAATTGAACTATCGTAATCAACTCCCCATACATTTCCGAAGTCTAAAAATACCCCAACATCAGTTCTTGAAGACTCTGGTAAGATTTTTGGCAGATTAGCCTCAATGTTAAATGCCGCTGCATAATTTCCACCGATATGATCGTCGCCATCGACTGGACCAACTTTGTTTCTTTCAAAACCCCTTAATCTTTTCTGAGATAGACCAAGTCTTTTACTAAGTCTTACATCCTCATCACCTACTCCATTTATTGCAGATAAGAAAAATTTTGTGGAGCCAATCACGTCCTCGCTAAGTGTATAATACGAGCTAGACTTAAATTCGTTAGCTATTGCAGGTTTATCTGAAAAAAAAGGAACTGCTTGATTGAAAGCTAGAAAAGATCCGCTAGTAGGTTTAAATGATCGGTCCCTTTGATCATATGAGAATCCGTAACTACCAGATATATCAGAGAACGAACCACTTTGTTTTTTTAGTGCGTCAGAGGCGCTGTCTTGTGTTCTAAGATCATCATAATTAGCTGATAATCCAAGAGAGGCTCTAATGTTTTTAAATTGCTCAAAAGAAGTAGCCAGAGATGCACCAACAACAGTATTCTCATATCCTTGGTCAGGTTTATCGTTGCTCTGACTACTTAAGGAATAATTCAAAGAATTTCCAAGCAAATCATAATTAGGATCATTAAATTTAAGCACTCCTGTAATAGATTCTTCATCAATTTCAGTTTCGAAAGCTAGCGATTTCCCTTCGCCTAACCAGTTATTTTCCTTAATACTAAAAGCTAAAGTTCCGCCACTAGTTCCGATACCGGCTCCAGCACTTATTTCTCCTGTAGGTTTTTCCTCGACTGAAATATCAATAATTTTGAGGTCATTTGATGATCCCGTTTTAATATCGTAATTTACAGTATTAAAAATATTTCTACTTTTAATGTTGGATATAGATTTTTCTAAACTTAAATTTGTGAATGGATCGCCCTCGTCTAAAATCATTTCAGATCTAATAACCGCCTCATCTGTAATTGAATTGCCTTTGATATTTATTCTCTCAACTAATATTTTATTTCCCTCAAATACATTAAATACTATATTAATAGATTCATTTTCAACGAACTCTTCAACATTATGTTCAACAAATTGTAAATTATTATTATCAATTATTTCGTCTAATTCTTCTAACATCTTTTTTATTTTGAAGGGAGAATAAAAATCACCAATATATTTTTTATAAATATCATTTAGAGTAAAAAATAACTTTTTGTCAAAAACATCATCTACATTTGTAGAAATTTTATTTATAGTGTAACGTGGACCGGCATCTATTGAATAAATTAAATTAATTTTTCCACCTTTGGTCATTTCAGCATAATTAGAATTTATTTTTACATTATAATAGCCCAACGATCTGTAGTAATTTGTAAGTAATCTTATATCTAAATTTACAAGTTGTTTGTTGAAATTTGTATTTTTTGTTAAAAATTTCCAAAATTTATCTTCCTCTGAGGCAACAACGTCTCTTAATCTTCTATCTCTAATTTTTTTATCACCAATAAAATTAATAGTTGATATTTTTGTTCTTTCCCCTCTATCAATGTCTAATATTATGTCTAAATTTCCATCATTTAGTTTTTTAACTTTTACTTCTACTTCACTTGTATTAAAACCTACTGATGAATATAACATTTTAATTTTTTCTATATCTTTATTTAAATTAGACTTCTTAAATGATTTTTTTTCTTTTGTATTAATAACATCTATAATTTGTTCTTTATATTTTTTACTTGGTTCCCCTAAAATTGTTAATTGGTTTACGATTGGGTACTCTTTGAGTTTTATTGTTAAGATATTATTTTTAAGTTCAGCCTCTACATTATCAAAAAAATCGGTAGAATAAATTTTTTGAATTACATTATTGATATCTTTCTCACTATAATTTTTATTAATTTCTATATCTCCGTATATTTTAATAGTCTCGTCTGTTACACGATTATTACCTTCAATAATTATTTGCTTAACAATTTCTGCTTGAGAAACTGAGAATTTTATAAAGATTAAGAAAAAAATAATTACTAGTCTCATTTAATTTTTATTCTTTTTAGTGTTGCATTTTTTGCCCAATTATGGATTTTATATATTTGCATAATATTTTTCGGTTTCCTTATAGCATATTTTTTATAATTTACATCTTTCAGTATATCCATAATGATTTTATAAATGCTAGAAAATTGGATATTTTTTTTAAGAAATTGATCAACTAATATTTCATTACTTGCATTTATAATTATAGGGGTAGAAGTGTGCTCAATTACTCTATTCTTTAATCTAATAACTGGGAACCTTTTTGGATCAACTTTTTTGAAAATTAAATTATCTTGAAGCAAATTTTGTTTTTTATCATTTTTATTGAAATATCTATTCATATCAAAATTTTCACCGAATATAGCATTGGCTATTGGGACAGTCATAGAAGTTTTGTGATATAAAAATTTAGTTAATCCATTTTTAAACTCAACTATTGCATGGATCAAAGAATTTGGGTGTATTAAAATATCTAGTTTGCCTATAGGAATATTAAATAATTTTGTAGCTTCAATTAGTTCTAAAATCTTATTCATCATAGTAGATGAGTCGACAGATATTTTTTTACCCATTTTCCATTTTGGATGTCTAATAGCATCCTTTGGCTTTATATTCTTAAATTGACTTAATCTATAATTTAGAAAAGGCCCGCCTGAGGCTGTAATATAAATTTTTTTAATTTTAGTAATAGAATGATTTTCAATTAACTTTTGAATTGAAAAATGTTCCGAGTCAATTGGAACTATTTCTGTTTTATTTTTAATTGCCTTGTTCTTTATTAAGTGCCAACCACATATTACGGACTCTTTATTTGCAATTAAAATTTTTTTACTAAATTGGGTCATTATGATAGTTGATTTTAGGCCACTAATCCCTGGAATAGCAGAAATAGTTATATCATTTTTTTTATTAAATTTAATTTTATCTAAACTGTTTATAATTTTAGTTGAGGACTTATTAAATTTTTTATTAATATCATTAAAAATTTCTCGATTTTTAATAAAAAAAAATTTTGGTTTATATTTTCTTATCTGTTTACAAATCAAATTATAATTTTTATTTGACGAAAGTAGATTTATTTTAAAATAAAATTTTTTTTTTATCAATTATTTCAAAAACAGATGATGCAATTGAACCTGTTGATCCAAGAATCGAAATTGATATTTTATAATTCATTTAATGTAATATAATTAATGTAATTAATCCTACAGGGATACCAAATAATATTCCATCTACCCTGTCTAATATCCCTCCATGACCTGGTAAATAATTTCCAGTATTTTTAATTTTAGCTTTCCTTTTTAAATATGAAAAAAATAAATCACCTAATTGAGACGCTAAAGACGTTAAAATACTTATCCAAATGAATTCATGTGAAAATTTGTTAATTACAAAGTAAACTGTTCCTGAAATGAAAATAAATGAAAAAATCATAGATCCAAATGCTCCAGTTATAGTTTTGTTTGGACTTATTTTAGTTAGTTTAGGTCCCTTTAACGTTTTACCTACAATATAGCCTCCCAAATCTGATCCAATACAACCAAGTAATATAATAAACAAAATAATTTTTAGCTGTGGGAAAGTGGAAAGTAAAACAAAAGTTACACAAAAAATAGATAAATATATTATGAAGATTATATTAAATAAAAATTTTTTAAAATTGTTTCCTGTAAATTTGTTCATAATACCGAAAAATTCTATCAAAGATAAAATTCCAATAATAAGAAAGCTAAAAATCAAAAATGATTTATAGATAAAAATTGCACAAAAGATAAATATTAAAAAAATAGATGTTATGAGTCTCTCTTTTAAATTAATAGACATTAAATACTTCCAAAATTTCTTTTTCTATTTCTAAATTGTTTTATAATTTTTCTTAAATCTGTTTGATTAAAGTCTGGCCATAGTTTTTTAAGAAAAAATAACTCTGAATAAGCTAGCTGCCATAACATAAAGTTACTAAGTCTCTTTTGACCACCTGTTCTTATTAAGATATCAGGATGTGGCATATTTGATGTGTAAAGGTTTTTTTCAAAATTTTTCATATTAATTTTATTTTTTACTTTTTTAGCTGTTAGTAAAATTTCATTTTTAGCACCGTAATTAATTGCCAAATTTACAGTAATCTTTTTATTTTTTTTTGTTAACTTAACACTTCTTTTTAAGATGCTTCTAAGATCTTTTGAAAGTTTACTTATTTCGCCAAATATATTAATTTTTATACCTTTAGATATTGTATTTCCTATTTCTTTAGTGAAATAACTTTTTATCAATTTGAACAAAAAAGATATCTCTTTTTTTGGTCTTTTCCAGTTTTCTGATGAAAACACGTAAAAAGTAACTATTGGAATCTTTAATTTTATAGATGAATTTACAATTTTCTTAACTGTATCCACTCCTTTTAAATGGCCAAAATTTCTGCTCTTTTTTTTTTTTCTACCCCACCTACCATTGCCGTCCATGATAAAAGCAACATGGTTAAGCTTATTCATATTTGACTTATCTCTTTTTCTTTATCAGAAGATATTTTGTCAATATTCTCAATATATGTGTCTGTTAGTTTTTGTATATTTTTTTCAAAATTAGAATTTTCATCTTCAGAAATTATTTTACCTTTTAATTTTTTTTTCAAATCTTCATTAGCTTCTCGCCTGATATTTCTAATAGATACCTTTGCTTTCTCACTCATATTCTTTAAAATTTTAATTAATTCTTTTCTTCGTTCTTCTGTCAAATCTGGAATTCTTAATCTTATTATTTGTCCGTCTATTTGAGGATTAATTCCTAATTCAGATTTTTGGATAGCTGAGTCTATCAAAGATATATTGGACTTATCCCAGACTTGTATTGAGATTAGTCTTGCTTCCGGGATACTAATTGTTCCTAATTGTTCAATGGGCATTAATTGACCATACACATCAACTTTTATGGTATCTAACATGCTCGTATTGGCTCTACCAGTTCTTAAAGTTGAAATGTCTTTTTTAAATGAGGATATGCTCTTGTCCATTTTTGATGAATAATTTATTTCATTAAAATTAGAGCTCATTATCAAACACCCTCACCAACTTTGAATTTTACAAAGTTTAAAATCTTTAATTGTTTTCCTGAAGAATTTTCTTTTAGTATATCCGAAACTTTTTTTTTTGAGTCCATTATCCAGATTTGATTTAAAAGAGAATTATCATTTAAAAACTTTGAAATTTTACCTTTTGAGATCTTTTCAGCAATTTCCTCTGGCTTACCTGAATTTACTATCTCAGCTTTAATAATTTCAAGCTCTTTATCAATAATTTTTTTATCTATACCATCTGTATCTATTGCCAAAGGATTCGACGCTGCAATATGCATTGCAATTTTTGTACCAAGTTTATCATTATCAAGATTGGTTACACCATCCAGCTTCACCACTGAAATTATTTTACCTATATTTTTTTCTATTGCAGAATGCACATAATAATAATTTTTTCCAACTTTATTATCAAAAAAACTTGATCTCCTAATAGTTATTTTTTCGCCAATTTTGGATATTAAATTTACTAAATTATCTTTTACTAAATCACCATTTATCATTTTGCTTTCATTGATTTTATTTAAATCACCCCTGCATTTAAAATTTATATCTGATAATTCCTTGCAAAAATTAATAAAATCTTTATTTTTAGCAACAAAGTCTGTCTCACTATTAATTTCTATAATCGAAATTTCCCCTTTTTTTTCATTAGCCAGAGTTAAACCATCAGATGCTGTTCTGCTCATCTTTTTTGAGGCTTTGGCTATTCCTTTTTTTCTTAAAAATTCAACTGATTTGTCTATATCGCCACCTGTTTCATCTAAAGCGATTTTACAATCTTTAAAACCAACCCCGGTCATTTCTCTAAGTTTTTTTATATTATCTAAAATATCTTTATTTGACATTTGA
>MDTB01154279.1_pt1 | contig 13904 bp, 16 predicted proteins | sample 811161 | NCBI WGS metagenome assembly MDTB01 (sample SAMN05326650, study PRJNA326480) | marine metagenome | isolation source: seawater | place: Mediterranean Sea | collected 2009
AATTTTAGAGTTTAAATTTTAAATTCAATATATACAAACTACATCTTTACTCATAAAGTATAAAAAAGGAGTTAAAAATGACACTAGAATATATAATTATACTTTCTTTTTTATTAGTCTTAATTCAAATAACTATGCCAATTCTTATAAGTTTGTTTTCAAAAAATATAAAGGTATCTTATTTGTTTTCTTCAAGAGACGAAAATTCAGACACATCAATGTACGAAGATAGAGCTAACAGAGCTCTAAAAAATCTTTTTGAAACATTTCCTATTTTTATTGGTTTAGTTCTTTTGTCTATTACAAAAGATATGGATAACACATCACTAGCATTATTCTGGTTAATAGCCAGAGTTATTTATGTTCCTGTATATATTTTAGGTGTTGATTACTTAAGGACTGGTATATGGGCAGTATCATTGATCAGTCTTATTTTGATGAGTATAAAATTTTTATAATTTAGATATAACTATAACTCGGAACTCATAACAACTTCACCTGAGTATACAATTTCTCTAGGCGCTAATGAATTTGGCATTGAGCTATGTTTGGATAAAAAAGACCTAACTTCTTTTAGATGTTTTTCGTCATCATATGTCCAAATACTTGTTACTTGATTTTTGTTTTCTTGATTTTGGATGATAGACATGTTGATTTTAAACTTACTTTGAATTGACTTCTCAAGTAGATTCTTACCAAACATTAGAAATAACTCAGCATGTTGTTCATTTTGAAATGTACGTACTGTAATTCTAGTAATTGCCATCATTATCTCCTAAAATCATACTATAATAGGCTTATTTTATTAATGATTTTAACAATTTCAAATATTAATTATTATAATCTAAGATAAATTATTTATTTCATTTATATAGGGTAGTGAATATATTTAAAAAATAGAGGTTAGCATGGCAAAAGCAATAGTCATAAGAGAATATGGAAATTCTAATGTTTTAAAGTTAGAAGATACCGTAATTGAAAAGCCAAAAGAAAACGAACTTCTCATAAAACAAACAGCAATAGGAGTTCATTTTCATGATATTTATGTAAGATCTGGGCTTTATAAAACACTAGAGCTACCTGGAATACCTGGCCTTGAAGCAGTTGGTATTATAGAAGAATTAGGAACAGGTATAGATGACTTTAAAAAAGGTGATAGGGTAGGATACATTACCAAAAATTATGGAGCATACTCAAGTCAGAGAGTATTAGATAAAAATCTAGCAGTTAAAATTCCTGATTTTATATCAGATGAAATAATGGCAACAAATTTTTCAAGAGCAATTACAGCACAAATGTTAATAGATCAAGTTACCAAATTAAACCCTTCTGATACTGTCTTAATTACTGCGGCGACAGGCGGTATTGGGAGAATTTTTTCTCAATGGGCAAAATCAAAAGGAGTTATTGTTATTGGAACTGTTGGAAGTAATGAAAAGATGTCTATAGCAAAGTCTTATGGATGTGATCATACACTTACTTATGATCAAAAAGATTTTAGAGAAAAAGTAATGGAACTTACAAATGGGAAAGGTGTAGATAAAGTTTTTGATTCCGTTGGCAAAGATACATTTGAAAATTCGCTGAGAAGCATTAAAGTTTGTGGACATTTAATAAATTTTGGACAATCATCTGGACCAATCGATCCAATTTCAATGTCTATTTTAGCTAGTAAATCACTTACAATTTCAAGACCCATTTTGTTTGATTATATTTCTGACACAGCCTTATACAAAAAAATGGCTAATTCTGTTTTCCAAGCATTCAAAAATAATAAAATTACATTACCAGTATTTCAACCTTATAAACTTAGAGATGCTAACTTAGCACATAATATGTTAGAATCTAGAAGTGGTGGAGGAAGTGTATATTTAGAGCCTTGATAAAGTTAAAATAGAAAATTAATAATTATGAAATTAAATACTTGGAAAAATCCCGAAGCGATTGTCAGCTGTGAATGGTTAAGCCAAAATCTTAATAACAATAATGTAAGGATATACGATTGTACAACCTATCTACATTACAGAGATAATGACCCTACGTTACCCTACATTGTAGAAAGTGGTAGAGAAAATTATGAATTTTGTAATATTACGAATTCTAGTTTCTTAGATCTTCATTTAGATTTATCAGATAAAGCTAGTCAGTTTAGATTTACTTTGCCTAAACTTGAAATTCTTGCCGATAGTTTTAAGAAAAAGGGAATTGGAAGCGATTATCATGTAATTCTCTACTCAAGGAATGGAGCGCAATGGTCTGCACGTATTTGGTGGATGTTAAGAGCCGTTGGATTTGATCAAGCAAGCATATTAGATGGTGGATTTAATCAGTGGCAAAAAAAGAACTTACCTACTTCAAAAGGTAATTTAAATTTCTCAAAATCTGATTTTATTTTTTTACCAAGAAATAATATTTTTGTAAATAAAGATACAGTCCTTGAAGCCATAGATAATCCAAAATTTATAATATTAAATTCATTAACTACCGACATCCATAATGGTAAAAATCCAAGATATGGAAGACCCGGTAGAATCCCTACAAGTCTAAATATACCATTTCATGAATTACTTGATGGTCAAACAGGGAAATTTAAAAAATTTGATGAATTATTAAAAATTTTTCAAGTCAATAACATATCCAACGATAGCTGTGTTTTAAATTATTGCGGCGGCGGTATTGCTGCATCTTTAGAGGCATTTGTACTATTTCAATTAGGTTTTGAAAATATAACAATTTATGATAATTCCCTTCATGAATGGGCAGCTGTTGATCAATCCTTACCAATGGAGAATGATTAAATTTTAAAATGTTCTTTTGTTGAAGGTCCAATTTTACATAGATTAAAATACGGTAAAGGTAGAGGCCAAAAACTTGCTAAAGCTGTTGGCATGAAATCTAATAAAAATAGAAATATAATAGACGCAACTGCAGGACTAGGATACGACTCATTTATTCTTGCCTCTCTTGGAGCCAATGTTACGTTAATTGAACGATCAGAAAGAATGTATGAAATACTTCAAAATGGTATTAATGAAGGAATATCATTTGGTGGTGAAATTCAGAGAATAATAAACAGAATGAAACTATTATTTGGGGACTCAAAAAATATTTTACCAAAGCTTTCTCCTGAAGTTATTATGATTGATACAATGTATAAAGATAGAAAGAAAACAGCTCTTGTTAAAAATAATATGAGATTAGTTAGAGAGATTGTAGGCCCTGATTCTGATTATATTGAGCTTCTAAAAGTTGCTTTAAATTGTGCTAGGCACAGAGTTGTTCTCAAACAACCTAGATATGCAGATCCAATTAAAAAGATCCGAAAATGCTCACACCAGATTTTAGGAAAAACTATACGCTATGATGTTTACATGACTAATTAGCTTTTTAACAAAACAATAATTACGCCGTATTAAAATCATGGTCGTAATATTTTTAAAAATATTAATTATAGTTTACTTAACAATAAGTGTTTTAACTGATTTTTCAGTTATAGCAGCGTGTACTGAAACTACGAATTGTAGCTCTGAGGATAATCAATTTCCAAATATTACAACTGGACAGGCTAACTATAATACAGCTCATGGATATCATGCCGGTGGAATGGATATAACTACTGGAGATTCAAATACTGTTGTAGGTTCTGAATCAGGTAAACATATCATGACCGGCAGTTATAATACTGCAATTGGAGCAAATAGTATTTTAAATCTAAATAATGGAAGCAATAACACTGCAATTGGATATAATGCTGGATCAAGTAATGTAACTGGCTCAGGAAACATATTTGTTGGATATGAAGCTGGACCATCATCTGGAAATATATCTAACAAACTCTACATTGCTAATAGTTCAGGGGATACTCCGTTAATTTATGGTGATTTTTCTAATAAAACAATAACAATTAATGATAACTTAGTAATAGACGGAACTTTTTCTGATGGAAATTATACTTTTGATACTAACGGAAATGTGTCCGGCTTAGGTACAATTAACTCTGGTACAATTACTAGTTCTGGCAATATAATTGCTAATGGATCTATTCAAACAAATACAATTCAAGACAGTAACGGAGAAAGATATATATATAAAGATACAAGTAATGATATAGTTCATATAGGAAGTAATTCTATGCTTTTTTATGATTCTTCAACATATGGTAAGGATATTATGGCATCCTCTACTGGTAATATTCAAATTGGAAGAAATTCTAGTGATACTACTACAATTATTGGGGATTTAATCATACAAGAACCAAAAGAATCTAATCATGCTGCTACTCGAAAATATGCTGATCAAGTTAGTTTAATGGCAACAACACTTGACACTAGACTTCCTTTATATGGAAAAAAACATGCACTAAATCTAAGTAGCGCATCTACTAATAATGAAATTGCATTTGGGTTGAACTTTGTTGGAATCTATGATGGCCTTCACTTACCAATAGATTTTTCTTTAGGAAGTGCTTCGTCCGGTGATTATAGTATGGGTAAATTTTCTATAGGCATGTCATGGTAAAATTTTTAACAATTATCTTTATTTATTTTTTTTTGATATTTAACACATTTGCAGCTTCCAACAATTTATTTTTTACAACAGCACAACTTATAACTTACTGTAAAAGTAAAAATATTTACGAACAGGGAATTTGCGATGGTTATATTATCGCAGTTAATGATGTTATATATACACTTGAAAAAGAAAAGGTAAATATATGTATTCCTCAAAATATCCCTATTAAAAGAATTCGAATATCATTAATAAATTTCGTAATAGACAATGCAGAATTAATGAGTGTTGAAGCCAACAAAATGATAGGAAACTTTTTTTTGAATAGCTTTAAATGTAAAGGGCAGTAAACCTTGCATATATATTTAATATAAAAGTTAAATATATTAACAAATAGGACGTATTATTTAATGTGTATAAATTGAAAGAATGATAATGATCAAAATAGTTTTTTTAACAATTTTATTTATTGCATTTTCTGGCTGTCACCAAAAATCAACATATATAAGTAAATTTGGCCAAAGCATTGTGTTTGATCCAAACCAAACACAAATAAAATCTGGATCCACTGAAATAATTTCCAATCACAAACTAACAAACTCAACTTTACATAAAGTACCAACTAAGAAAAAAGAAATCAAAGATAGCAAAAGTTACAAAAACATTCAGTACTCTTCTAGCAAATTTCTCAAAGGTAATCCTGATTGTATTAGTATAATAAGGGTCAAAGTTTTAGGAAGTCTAAGCTACGATGAATTGATGTACGAACTCAGAAAAAGAGCAACAACTATGGGTGGCAACGCAATTGGTATATACGATTTAGATGAAAATCAGGAAATAACTTACACTAACCAACCAATTCCAGAAAAAAATAGTTTGGACGTTAAATTTGAACTAATTAAAGAAACCATTCACTTATCAAGTGTAACAGCTGATATTTTCAAATGCAAATCTGATATTTAATCATATTTTTCTCTAAAAATATATTATGATGGTTAAATGAAAGTATTTATATTAACATTAACAATCTTGCTTCCATTTACATTAGCATACTTAATAAAAGAAATAGAACTTAGTCTTTTTTATATTTTTATTTTAATAATTTTATTTACAATATTAATTTTAACTTATCTTAATAAAAATAATAAACATTCTCACTTTTCACTAAAAAGTTTCTTTTTCAAAACAAAAAACAAAAATTAAGTTTAAGTTAATGTATTAACCAAATTCATTGCTATTGCAGTACAGCTTACAGATGATCCAATCATTATCGCTCTATCTCCCCACTGCATTCCAACATATATCCAACCAATACAACTAACTATATATGCCAACTGTCCATAAAGCGTAAAAGAGGCACTTATTAAAAAAACACCTGCAACAGCTAAAAGCATAGAGATCCATTTAACATACCAATCAGTTGTACCCGTTGGGGTGGTTGGTTTAATTTCATCATACTCTGTCTGAAGTTCTTCTAGTTCTTGCTTAAGTCTTTTTTTCTCATGTGACAATTCCATTGCTAACCTACCAGCTTTTGTCATGGAACTTCCTGCAAGAGGGGAATTAGCATCATTAGCTTGCTCAGAAATTACTGTAATATTTTTATCTTCCATAGTATTTACCTCAGAGAATAGTTTGAACTTTCTTGTAAGTTATTTTAAAAAATTGTCAAAAATTAGTTCAAAAATTTTTAAATTAAAATAGAATATTTATTTGAATGAATCAGAGGAATAGTTTTATGAAATGGAAGAGTGGGACTTTGCTCCATATACATATCGCTCCAAAAGCTTCAGCTGATATGGTGGAATTGGAAGAAGCAGAATTAGTTGAAGGCAAAGGCATTATCAATGATCGATACTATAACCAAACCGGGACATATTCACCAAAACCAGACATAAGGGATATAACTCTAATAGAAAATGAGGTTCTAGAGGCATTGGCAGTTAATCAACCACCGCTTCAAGAAAAACCTATTATTTTAAAACCAATAGAACATAGAAGAAATTTAACAACTTCTGGTGTTCCACTTAATTATCTAGTTGGTAAAAAATTCAAAGTGGGTAGTGTTATTTTACATGGTGGAAGGCTTAACTTTCCATGTAAATATCTTGCTGATCTTCTTAAAAAACCACTTGTTCTACCATTATATAATAGATCTGGTCTCAATTGTTCGATAGTTAAGGGTGGTATAATTAAAAAAGGTGACAATATAATTCAAATTGAAGACTAAATTATATAAATGTAAGCATCCAACCACAAAGCGAAATAAGAAACACAGCTGCCCATTGTGGTATTTTAGTAAAAAATAAAATTACAAACGAAATTAAAATAAGAATAAAATCATAATAACTCTTTAAACTCGAAATGATTATGGGATTATATAATGCTGCAATCAATAATCCTATGACACTTGCATTAACGCCTTTAAAAGCGCTTATAATCAAATCAAATTTTCTTAATTCATTCCATATAGATAAAGTACCTATAAGTAGGAGAAATGATGGTAAGAAAATAAAAAACAAACAAAATATACTCGTGAACAAAGTATTAATTTCACTTTTAAAAAAAATTCCTAGATAGGATGAAAATGTAAATAAAGGACCCGGTATTGCCTGAGACGCTCCATAACCTGCCAAAAACAAATCATTTTCAATCATTCCACTAGAAACAAATTCTTCTTTTAATAATGGTAATACAACGTGCCCCCCTCCAAAAACCATAGAACCTACTTTATAAAAACTATTAGCTAAATTTAATAGATTTGAATTAAAAATTTCATTGATTATTGGTAAGCCTAATAAAAAAATAAAAAATAAAGTTAATGGAAAAAATTTCCAAAAACTGATTTCAATAAATAACTTTTTATTTTTTTCTTTTCTTTTTTGGTCTCTATATACAAATGCTCCAGTAAAACCACTAATAATTAAGCACATTAATTGATTAAATGATGATGGGAAAATTATTAAAAATAAGGCTGTGAAAAATGTAATTATATATCCAATGTTGTCTTTTAACAAATTTTTACTCATCCCTAATATTGCCTGAAATACAATTATGACAACAATAGCTTTCAAGCCTTTTAGAATACCTTGAGGGATTGAACTGTCATAATTAAAGATTGCGTAACCAAATAACATAAGAATTATTACTGAAGGCATTGTAAAACCTACCCACGCTAAAATAGCTCCTTTTATGCCTTTGAAATAATAGCCAATAGATATACCAACCTGACTAGAAGACGGACCTGGCAAAAAATTACAAATAGAAACAAAATCCGCATAAATTTTTTCATCTAACCATTTTTTTTGTTTTACAAAATAGTTTCGAAAATAACCAATATGGGCTATTGGTCCTCCAAAGGAAGTAAAGCCTAGTAATAGAAAGGAGAGAAAAATTTCTAAATTTTCAATTTTTTTTTATTATTTTTTTTCACTATTAAGAAGTCTAAATTTATTTTATCCTATGATCTTATACTACTAAATAACTAAGCTTAACATAGGATTAAATATGAAAATCAAAAATATGATAATTTATATAACCTTCTTATTAATCTCCAGCATTATTTCTATAACACCATTACTTGCTTATGAAGGTGCAAAGGGAGTAGTTAAAGAAAGAATGGACAAATTTAAGATGAGCAAAAAAATGATGCAAACTATTCATAAATCAATTCAAAATGAAGACTTTGCAACAATAGAAAAATCTGCGACTACTCTTTATAATTGGAGCAAAGAAATGATAAAATATTTCCCAGAAGGAAGTGACGGAGCCCCTTCTGAAGCCTCTGCAGATATCTGGTTGGATCAAGATGGTTTTAAAAAAGCAGTTAATAATTTTGAGTTAGCTTCTTTAAAATTAATTAATAAATCTAAAGAAAAAGATTTTGACATGACAGTTGAATCTTTTCGAAGTCTTGCAGGAACATGTAAAGGATGTCACCAAAAGTTTAGAAATTAAATTATATTTATAGGTATAGCATTATGAAAGGTATAGTTTTTTTAGGCGACAAAAAATTAGAAATTCAAGATTTTGTAGACCCTTCACCAGGGCCAAATGACGTAATTATTGAGATCAAGGCATCAGGAATGTGTGGAAGTGATCTCAAATTCTACAGAGCAAATAGTGGCCCATCATCTCTAGGTCTTGGTGGAGACGACAAACCAGTTATTGCCGGACACGAACCATGTGGAACGATCGTAGAAATAGGCTCAAATGTTTCAAAGAATAATTTTCAATTAGATGCACGTGTAATGCAACATCATTATGAAGGCTGTGGAACTTGTTCACACTGTTCTACAGGATGGCAACAACTTTGTGTTGAAGGGGTTAAAGCCGTATTTGGAGTTACTGGTCACGGAGCTCATGCTAAGTATATGAAATGCCCTGCTAGCACTTTAGTTCCTTTGAGGAGTGACATATCATTTATTGCTGGTGCTGCAATATCATGTGGAACTGGAACAGCATGGGGTGCTCTAGAAAGATTAAATTTAAAAGCAAGTCAAACTATTGCGATTTTTGGTATGGGCCCTGTTGGGCTATCAGCTGCAATGTTAGCTAATAAAATGGGATCTAAAGTTATCGCAATAGATATAAATAAAAAAAGATTAGAGAGATCGATTGAATTTGGAGCTGACATCATTTTAAATCCAGAGGAAAGTAAAGACTTATTAATTGAGATAAAAGATCTAACAAAAGGTCTTGGAGTAGATGCCTCACTGGATGCGTCATCTTCACCATTAGCTCGATCAATAGCAGTAAAGTGTGTTAAGACGTGGGGCAAAACATGCTTTGTAGGAGAGGGTGGAGACGTCACTTTAGATGTTAGTAATGATCTTTTAAGAAGACAAGTTACACTAATAGGAAGTTGGACATTTTCAAAACACGGACAAGCTGAATGCGCGGACTTTGTCGCTGACAAAAAACTTGATGTAGACAAATTATTTACTCACAGATGGTCCCTAGATCAAGCTGAAGAAGCTTATAAATTATTTGACAAACAATCAGATGGCAAAGGTGTTATCATACCTTAAATTCTTCAGACTAATTTTTTTTATAATATAACTTCCAAGGTCCAAAATGTAAGCTTAAACTTATAAACAAGCCATAAATTATTAATCCTGAAGACATCGTTATAAATAATAAATACGGACTAGCTAAGTTATTATACAAGAGTATTAAAGTTAAAATTACAACAAAAAATAATCTTAAAAAGGTACCTACCACTGGCCAAAACAAAGTATTAAATGCTTGGCAAACAAAATAAAGACCAAGACCAAGAGCAAAAAAAGCATAAAATGGCGCGACTAAATTTAAATAAGCTTTTGTAGTTACTTTAGTTTGTAAATCATTAGTAAAAAGATCTGACCACAACTCAGGATATATTGAGAATAACAATCCTATTATTCCTACTATCAAAACGGAAAAAAAAGTACCTTTCCAAGTCATCTCTATTGCTCTTTGAAATTTATTTGCACCTACGTTTGCTCCTACTATTGCTATCAACGCTCCTCCAATTCCGAATATTATTGGAATTAAGAGTAATTCCAATCTTATGGCAATCCCAAATCCAGCAGTCCAGTTGGTTCCAAACATACCAATAATTGTTGTACAAAATAATGCTAGAGATATTGTCATCAATGATTGACAACTTGCTAATGATCCAGATTTAATTAGCTTGAAAAACCCTCTTAATTGAAATATCTCTTGAAATTTAAATGAATACGTATGGTTTCCAAATAAATAAAATCCTGTAATAAAAATTATTCCAGCCAAATATCCTGACAACAATGAAATTGCTGACCATTCTAGAGACGTGAATAAAAACATATCATTTAAAAATGATATGTTTTTTGTTAAAAGAATATTTCCGTCATCAAAATTAAAATTAAAAGTTGCAAATAAAATATGAGAAAATAAAACAATTAACCAACTAATCGCTGGAATGGTTGTGTTTCCAGATCCTCTCGTTACAGAAATAATAATGTTAAATAACCAAATTAAAAAAATACCTTTTAGCAAAATATTTCCATATGTAATTGCTGCAAGGCTGACTTCTTTATCAACTCTGTAATGATTAAAAAATATTCCTGAAAAAGAAAAAAATAGAAGCATCATTATAATTGCTCCAAAAAAAGCAATCAAAATTGCTGACCTAAATATACATTCAGCTTGCTGAATTTTTTTGCTTCCAAATGCTCTAGCAGTAGCCCCACTTACAGCTCCTCCGAATGCCCCATTGGAAAGCATACTTGTTAACATATAAATTGGGAAAATATATGCAACTCCCGCTAATTGAGAAATTCCAATTTTACCAATATACCAGAGATCAAATATTACTGTAGCAGCAGCAAAAAATGTAGCGCATACATTTGGAATTGCTAATTTGAAAAATATTTTATTAAAAGGTAATTCGGTTAAGCTCTCTGATAAATTTAGTTTACTCAAATCATATCTTTCAAGATTAATTTGTAAATTCTAATGTCTTTTCTGAATCCTTAACTGACTTGACAATAGTGCCAGGTCGCTCTTTGGTAAATTCTCCATTTTTGTAGGTAACTTTACCTGATACAATTGTGGTTATATATCCTTGGGTGTGTTGCATTAATCTTTTTCCACCTGCTGGCAAATCTTGCGTCATAAATGGATCAGAAGAACCTACATTTTCCCAGTCAATTATGTTTATATCAGCTTTTAAACCAACTTTTAATAAACCTCTATCGTTCAAACCAGCAGCGTTTGCTGTGTCAGAAGTTAATCTTCTAACTGTTTCTTCCATAGAAAATGCTTTTTTCTTAACTGACCAATATGATATAAGCCACGTTGGATATCCTGCGTCTAAAATAAATCCAACATGAGCTCCACCATCACCTAACCCCATTATTGCATTTTTATCATCAAGCATTCTTTTACATACACCAAAGGTATGATCAGCATAATTTACCAATGGAGCATAAATAAAGTTATTACCATTATTTTCTATTAGAATTTCATATGCTAATTCAGCTGCTGACACACCCTTTTCTTTTGCCATTCTTTCTATAGAATCTTCTGGCTTAGGATTGTAGTTGGGTGGTGAACCAAATCTGTACATTTGAGTATATCCAATTCTATTAATTAGTGGGAAAGTACTTCCTTTAATTGGATCTTCTGATAAAATTTTCTTTTTTACTTCATTTTTCTTCATTTCATTTACACGTCTATCTAATGGCAAATCTGAAATAGATCTATATGTGTCTGTTCCAGAGAATGGATTTTGACTTCCATTTAATCCTAATAACAAACCAATAGGTCTTGGAGTAACAACTGGTCTAATAGGCAGTCCTTCTTTTTGAGCTTGTCTGGCCATTGCCATAAGATCTTCCCAGAAGTGAGGCCTGTCATGTCTTTGTGTGCAACTAAAGACTACTGGTCTCCGAGAATTTTTCACAATTCTCTTTAAAACTTCAAATTCTGTTTCAGGATCAGGTTCATTCCAATCTGAAACTATTTCCATAAATCCTGAACCTGCATCTGACAACCCCATTGCAATCGCTGTTAACTCATCTTCATGAGCTCTCAAAGTTGGAGTGTATTCTCCTTTTAAACTCTTATGACTAATTGTACGTGATGTTGAAAAACCAAAAGCTCCTGCCTCAACAGCTTCCTTTGCAAGCTTTCTCATTATTTGCATATCTTCTTTTGTTGCAACTTCGTGCTTAATTGCTCTTTCACCCATCACATAAACTCTTAATGCAGCGTGAGGTAAAAGCGCACAAATATCTATGTCTAATTTATTTTTTTCTAGAGCCTTAATATATTCCTCAAAAGTCTCCCACTGCCAGTTTAAACCCTCATGCATCACAGGAGCAGGAATATCTTCGACACCCTCCATAAGTTCTACTAACTTAACTCTATCTTCTGGTTTACAAGGAGCAAAACCTACTCCGCAATTACCCATAACGACAGTAGTAACACCATGAATGGAAGAAGGTTTTAATTGGCTGTCCCAAATTGCCTGTCCATCATAATGAGTATGAATGTCAACAAACCCAGGGGTTACAACTAAATTAGTTGCATCAATAACTTGATTAGGTTTTCCTGAAAAATTTCCAATAGCTGCTATTATACCATCTTTAATAGCTATATCACCTGGTTTTGACTTGGCTCCTGATCCATCAACTAAAGTGCCATTTTTAATAATTATGTCAAAATCACTTATTTCTCTGTTTAAGCCATCCATAAATAACTATCCTCCTATTTTAAATATTTTGTTATTTAAATTATTTGATGTCAATAAGTGATTTAATTTTAGTTGTTTGTAATTAATTAATAATTTTATTTTTTCTAAGCATCTGTATCTGTTCGTCTGATATTCCAATCTCTTTAAGTACATTATCTGTATCACCTCCTAAAGGTGGTGCGGAGTATCTAACCTTTCCGGGAGTTTTGCTTAATCTTGGAAATGCTTGATGCATTAAAATATTTCCATATTCTTTATTAGAATGGTTAATGAGAATTTCTCTGTCATGTATATACGGATGCTCTATGATTTCAGATATATCTAAAACAGGTCCAACTGTAATTCCTTCTTTTGAAAAGATGTTTAAGACTTCTTCTCTATTATATTTTTTAATAAATTTTGAAATAGGTTTGTCCAAATCATCTTGATTATTTAGTCTGTCACTATTAGTCAAAAACCTTGGATCCTTAATCAAATTACTTGAGCCTATTGTTAAGGCCAATTTTTCCCACATTGACTGCATTGATGCTGATAAAGAAACATATTTATTATCTTTTGTTTTATATATCCCTCTTGGTGCAGCCACATTACTTCTATTTCCTATTCTTTCTGGTACCTTACCTGAAATTTTATAACTTGCTGCCCACGGACCTAAAATTGAAAAAAAAGGCTCAAAAAGAGATAGGTCTATTACTTGACCACCAGTATTATTTTTTTTTGAAGCCAAAATAGCCATTAAAATCGCACCAAATCCTGTTAATCCAGCAACCATATCAGCAAGAGCAAGGGGAGGCAAAAGAGGAGCATGTTTTTCTTCACCAGTCATTGCTGCAAATCCACTCATACCTTCTACAAGAGATCCAAAACCTGGAGCATTTTTGAAAATTCCAGTTTGTCCCCAACCAGAAATTCTTAAAATAATTAAATTCTTGTTTAACTCATCTAACTGTTCTGGACTAATTCCCCATTTCTCAAGGGTGCCAGGCACAAAGTTTTCAATAAAAACATCTGCTGTTTTTACCAACTCTTTTAAAAGAGCTAAACCCTCATCTTTTTTGAGATCTATAGAAATACTTCTTTTGTTTCTTGAATAAACAGCCCACCAGTGAGAAATACCGTTTATTTTCCAATTTCTGAGGTCGTCTCCTTTACCTGGTTTTTCTACCTTGACAACATC
>MDTB01009397.1_pt1 | contig 13903 bp, 10 predicted proteins | sample 811161 | NCBI WGS metagenome assembly MDTB01 (sample SAMN05326650, study PRJNA326480) | marine metagenome | isolation source: seawater | place: Mediterranean Sea | collected 2009
ATTCATTCCAAATTTTGGCAGATTAGGAAGTGGTAAATTTTGCAAATCGAGACTATTTGTAATTAATATTCTTCCATCTCCATAAATTCCATATGTTATCTCACCTGCGACATCAATTGATGGGTAATTAACTATAACGTTCAAACCTAAAAAATTATCCTTTTTGGTTATTTCCATATCAATAATTTCCTGATTTTCTGAAGCTTTTTTCCATACTGCAAGCCTCTCAGGCATATTATTACCAAAATCATTATCGGTAGGTGGTCTCCAAAAATTTGATTTTAGGCCTTCTACAATATATTTTTTTCCTTTAACAGTCCATGAAGTAATAGTACCTTTTTCTTTTGAAAAAATAATTTTGAAATTCTCACCAATTACTTCAATATTCTTTTTCATTTCAATTATATTTTTAAAATCTGGAACAGATTCAAAATTCGGTGATAAGTTTTCGATAGCTGTATCTTTTAGAGTATTATAGTTAACTAATGGTAATTGCTCCCATGCAGCAAGATGACCTTTCTTAAGTAAACCCTGATTATTTTTTAACCTAAATTGAAATTCTAAAAAGTATTCCGTAATGGGATCCATTTTAAATTGAGAGACTGGAATATTAATATACATACTAGTCTGGGGCTCAATACCTAAGTTATCTAACTGCCCAAATTGCATTATTTTACCATCGGATTTCAATTGCCATGTAATTATGTATTGATCTGAACTAATAAAAAAGTTTTCATTTACAATCTCAACTAAAAAATCTTCAAGACCAATCGATCTGACTAAAAAATTCTGGTATACCTTTTTTGTTTCAAATAAGTGCGGATTAGGTTTTCTGTCTGGCTGTACCAATCCATTTATTAAAAAATTACCATCGCTCGGTGTTCCTGGTGGTCCAAAATCCCCACCATAGGCAAAATAAGAAGTCCCATCATTATTGACTTTTTTTAACCCTTGGTCTACCCAGTCCCATATACAACCACCTTGGAGTTGTGGTTCTTTACGAATTAATTTCCAATAATCTTCCATACCACCAAGGCTATTTCCCATAGCATGCATATACTCACACATTATTAATGGTTTATTTTTCTTCTCTTTTACCCATTCTTTTAGGCCATTAAGGCTTGTATACATTGGCGAGTATATGTCAACGTGGTCTCTCTCACCTGCTCGTTCATAGTGCACTGGTCTTGATGGATCTCTTTCATGGATCCATTGTGCACAACTAACAAAATTGGTTCCGTCTCCTCCTTCGTTCCCCATTGACCATAGAATAATAGATGGGTGATTTTTATCCCGCTCCACCATTCTTTTTACTCTAGTAAGGTGCGCTAACTCCCATTCCACTTTATTACCAAGTGTTCTTTCTGGATGATATCCCATGCCATGACTCTCTATATTTGCTTCATCAATAACATAAAGTCCATATCTATCACAAAGATCATACCAGTATGGATCAGCTGGATAATGACTGGTGCGAACAGTATTGATATTATATTCTTTCATCAATCTGATGTCTTCTTCCATAAGCTTCTTACTTATTACATGGCCAGTATTTGAATCATGCTCATGTCTGTTTACACCTTTAATTAATATAGGTCGATCATTGACTAATAGTTGACCACCTTTAACCTTTATAGTTCTAAAACCTATTTCATCAGCCACAGATGAAATTATATTATTACCATTTTTAAGAGTTATTTGAATAACGTAAAGATTTGGGGTCTCGGCAGTCCAAGGCTTTACATTTGAAATGCGTTTATTCAACTGATGATTTTTTATAGAATTTGATTCAATATTTAAGTTTTCTGTTTTCAGTAAAATTCTCTTCCCATTAGGATGAAATAACTCAGTGATTACAGTTATATCTTTATTTATTTTTGTATTGTTAGTTATTTCTAGTTCTAGTTCTAATGCACCATCTTTATAATTATTTTTCATAGGAGCTTTAGCCCAAAAATCAGATATTTTCAATTTGGGTTCAGCTACAAGGAAAACATCTCTTTCAATACCAGAAATTCTCCAAAAGTCCTGACACTCTAAATAGGTTCCATCAGACCAACGATATACTTGCAAAGCAACAAGATTATTTCCAATCTTAATATAATCGGTTATATCAAACTCTGCAGGTAGTTTACTGCCTTGGCTGTATCCAACTTTCTTTCCATTGACCCAAATAAAAAATGCAGACTTCACTGCTCCAAAATGAATGATTATATCCCGATTTTTCCAAGTTGAAGGAATAATAAATCTTTTACGATAAGAGCCTACGGGGTTATAACCATCAGGAATCTTTGGAGGCTCAGGGTCATAAGAAAACTCGTAAGGATGATTAAGGTATATTGGAACACCATATCCATTTAATTCCCAATTGGATGGAACTAAAATATCATCCCATTTTAGATCATTAAATCTTGACTTATGAAAATTCTGAGGACGATCTGCTGGATCACGTACCCATTTAAATTTCCAATTACCATTTAACGAAGCAAAATACTTTGATTGTTCAAAGTCACCTTTCAACGCTAATTTTTTAGATTCAAAATTAATAAAGGTAGACCTAGGAGCCAGTTTATTCTCTTCGACTATTAATGGATTTTCAATTTCAGATGGAGTGTTCCCAAATAAGATCATAACAATAAAAAATAAATAGATTGATGCATAAATTGTGATTTTCTTCATATATATCTTAAAATAAATTTTTTGGATAAATACCTTCATTAATTAATTCGTTTATTTTTTTTGTGACATATGGCTTATCTTCTTTGTAGGTCACACCAAACCATTTTGCACTACTATGAAGCATATGTACAGTTTTCTGTCTAGTTTGTATGAGAGTATTTACTACAGAAGGTATCAGATACTCACTCTTTAATTCATTACCATTATTCTGAAGAAATTCACTAAACATAGATTGTAAATAGGTAAATAGGTCAGGCGTAAAACCCCAAACATTCATAGATACTTTCTCCTTACCATTTAATTTGATTTTTCGGTCTGACTGCATACCATCACTAGACATTCTTAATCCTCCTGTTTCAACAACCGTATCTAACTTATCTCCATTAAAAGTACAAAGACCACGAGTAACGCTTCCAAAATCAGAAAGAGTATTATCTAATTGAAATGCTACCATAGAAAAATCATTTCCACCATTCCGATAGTAATCTGCCACAACTTTAAAGGATTCAAACCCATAGAAATCATCTCCATTTATTGCAACAAATGGTTCTTTTATTAAATCTTTAGCGGCAAGTATAGCGTGACCTGTTCCCCATGGTTTTTGCCTTTCTTTAGGGCATAAAAATCCATTTGGAAGATTATGAAGCTCCTGGAATACAAATTCAACCATAATCTGATCTGAATATTTATCAGTAATCAAAGATCTAAATTCTTTATGAAATTCTTCTCGTATAACAAAAACAACTTTATTAAATCCAGATCGAATAGCATCAAACACAGAATAGTCAATAATAGTTTCATTATTGGGGCCAACAGGATCTAATTGCTTTAGACCTCCATATCTTGATCCCATACCAGCTGCCATAATTAAAAGTGTGATATCAGTCATTTGTTTAATCCTTTACTTAGATAAAATTTTTGTTCCTTCATCCTTGCCTATAATATAAGCTCTTCCACCTACAGATTCTATGGCACTTGCAACAGCCTCAGAATTTTTTGGTGCATAGGCAAACATACAACCACCCCCTCCGGATCCGTTTATTTTACCACCAAACGCACCAGCCAATATTGACGCGGATAACATTGATTCAATTTTTTTAGTACTGACATTTAAATCATCTCTTAAAATTTCATGCTCTTGATTTAATAATTCCCCAAAATATTCATGATCTATCTTTTCTTTTTCCAATTCAACTAAACTTTTTTCTAATAAATTTCTATTTTTTAAGGTAGCAAAAAACAAATTTTGTTCTTGATTATTGAGATATGAAAGGTCTTCTTCATAGCTAGATGTATGCAGGCTAAAACTAGGATTAACAGACTTAAGCTTTTCAAAAATTTCTATTCTTAGATTTTTACATCTATCAAGAATATTTAAGGTGTTCTTAGGCTCGCATGAATCACCTAAAACAAAACTACCTAATTCAGAATTAATTTTTTCTATAAATATTTCTGGCTCTGATTTTATATGTATCAACCCTCCGCAAGCGGTAGTATACTGATCCATCATCCCGCCAGGCTCTCCAAATTCTTCTGATTCAGCTATGTAAGCCACTTCCCCTATTGTTTTTGGATTCCAATTAGGTGGAAGGTCAGCTAACTGAGCTAAAAAATTTATCCAACTCACAACAATTGCCGATGAACTACTAGCTCCTGCTTGGATGGGTATGTGACTTTTAATTTTACACTCAAAGCCATTAGCAAATGAGAGTCCCATGCGCTGACAAATTCTTAACCCACTCTTAAAATAATCTCTGCTATTTGCATAGTATAAGTTGTCAAGCGAAAATACTTCCGTCTCATTTAAGTCTGGCTTATGAATGATGACCTTTCTATCATCTCTCTTTTCTCCAATGATATTAACTCTTAAAGATATCGCCATCGCCACTACTGGAAGACCTAGATAGTCTTGGTGCTCACCAAAAAGACAAATTCTGCCTGGAGTACTTATTTCCAAATTTTATAAATACCAAAAAATGAAAGAACTGAAATAGAAAATAGAATCAAGCCAACCTGAGTATAACCATAGATTAATTGCCCCATACTCAGTAAAAATCCATAAACAGCTGTGCATCCTAAAACCATAGAATAAATTCCTTTTGGAACAAACCAGGCCCCCGTTTTTGTATCAGAAGAGTAACGCTTCCAACCAGGTCCTCCAGGATTAACCTTTTCAACAAAACTTTGCAGTGTCTCTTCACTGTCTGGTGGTGTAATAAATGTAGCTACCAACCATATTATTGTTGTTAATGATGCCCCAATAATTATCTTAGCCCAATCAGCAATTTCTAATGAACCAAAATTTAAATATATAGCAATAAATAACGAGCTCAACATAGCAACAATTTCAGTATATGCATTTATACGCCACCAAAACCAGCGCAGTATATATATAAGACCAGTACCAGCGCCAATCATTAAAAGCAAATTAAAAGCCTGTCCCGCACTTTTTAAAAGAAGGCCCAGCCCTCCACCAAGGATAATTGTGAATACAGTAATAATTCTAGCAACAGCAATAAGCTCTTTATTGGAAGATTCCGGCCTCAAAAAACGATGGTAAAAATCGTTAACAAGATAACTAGCCCCAAGATTTAGTTGGGTAGACATTGTACTCATAAAAGCAGCGATTAAAGAAGCGGAGACTAAACCAAGCAAGCCTGATGGCAAAAGAGTAAGCATTGCTGGATAGGCAATATCATGTCCCAACTTATCTTCAGCAAGATTCGGGAATGCTCTTTGAATGTCAGATATCTCTGGAAAAATTATCAAAGATGATAATGCAATTAATATCCACGGCCACGGACGAATTGCATAATGAACAACATTAAAAAGAAAAGTCGCTCCGACAGCATTTAATTCATCTTTTGCTGAAAACATACGCTGAGCAATATATCCTCCTCCTCCTGGTTCTGATCCAGGATAATAGCTCGCCCACCACTGCACTGCAAGAGGAACAAATAATAAAGGAATCCAGACTTCAGGGTTAGAGAAATCTGGGAACAAAGATAATTTGCTAACTACATTTTTATGCGAAATAAGATTTGCTAACCCCCCTATCTCTGGAAGAGAGAGTATGTGCATCATAGCCCAAATCGATCCGATCATTGCAAATGTAAATTGAATAAAATCAGTAATAATAACTGCTTTTAATCCACCAAGAGTAGAATAAATAAGAGTAACAGAGCATGCAACAATTAGCATTAACCAACCAGGCACACCTAAAACTATTTCTCCAAATTTTACTGCAGCAAGACTAACCGCACCCATTACCAACACATTAAAAATAAGTCCTAAGTATAAAGCTCGAAATCCTCTGAGAAATGCAGCAGCTTTTCCACTATAACGAAGTTCATAAAATTCAATATCAGTAAGTACATCTGATCTTCGCCACAGCTTAGCATAAACAAATACTGTAAGCATTCCAGTCAACAAAAAAGCCCACCATACCCAATTTCCTGAGACTCCATTCTGTCTTACCAGATCTGTAACTAAATTAGGTGTGTCCGTTGAAAATGTAGTCGCCACCATACTTATTCCAAGAAGCCACCAGGGCATATTTTTTCCTGCTAAGAAAAAAGATTCTGTATCATTTCCCGCTTTCTTTGAAGCTAAAACACCTATCCCAAGAGAGATTATAAAAAAGATGGCAATAATGCCCCAGTCTAAAAATGAGAGTATCATTTACATATAATTATCTAAACCAAAAATTGGATCATTTGTTTTCCATTTACCTCGTGTAAAATCTGGAATTTTAACAGGAGCACTTCCCAAGCGAATTGATTTTTCACTCAATGGTGAGACCACACTCATGCTCACCGCATCATAAACATCAATAACTGGCTCGGCCCCTTTGAGAGATTCAATAAAAGCACGAAGAATAAAAAAATCCATTCCTCCATGTCCTGATCCAGCAGCCTGATTTTCAAATTTTTTCCACAACGGATGATCAAATTTTTCCAAATAATCGTCTTCTTTATCCCAACGATGTTCTTCTTTACTTTGACCTTCAATATAAATAGAACGTGCATCCTTCTGCCAAATTCCCTGAGTCCCCTGAACTCTAAAATTTAAAGAATAAGGTCTGGGGTTATTTGTATCATGGCTGAGCATTATGCTCTGCCCATTGGCGCACTTAATTACCGTAGTTACTATATCGCCACATTTAAAATCAACATCAGCATTGGGATGATTTTTTCCTGCTTTTTTAATAATATAGTTATGTAATCCTCTGCTTTGTGTGGCTGTTGAGGTCAAATGGACCATCCTATTCCCGCGGTTGATGTTAAGCATAGGACTTACTGGACCAAGACCATGTGTTGGGTAGAGGTCACCATTGCGATCAACTGAATGCTGGGTCCTCCACTTAGACTCTGAGTAACCTTTGTCTCCAAACTCTACTCCTTCCCCATATGGACTCATTCCATCATTAAATTTCACATGCCTTAGATCATGCTGATATCCACCCTGGCAGTGCAATAACTCACCAAACATATTTTGACGAACCATATTTAATACAGCCATGACATCACGACGATAACATACATTTTCCATAATCATACAAAGTTTTCCAGATCGCTCCGATGTTTTAACCAAGTCCCAACATTCATCAACCGTAAGCGCAGCAGGGACTTCCGTACCAACATGCTTTCCAGATTTCATAGCTGCAATCGCCATAGGATGATGCCACTTCCAAGGAGTAGCTATATATACACCATCTAATTCTTCATTATTTACCATATTCAAGAAATCTTCTTCACCATTATTATAGATATGCGGCTCAGGTTTCCCTCCCTCTTTTATTATTTTCAATGCATCAGTAATCATCCCATTATCAACATCACATATAGCAGGGATATCAACATCAGGATATTTTGCGGCCAACCACAGCATCCACTGCCCCCTTAGGCCCGTTCCAATAAATCCTATTTTTACTCTTTTATTCGGCCCTGATGAAAATAGAGTTTGTGGTAATATAGTAACTGCTCCACCTGCAGCTACGGTAGTTTTAATAAACGCTCTTCTGTTAATCTTTTTGCTCATGTCGCACCCTTTTAGATTTAATCACTATTTTGAAATAATTTGAATGCTGGTATCTCTCGCCATTCAAAACCTGGCCCTCTCCACTTTACATCTAATGTCTCTTGACCGCCCCGTTCAAAATATTCAACTACAATTTTATATCGTATATTTTTTAAATTGATGTATCCTTCCTTAGATTGTCTACCGTGAAGTCCATCATTATCCACAATTAAATCAGTATTAATAAATAATCTTGATCCATCATCAGATGTAGTTTGGAACTCATACCTACCCGGATTATTTATTTCTAAATACCCAGAAAAAACATAACCAAAATTATCTTTATTATTTGCATCTATAGTAAAATCATATACGATACCTTTTTCTACGTGGTTTCCATTTACCATTTGTGAACAATTATCCCACTGGCCAATATAAGTCTCACGAACAAGACCGTTTTCTTTTTGCAAGATATTAATTGGTAAAGTGATTATGTTACTTGGCAGATAATTTTTATTGATAACTTGCATGCGTAACATAGTCGGCTTTGTAATTTTAAAAGGTTTTTTATACCTAGGAGAAAAATCATTAATTATTGTGTTCCCAATTTCAAATAAATATGTATTCATCGGATTATAATCGATGATACTTATTTCTGCAACTTCCTCTTTTATATCCACCTGAATCTCAGGATCATTTAAATAAGGTAAGACTGGTATCTTTAAAACATAAACAGGAGAAGGTTCAAGGTCATTAATAAAAACATTAGGAATCTTAATAAATAAATCAGTACCTTTATTTTTCCATTTCAACTTTTTCTTTGAACCAAAACATTGTAAACCCTTTTTACCAGTACCATTTACGTTTCTAATTATCAATGTTTTTTTTGAAAATTTTTCCACAAAAGCAAATAAGGTTTTTCTATCTCTTGCGAGAGTAAACTTAATGCTATCTGATTGCATAATTCTATTTATAGTTGTTCCATATACAGACTCCCCATTTATTTCTAACCATTCTCCAATCTCTATTAAACACTGAGACATAATATCAGGTATCGTACCATCCGACTTGGGACCAACATTTAATAAAAGATTCCCACCTCTGCTTATGATATCCACTAAAAGTCTGATTAATTCTTCTGAAGTATTATAATCCTCCAGTTTTTCATTCTCATTATACCCAAATGATTTCCCTATACCTCTACACTCTTCCCACCCTCTTTTTAAAAATTCTTCATTCATTGAATCAGAATTTGGGTCATATTCTGTCGAAAAATACCCACCATGCTTGAATCGTGTTTCACCTCCCCAGCGATCGTTTACCACTACATCTTTAGGTGCATTAGAGTTATTATAAAGCCACGCTAAAAATTCCTCACTCTTCCATTCAGCGCTATGCCTGTCCCACTCACCATCTGAAAAAATTATATCTGGCCTATACCTTTGAACAGCATCTTTAAATTGAGGTAACATATAATTATCTACATATAATGGAACATTCTCTGGATAGTCTGGGTGCTGCCACTCATAAAGAGAATAATAAAATCCAGATTTCATTCCTTTTTTCTTAACCTCTGTGTTTAAGTCACCTAATAAATCTCTTTTCGCAGGTCCGTCAAAGGAATTATAACCATCACTCTGTTCGCTGGGCCAGAGACAGAATCCGTCATGGTGCTTTGATGTAAGGATCACATACTTTGCACCCGATTTCTGAAACAAACTCGCCCATTTAACAGGATCATAATTTGTTGGATTAAAAAGCTTTATAAAATCCTTGTAAGGGAAGTCTTCCCCATAATTTTCTTTATGATATTTAAGACGTGCAGTATCACCATTTAGTAAACCATTAAGATACCACTCAGCGTAACTTCCTCTTGGTCCCCACGCAGGAACAGAGTAGAGACCCCAATGAATAAATATTCCAAATTTCGCATCCTTAAACCATTGAGGTGTTGGACGACTATCTATTGATTCCCACGTTGCTTCATATACTTGAGCATTACTCATTAAGAGCAAGATAAAGAAAAAGGTAAAAAATCTTTTCATTGCTTAATGAAATAGATAGTAAAACCAAAAGATATATTTTCTCTAAATAACAATAATCATTCTTTAATATTCTAAATAAGTTCCTGGAACTATAAAAGGATCTAGACCAATAACGAGCCCTGAAAACTCAGGAATATTCCCTTTGGTAATAGATGCATCATTACCCTGTATATCAACCGAGTAATAAGATACTACAGACCCAATAACATCACTATCACCAGCCAATGAAAAAGAAGAACTATAATTCAAAATCGCTCCATTTACATCTGTTCCATTTAGAAATAGGTTATCACCTTTGGAAACAACAAGACCATAAATTATTGAATTAGAATAACTTCCATTTCCTTCTGAATATAATATAACAGGTGAATCTACGCTTGTTCCAACCTGAGAATTTTGCTTAATAGTAATACTGCCACTACAAATAATGAAAATATTACCGTTAATTGTACTATTATTGAGATCAGTAGATCCTATAGTAATATTACCATTTACTACAATATAGCCTGGACCATTAAAAGTAGAGCCCAATATTGAGAGATCTTGATTAACGAAAAGTTTACTATCGGGATAATTACTCAAAATAACAGTTTCATCTTTAAATGATAAAAAATTCGAAGAAAGATTTGGTCCAGAATTGCTTATTACTGCACCTGAAATTGAACCATTATTAATTGGTGAATTAGGATCTGAATCATTTGCTAAATTATTTGTTGCCTCTTGAAAATTATAATATGCTACTAGATCCTTTTCATAACCAGACAAAACTTTATCTTTATTATCCACAATCTCAGATAAGGAACGTTCTGTATTCCAAAGTCTAACTTCATCAATAAAACCATTAAAAGTAAACCCGCTAGAAGTAGTCCCATCATCATATCTACTTTTTGAACGTGTTTTACCAATAACCGCATAATTATGATTCCATAATTGAGACCCTTCACCAGTACCCTTTAGCTCCCCATCCAAATATAATTTAAAAGCCCCAACCGATTTCGTTACACCGCCATTTAAAGTCAAGACAACGTGGTGCCATTGATTATTAGAAATTGCGGAGGTCAATAACCAAGTTCCAGGGCTCCAATTTCCTTCAACTCTGTTCCACCCACCTGCATAAAGCTTGCCATCCTTAATATATAAATTTAAACCTCTAGAGCCTCCACCTTGTTGATAGATAACTTGCTTAAGACTTTTATCATTTGTCTTAAACCAAGCCTCAATTGTTTTTTGGGGAAATTCTCCTTGGTTAATATCAGTACTACTTCCTATTGTCACATAATCATCGGTTCCATCAAACTGATATGAATAATTTGCGTATGAGCTATTCCCTCCACTTACAACTGCTGCACTATTTAAGAGTGCTGTGTATATACTCTCATCTAACTGAGGAAATTCTGGATAGTCTGAAAGAACAGTTCCTCCAGATCCTATACTAATATATGTAACACCATTACCCGTTCCACTTCCTGAGCCTACGCTACCATTAAAAAACATATCTCCATCAATATAACTACCTGTTTCGCTAAAAGTTTGGCTCAAGGTATTATTTCCATAAAAAGAAAAACAAAACGCTTCAGGCAATGAAGAAAGAATATATCTAATATTTCGTTTGACATCATCGATAGTTGCAGATGATTTCATGGTCAAATAATGCGTATAGGATAATGCCGCAGTTGCCTCATCATTATGAGAGTCAAAAGATACTGTGTAACTACCATTATTTAAATTTCCAGTTATATTATTAATATTAATACCATCTGTACTTCTAGATGATTTATAGAGTTGCATACCAAGCTCTGCACCTGTCATTGCAAGGTTACGAGCTTTTATATCTAATACATGGTAAGAACCACTACGTGTTTCCGTAATAGAAAAACGAGCAAGATAAAAAGCAAAGATACTAAGAATAATAAAAATCCCCATAGTAGATGCCATTAGAATCATTCCTGATTCATTATTTATCTTTTTTCCTATATTGAACATTAGTCGTGGTATGTCATTTTTTTGCCAAATCTAAAATTAATTGGATAAATATATGAAGAGAGTGATAATGTTTCATCCGTATTTTTTTGAAAAGTGATCCTTAGTTTGGTCATGTGGACTGTCGCTGCCTCAATAGATGAGAGGACTTCTTGATTTGAGGGCGTTAAATCACTAAAAACATTATTATAGAAATAGAAATTATTAGAATATAAATAAGTTGATAAATCATTATAGCCACTTCCATCTTGACTAAATTCAAATTCGTTTTCGGAATTAATCCGAAATACTCTTGAAATATTTTTTGCATTTCTTAAAATGATCGTTTCCTGACCAGATTGATCAAAATCTGCAGGAGATCTCTGTCCCTGTACTTCCCTCATCAATCTCCAAAATGCAGAACGTGATTCACTCACAAAACCCTGTCTATTTGTTTCACCAATATACATTTCAGCTCCTTGATACAATAAGTTCGCTGACATAGATCCGATAATCCCAGCAATAACAATAACGATGACGATCTCTATCATTGTAAATCCTTTTGAATGTATATTTTTCATCTTATAGACCTGAACTAATGATCATCATATCGGTTATTGTCGGACGTGCTGCATGAGATACCGTAACCGTCACACACTTAAAATCTGTCTGAACAACAGGATCTGGGTTAAGATTAAACTCGCCACCCTCAATTGAGACATACTTTACTTCAACAGAATAACTAAAACCAGGATATTCAGTTATAGATGAAACATTATAACCATGGAAGTCATCAATATCATCAAATTGTGAGACCAAAGATTCTCCTGAATCCTTTCCAATAAGTGACGACCATGGAGATGAAGAGTTTTCATCAAACTTTCGAGCCCTTATCTCATTCTCAATGCTGTTTAATAACACAGCTTGTACGGTTCGTATTTCAGAATTTGCTCTGACATTTTTTCCAGTGTTTAATGCCCTTAAAAACACCATGAAAGATAGCGTTAATAAAATTAAAACAACCATAACCTCTACAAGCGTGAAACCTTTTGCGTTTTTTAAAATTTTTGACACTAGCTCACACTCCATTTACCTGTGACTGCTGCAACAGTAATGGTTTTTGTATTTAGCTTAATGGTTCCGCCTGAGACGGTATCGCCAAGTGGCAAGAACTGAAGATCTGAAGATCCACCAAAGCTAACTTCCTTAATATCTAAGTTTCTTAAATATGAATTATCTAGTGAAATTATTCCATTCACACTATTGGGAAAATTTGTAATGATACCTGAGCCATTATATACACTATAACTTTCCTGCTCTATATTAAATTTAATGGTGATAGTTTCATTTCGTGCAAATGCCATAGAACGAGCAAGATCTATATCATTAGTTATTTGATCAATCGCAATCTGCTCTCTTATAGTAGTCATACCGCTGCTAGTCCTAGTCAAAGCCATTGTAGTAAAGATACCAATTAAAACGATAATAACTACCAATTCTATAAGAGAAAATCCTCTTGAAACGGTTTTAAGCTTAATATGTAATAATTTTTGCATGGTCAAAATAAGATTTCAACCAAAAGAATACGATTTTATATAGAGTAAGTAAAGGATTTTCCGTATGAAGGACTATCAAGGTCAATATCCTCAATTTTTATATAATATTCTTTATGACCTGTAACTGTGACTGATTCAAAAATAAGCCCACCATTTTCATCAACATCTTGGTTCCCATCACCATCAAGATCAACAGGTTGATCTGTTGTTAATGTTGGCGTTTCTTCCCAAGTAATATACTTAAATGGATTATTATTCGCATTTTTTGGAAGCTCGTTGGTTGCAAATAAATCTTTAGGTTTTTCTGGGGACAAAGTCGCATCTATTGGGGTATCTGCCCACGTATCGTCCATTACATTTGTTTCATTAGTAGGTTGAGGCGGAAAATGAGCTACTCTACCTTTCTCTTGATGCATTCTATAAAAATAATGAAAGAATGATTCTCGAATAACTTGCATGTTAGCAATATTTCTCTCAGCCTGCATCTCTTCAGTAACTGTAGTATACCTAGGAACTGCAAAGCTAAGTAGTGTGCCAATGAGTGCGACTGTAACTACTAACTCCGTCATGGTAAAACCATTTTTTCTAAATATTTTACTCTTAAGCATCTTTAATTAATTATAAACCGTTTAACTTTCTTTTTGA
>MDTB01022994.1_pt1 | contig 13903 bp, 12 predicted proteins | sample 811161 | NCBI WGS metagenome assembly MDTB01 (sample SAMN05326650, study PRJNA326480) | marine metagenome | isolation source: seawater | place: Mediterranean Sea | collected 2009
TACTATTAAATTAATGATATTTTTCATAATATGTAATATTAATACTATATGCGTTCGTAGCTCAACTGGATAGAGCGCCAGATTTCGGCTCTGGAGGTTCAGGGTTCGACTCCTTGCGGGCGCACCATATTATTCACCCATATTTACTAAAGTTCCCTTCTTTCTTGCTCCATTGAAAGCTAGGTAGAAAATTATGATTGATCCAATAAAATAAAATAAATTAAGAAACAGTGCATTAAATATATTTTTATAATTAACTATATTGTTTAATAATATAGATCTTGTTTCTTCAAATATATAAACAAGAGGAAGGCATTTTGCTAAAGTCTGTAACCATTCTGGTAAAATTGATATTGGATAATAAACACAACCTAAAGGAGCTAAAAGAAATAGTGAAGACCATGCAGTATTTTCAAATGCTGGACCAAATCTCAATAATCCTGAAGTTACTAACAAACCTAATGTTGTCCCAAATAAATATAAACTTAAAAAAAGCAAAAAAAGAGTTGGCCCCATTTTCAATAACGAAACTCCAAACAGTGGACTCATTAAAATAATTGCTGGAACAATTCCTATCATTGTTCTAATCAAAGCTGTCGATGTAAGAGCAATTATGATTTCATTTATTTTAATTGGTGCTACAAAAAGATTTGTAAAGTTTCTGCTCCAAATTTCCTCTAAAAACAACATATTAAAGCTAATGCTAGATCGAAATAAAAAATCATATAATATTGCGCAACTTAAAATTACACCAACTGTATTATTATAATAATCACTATACATTGTAAAAAATTTTGAAATAAATCCCCATAAAATTATTTGTATAGTTGGCCAATAAATTAAATCTAAAATTCTTGGAAAAGAACCTTTTATTAAGTAAAGATGACGTAGGGATAATGCATACATTCTATGAAATTTCATATTATTCTCTTACTATTTTTAAAAATGTTTCTTCAAGGTTTTTTCTACCATGTTTTTTTATAAGACTATCACAAGTACCCTTATCAATTATTTCACCTTTTTTCATCATCATAACCTCACCACAAAGTCTTTCCACTTCATTCATATTATGTGAAGCTAATAAAATGGTAGTATTTTTTTTTGATGCAAATTTTTCTATATAGGTTCTTATGTAGTCTCCTATATCAGGATCTAGACTTGCAGTTGGTTCATCTAAAAGTAAAATTTCTGGTTCATTAATCAATGCTTTAGCTAATGAAACTCTATTTTTCTGACCTGAGGAAAGTTCACCTGTTTTTCTGTTTCTAAATTCAATTAAATTTAAATCGTGCATTAAATTTGTAGTTTTTTCATTTAAATTATTCACTCCATACAATCTTCCATAAACTTTTAAGTTTTCTTCAATAGTTAGCTTTTTTGGAAGCTCTACATAGGGAGAAATAAAATTAATTTTTTCAAGAATTTTGATTCTATTTTTTTCTTTTTCTATGTTAACTCCGTTAATAAGAACATTTCCAGACGAAGGTTTAATTAATCCCAAAATCATTCCTATTGTAGTAGTTTTTCCACAGCCGTTTGGCCCTAAGAGACCAACAATTGATCCCTTTTTAAGTTCAAAATTTATATTTTTGACTACTAAATCTTCTTTATATTTTTTACTTAAATTATTAATCTTAATACTCATTTCTTTGACGCTCTAATTAACTTATCATTAATTGCCTGACCTAATCCTTTATTTGGGATTTTTTCTACAGCAATTTTTTTATATTTTTTTTTTTTTATCATTCTTAACGTTTTGTATAAATTTCTTGCGGCTTCTTTAAGATTTTGATTTTTACTTAAATAAAAATAATTTTTATCAGATAATTTTCTTTTTTTAATTAATATAAATGCCTCATCTGTTAAAGCTTTAATTTTATTTAAACTAATAGGAATTCCAGGTGAGTAATGAAGTTTTCCTTTTCCAGGAGTAATTATTTTTTTACTTTTATGAAGAAATTTTATTTTTCTCTTTAAAATTTTATTAATTTTTTCTACTTCAATTCCTCCAAACCTCAATATTTTTGGTTTGCTTATCAAACTAATTATTGTAGATTCTAAACCAACTTTAGATCTACCGCCGTCTAAGATAAATTTAATTTTTTTGCCGAATTCTTCTTTAACATCTTCTTTTGAGACAGGGCTTATTTTTGTAGATATATTTGCACTTGGTGCAGCTAAAGGATATGGCAATTCTTTAAGTAAAGATCTTGTCAATAGATGTGATGGAAATCTAATTGCTAAAGTAGATTTATAATTTGTTACATTTTTAGAAATTTTACTTTTTTTTTTTAATTTAAGCACAAAAGTGATTGGACCTGGACAAAATTGCTTATAGATTTTTAAAAAATTTTCATTTATCTCGCAATCTTTTTTTAAATCGTTTAAATTGTGATAATGAACAATCAGTGGATTATTTTTAGGCCTTTTTTTTAAACTGAATATTCTAGATGTTGCTAAATTTGAATATGCATTTGCTGCTAATCCATAGACTGTTTCAGTTGGAATTCCAATACACTCTTTTTTATCCAAGTAGTATTTAGCTTTTTTAATATTTGAAAGATTGTTTTTCATGTATTATTAACAGCTTTTATATGAAACATAAAAATTTGCTAGATGATATTAAGGACAAATCTTTAACAGAGTTAACTGATATAGCATCTAATATAATCGAAAATCTTGAGAATGAAAAAGACTTAGAAAAATCTATTGATGATTATCAAAAATTAATAAAATTAAATAATCTAATTGAGATTAGATTTAAAAATACATCTAAGGACATATCCAATTCCACTAAAGAAAAAATTTTGAAAATCTTAAAAAAAAATGAAAAAAAAGTTAAATAAAATTGCAAAGGATACTAATTCTTTTTTAAGAAAATTTTTATTAAAACAAAAAAAAACTGATTTAATAAAGCCTATCAAATATGGACTTTTTCCTGGTGGTAAAAAAATTAGATCAAAATTAATAATTGACGTAGGAAAAATTTTCAAAATAAGATATCAAAATTTAATTAGATTGAGTGCTGCTGTAGAATGTATTCATTCATATTCATTAATACATGATGACCTTCCTTGTATGGACAATGATAATCTAAGAAGGGGAAAATTATCTACACATAAAAAATTTGGAGAAGCCACAGCTATACTAGCCGGAAATTCCTTGCTCACTTTAGCGTTTGAAATTTTAAGTGAGTTTAACTTTAAAGTAGAGAATAAAACAAAAAATATATTGGTAAATTTATTATCAAAATGTTCTGGTCACTCTGGGATAGCGGGAGGCCAGTTTTCAGATTTAAGTTTTGAAAAAAAAAAAGTTTCATCAAAAAAAATTGTTGAAATGCAAGTCAAAAAAACAGGAGAACTTTTTAGTTTTTGTTGTGTTGCACCAGTAATAATTAGCAAAAAATATAATTATATAAAAAAATTTGAAAAGCTAGGATTAGATATTGGTTTATTGTTTCAAATAGCAGATGATTTAATTGACTATACTGGTAATTCAATAAAAGCAGGTAAAAAAACAAAAAAAGATTTTAAAAAAGGTAAAGCCAATTTAATTAATTTACTTGGTTATAAAAATACTATTAAATATAGTAATAAATTAAAATTAGATATATTTAAAAAATTAGATGTATTTAGTGATAAAGCTAAAGAATTAAAAAGTACAATTAGTTATATATTAGAAAGAGAAAAGTGAGTAAAAAATATAAATATTTAGAAGACATTAACTTTCCATCAGATCTGAGAAATTTGTCTTCTTCTCAACTAAAAATTTTAGCAGAAGAAGTTAGATCAGAAATGATTGATGCTGTATCAGAAACAGGAGGGCACCTTGGTGCAGGACTTGGGGTTGTAGAGCTTACTGTAGCTTTGCATCATATATTTAATACACCAAACGATAAATTAATTTGGGATGTTGGTCATCAAACATATCCGCATAAAATTTTAACTGGTAGAAAAGACAGAATTAGGACTTTAAGAAAAGGTAATGGATTATCAGGTTTTACCAAAAGATCTGAAAGTGAGTACGATCCATTTGGTGCAGCGCATAGCTCTACTTCTATATCATCTGCATTAGGAATAGCAGTAGCCCATAAACTTTCAAATAAATCTGATAACGTAATAGCCGTTATTGGAGATGGAGCAATGAGTGCAGGTATGGCTTATGAGGCTATGAACAACGCGGGCGCAAGCAAAACAAAAATGATTGTTATTTTAAATGATAATGACATGTCAATTGCAAAACCAGTTGGAGCTATGAGATCTTACTTAGCAAAAATTTTATCTGGTAAAATATATTTTAGTTTTAGAGAAACAATAAAGTTAATAATATCTGCATTTTCAAAAAGATTTAGTAAAAAAGCTGGCAAAGCAGAAGATTTCTTGAGGTCAGCGGTAACAGGTGGAACTTTATTCAATTCTCTGGGTTTTTATTATATTGGACCAATAGACGGACATGATATGGACTCTCTAACTTCTGTGCTTAAAAATGCAAAAGAAATTAATTTCAATGGTCCAATTATGGTACATATAAAAACAGAAAAAGGTAAAGGTTATAAATTTGCTGAAAATTCTGAGGATAAATATCATGGTGTTTCTAAGTTTAATGTAAATACAGGAGTTCAAGAAAAATCAATATCAACGGCTTTACCTTATACAAAGGTTTTTGCTAATACACTTATAAAGCATGCAGAAAAGGACAGTAAAATTATTGGAATTACGGCTGCAATGCCCTCTGGAACAGGAATGGATATTTTTGGCCAGAAGTTTCCCTCTAGGATGTTTGATGTTGGGATTGCTGAGCAACATGCTGTAACTTTTGCAGGAGGTTTGGCAACCGAAGGTTATAAACCATATGCAGCAATATATTCGACATTTCTACAAAGAGCATATGACCAAGTTGTACACGACATTGCCATTCAAAGTTTGCCAGTTAGGTTTGCAATAGATAGAGCTGGACTAGTAGGAGCTGATGGGCCAACTCATGCAGGATCTTTTGATATAACATTTCTAGCAACTTTACCAAATTTTATTGTAATGGCTGCAAGTGATGAGTCTGAACTTGTTAAAATGATAAATACCTCAGTCGATATTAATGACAAGCCATCAGCATTTAGATATCCTAGAGGAAATGGAATCGGGGTCGAACTGCCAAATATAAATGAAAAATTAGAAATAGGAAAAGGAAGAGTAATAAAAGAAGGTAAGAATGTTGCTTTAATAAATTTTGGAGCAAGACTTAATGAGTGTTTAATTGCAAGAGAAAATTTGTCAAAAAAGGGGATAAATATAACGATAGTAGATGCAAGATTTGCAAAACCCATGGATGAAAAACTTATTTGGCAGATAGCAAATGATCATAATGCAGTAATTACAATAGAAGAGGGATCTGTTGGAGGTTTTGGTTCTCATGTTGCACAATTATTAAATGAAAAAAATTTACTAGATAACAATTTAAAATATAGATCTATGTTTTTGCCAGATAAATTTATTGATCACAATAAACCAGATATAATGTATAAATATGCTGGTTTAGACTCTTCTAATATAGAAAATAAGATATTAGATACTATTAATTCAAAAGTTGTTGTTAAGAAAAGTAATTAACTATTACATTGAGCATTGTTCATCAGAAAATGATCTAAAATTACACAATGCATCATTGCTTCACCAATTGGAACGGCTCGAATACCAACACAAGGATCATGTCTACCCTTGACTGATATGGAAGTATTTTTTCCATATCTATCAATTGTTTTTCTACTAGTCAAAATTGATGAAGTTGGTTTTACTGCAAATGAAACTATAATTTCTTGACCCGAGGATATGCCTCCTAAAATACCTCCTGCATTATTTGAGTTGAATTTTGTTTTTTTTCCTTTTTGTTTAATCTCATCTGAGTTCTGTTCACCAGTTAATTGTGCAGAGTTTATACCAGATCCAATATTAACCCCTTTAACAGCATTAATACTCATCATGGCTGAAGCAAGATCCATATCTAATTTTGAATAAATAGGAGCTCCAAGACCAACAGGTACACCTCTAGCTCTAATCTCGATTATTGCACCACAAGAAGATCCAGCTTTTCTAATACTCAACAAATATTTTTCCCATAGTTTTAATATTGATTTGTCTGGGCAGAAAAAAGGATTTCTTGATATAAATTTGTCATTCCACTTATTTTTATCACATCCTAATATGCCTAATTGCGTGACAGCACCTTTTACATTATATTTTAAACCTATTTTTTTTTCTAATACTTTTTTAGCAACAGCACCAGCAGCGACTCTTGACGCAGTTTCTCTAGCAGACTGTCTGCCCCCACCTCTATAATCCCGAATTCCATATTTTTTAAAATAAGTGAAATCTGCATGTCCTGGTCTAAATTTATTTTTTATGGTTTCATAATCTCTAGATCTCATGTCTTTGTTGTATATAATCATAGAGATAGGTGTGCCTGTAGTTTTGCCTTCAAAAACGTCCGAAAGTATTGTTACCTTATCATCTTCTTTTCTTTGAGTTGTGAATTTTGATTGCCCCGGCTTTCTTTTATTCAATTCTTTTTGTATATCTATCTCGCTAATATTAATATTTGGTGGACATCCATCCACTACACAGCCTATAGCAGGTCCATGAGACTCACCCCAAGTGGTGAAACGAAATATCTTTCCAAATGTATTAAATGACATTAAATATAGTATATAGATTATTTTGTTTAAATTATGAATCAAAAAAACTCATTGGGATTAGATATATGCTTCGGAGAATTAGAAAATCCATTTAAATTGTTCGAAGAATGGTTTGATAAAGCCAAAAAGTCTGAATTAAATGATCCAAATGCTCTTGCTCTTGCAACATCAGATAAAGAAGGAATACCTTCAGTAAGAATGGTATTGCTAAAAGGTTTTAGCGAAAAAGGTTTTGTATTCTATACAAATTTGAATAGCAAAAAAAGTACAGATATAAAAATCAATCCTAATGCCTCAATGTGCTTTCATTGGAAAAGCTTGTTAAGACAAATAAGAATAGTTGGTAAAATAAATCCTGTTTCAGATAAAGATGCTGATGAATATTACAGTAGCAGAGGCTACGGAAGTCGTATTGGAGCTTGGGCTTCTAAACAAAGTACAATTTTAAGTAATAGAGATCAGCTTTATCAATCAATCGATTTCTTTAAAAAAAAATATCCTGATAAAAATATTGTTCCAAGACCAGAATATTGGTCAGGATGGAATCTTTCACCAAGTGAAATTGAATTTTGGCTAGATGGAGATAATAGAATTCATCAAAGGTTAAAATACACTAAATCAAAAGATAATAATTGGAAAAAGGTTTTACTTAATCCTTAAAAATTTCTTTCTAAGCTAAAAGATGTTAATTTTTTAAGAATATCTTTTTCTTTACATTCTGGAAATATACTAAGAGAATTAGATGATAGATTTATAAAATATTCAGCTTTAGAATAACAATCATTTATTATGTTATATTTTTTAATCAACTTTATAATATTATTGAAATCACTTTCTGTTCTATTTTCTTGAACAAAATATTGTTTTATAATTTTCTTTTCTTCAATAGATGCTTTTTGATATAATAAGATAATGGGTAAAGTAATTTTTCCTTCATAAAAATCATTTCCAATTTTTTTACCAAATAATTTTAAATCAGAATTATAATCCAAAGTATCGTCAGCGATTTGAAAAGTAAGTCCAAGATTTTTTCCGTAAAATTCTAAGGCATCTTTAACTTTACTTTCTTTATTTGATAAAATTGCTCCTACTTTAGTGGCTGCAGCAAATAAAGAAGCAGTCTTTGAGGAAATAATTTTTAAATAAGTTTCCTCTAACATATCTATTTCACCTTTATGTTGTAGTTGTAAAACCTCTCCTTGTGAAATTTCAGCTGATGTTGATGACAATAATCTTAAAACTTCTTGATCTCCATCCTCAACCATCATTTCAAAACATCTACTCAATAAATAATCTCCAACCAATATAGATGATTTATTGCCCCAAATATTATTTAAGGTTTTTTTGCTTCTTCTTAAATCGCTATTATCTATAACATCGTCATGCATTAAGGTTGCTGCATGTATCAATTCTACGCATCCTGCGAGGTTTACATCTCTACTTCCTTTTGTGTAGCCACAAAGTCTAGCTGAACCAAGTGTTAAAAGTGCTCTTAATCTTTTACCCCCAGTTTTAATGTGATATTTGGTCATTTCATCTACTAATTGAACTTTACTTGATAATTTTGACTTTATCTTTTCATCTACCAAAATCAGTTTATCCTCTAAAGAATTTTTGAGTTCAGAATAAGAATTATTAATTAGATTATTTAATTGAACAACTGTCCCCATGACTTTAAAGTAGTACAATTATAACAATATAATACTTATCAATTGACGCACCTAAAACTTCAATTATAAGTAGGCTTTAATAATAAGTAAAAATTTTATAATTATAACTATGTTTTCATTTTTCAAAAAAAAAAAAATAATACCGCATATTAAATTAAGTGGGGTGATAGGTAATGTTGGAAAGTTTAAACAGGGGATAGATTTTGCAGGTCAAGAGGAAATAATAAAAAAAGCATTTTCAATTAAAAAATCGCCTGCAGTTGCTATATCAATTAATTCTCCTGGAGGTTCTCCTGTACAATCTCATTTAATACATGATTGTATTAGAGACCTTGCTAAGAAAAATAAAAAAAAAGTTATAATTTTTGCTGAAGATGTTGCTGCATCTGGAGGATATTTAATTGCTTGCGCAGGAGACGAGATTTACGCTAATCAAAGTTCTATAATTGGTTCAATAGGTGTAATTTATTCGTCTTTTGGCTTTAAAGATCTAATACAAAAAATTGGAGTTCAAAGAAGAATATATACTGCAGGAAAAAATAAAAGTACTCTAGATCCTTTCATGGAAGAAAAACAGGAGGACATTGAAAGATTAAAAAATATCCAGTTGGATTTACATAAAGATTTTATTGAAGTTGTAGAAAAAAGCAGAGAAAGTAAATTAAAAAAAGATAGTGGTATAGAATTATTTACTGGAGAATTCTGGTCTGGTAGAAAAGCAAAAGAACTTGGATTAATAGATGGAATTGGAACATCGGATCAGATTTTAAAAGAAAAGTTTGGAGATAATATAGTAATTAAAAAATTTGAAAAATCAAAAGGATGGTTGGCCAAAAAATTATCTTCAACAGATAATCATATCGATCAAATGATAAATATTTTAGAAGAAAGATCTATATGGCAAAGATATGGTTTCTAAAAAAAAAAATACAAAACCTAAATTTCACTCATTCCAAGACACAATATTAAATTTACAAAAATATTGGAGCAAACATGGTTGTGTTATTTTGCAACCATATGATATTGAGGTTGGAGCAGGAACATTTCACCCTGCAACTACTTTAAGATCTTTAGGAACTAAACCTTGGAAAACTGCTTATGTACAACCATCGAGACGACCTACAGATGGACGTTATGGAGAGAACCCAAACCGACTTCAGCATTACTATCAATTTCAGGTATTAATTAAACCTTCACCTAGCAACATTAAAAGACTCTACCTAAACAGTTTGTCTTCTATTGGAATAAGCCATCTTGAACATGATATAAGATTTGTTGAAGACGATTGGGAAAGTCCAACATTAGGTGCGGCAGGTTTAGGATGGGAGGTTTGGTGCGATGGAATGGAGATTACCCAATTTACTTACTTTCAACAAATGGCAGGAATAGAATGTAATCCTGTATCTGTAGAATTAACATATGGCCTTGAAAGATTATGCATGTTCACTCAGCAACAAAAAAATGTATTTGATTTAGTTTGGAATAATGAAGGAATTTTTTATAAAGATGTATTTCATCAAGCAGAAAAAGAATTTTCTAAGTACAATTTTGAGTTAGCAAATACAGATAATCTCTTTATAAATTTTGATATGGTCGAAAAAGAGGCGCGATCTTTAATAGAAAATAAACTTTCTTTACCCGCATATGATCAATGTTTAAAAGCAAGTCATATTTTTAATATATTAGACGCAAGAGGAGTAATTAGTGTTGCTCAAAGATCAGATTATATTTCTAGAATTCGAAATATAGTTAAAGCAACAGGCAAAGTTTGGCTTGAAAACAATATTTAAATGTCAGGTTTTTTTTTAGAACTTTTTACTGAGGAAATTCCAGCAGGCTTACAGTCTTCTGCAAGAAATGATTTAAATAAAAATTTCAAAATATTTTTTGATGAGCGAAAAATAAAATACGATATTAACGCAAAAATAATTTCAACTCCAAATAGACTAGCAGTCTATTTTAAAAGTATAAAAAAAGAAATTTTAATTAAGTCAGACGAAATAAGAGGACCAAGCGTATCAGCTCCAGAAAAAGCAATAGAGGGATTTTCAAAATCAAACGAAACGTCTAAGAAAAATCTTTTTAAAAAAAAAACAGAAAAAGGTGAATTTTATTTTTTTAAAAAACCAGAAAAAAAAGTTAAAACTATTGATATTTTAAACAAAAATATTCCTTTAATTTTAGAAAAATTAAACTGGAAAAAATCAATGAAGTGGGGGGAATTTAATCTTTACTGGGGAAGGCCTCTAAAGTCTATATTAGCAATATACGACTCTAAACCGTTAAACTTTAAATTTCATCATTTAACCTCTTCAGATAAAACCTTTATTGATAAGGATTTTGAGGAAAAAACAAAATCTTTTAAAAACTTCAATTCATATATTTCATATTTTAAAAAGCTTAAAATTATAATTGATCATGATTTAAGAAAAAAATACATAGAAAAAGAATTAATTAAACTTTCGTCCAAAAAAAATTTAAAAATAAATATTAATAAAAAATTATTAGATGAAGTTGTTGGTATTGTTGAAAAACCTAAAATTGTTATGTGTTCTTTTGATAAAAAATTTTTAAATATACCAGAACAAATTATTATTATATCAATGCAACAACATCAGAAATATTTTCCAAGTTATGATAGCAAAGGAAATTTATCTAATTATTTTTTTGTAGTTACAGACAAAGTTGACAAAAAAGGTTTTATCAAAATTGGAAATGAAAGAGTTATAGAGGCAAGATTAAGTGATGCTGAATTTTTTTGGAAAAAAAATAAATCTCAAAGTTTGATAAAACAAATATCAAACCTTAAGCATATTAGTTACTTTAAGGGTTTAGGAACTTATTTTGATAAAGCTCAAAGAATAAGAAAGCTAAGTGCATTAATTTCGGATGAGTTTTTGATTAGTAAGGAAAAAATAGAAATTGCAGCATCTATTTGTAAAGTTGATTTATTATCAGATTTAGTTGGAGAATTTCCTGAGCTTCAAGGAGTACTTGGAGGCCATTTTGCTCTTTCACAAGGTTTTGAAAAAGATATTTGTTTAGCAGTTAGTGAACATTATTTACCAATAGGCAACGAAAGTTCTATACCAAAAAAACCTTATAGTATTGCTTTATCTTTAAGTGACAAAATAGACACTCTTGTAGGTTTTTTTGGTATAAATTTGAAACCGTCAAGCTCAAAAGATCCTTATGCGCTTAGAAGATTGGCAATTGGTTTAATAAAAATGATCTTAGAAAACAAAAAAAAAATTAATTTAAAAAATTTAATAAATTATTCATCTGAATTATATGTTGAGCAATCAATTGAAATTAACTCGAAAAGTGTCCAGAAAGAATTATTAGATTTTTTTCATGAAAGATTTAAGAATTATATGAAAGAAAAAGGAATAAGACAGGACATAATCGAGAGCTCTACTCTAGATTACAATATCAACGATATACTATTAATCTTTAATAAAGTATTTATATTTAATAAATTAATTTCAAAGCAAGTTGGATTAGATGTAATGTCTAATTACAAACGCGCTTCGAGCATTTTAAGCAGTGAGAAAAAAAATAATAAACTAGAAATTTTGGGATCCCCAGATCCAGGGTTATTTAAAAATAATTACGAAAAAAACTTATATAAAAAAATACATGATATAAGAAAAGATTTTACGAGTGTAAGCAAAGAAGATAATTATGGAGCTTTACTAGAATCTCTTGCTTCTGCTAAAAATGAAGTAAGTGAGTTTTTTAATAATGTAATAGTAAATGACAAAGATGAAGTATTTAAAAAAAATAGGCTAGAACTTTTACAAATGTTATGCAATACCTTCGATAATTATTTTAATTTATCAAAAATAGAAACTTTATAATGAAGAAGCTTATTTTTAATTTTAAATCAAAAGATATAAAAAAAATTAAAAATTCAAAAAATATCCTAGGAGGAAAAGGTGCTAATCTTGCGGAAATGGGAAGATTAGGGTTTCCTGTACCCTCAGGATTTACTATTTCTACAAATGTATGTGATATTTTTTATGATAATAAAAAAAAACTTGGATCAAAAATCCTTAACGCAATTAAGAAAGAAATAAGAAGCATAGAAAAAGACTCAGGTAAAAAATTTGGAAATATAAATAATCCACTTTTACTTTCTGTTAGATCTGGTGCAAGAGTTTCAATGCCTGGAATGATGGACACAATACTTAATTTAGGTTTAAATGATAAAACAGCCGATGCTCTTGCAAAAAATAGTTCAAATAAAAGGTTTGCAATGGATAGCTATAGAAGATTTATTCAAATGTATGGCAATGTGGTATTGGGAATAGAGAGTTTTAATTTCGAAGATTTAATTGAAAACTATAAGCTTTCTAAAGGAGTTTTGTTAGATACAGATCTCAATGCTGAAGATTGGGATCGTTTGATAAAAGATTTTAAAAATATTGTGAAAGAAAAAACAACGAAAGAATTTCCACAGGATGTTTATGAACAATTATTTGGTGCTATTTCGGCAGTTTTTTTGTCCTGGGAAAGTAAAAGAGCAAAAGTTTATAGAAAAATAAATCAAATACCATCAAACTGGGGTACAGCTGTAAATGTTCAGTCAATGGTATTTGGTAATATGGGTAAAAGTTGTGCTACAGGAGTAGTATTTACCAGAAACCCCGCAGATGGAAAGAAAGAGATATATGGTGAATATTTAATTAATGCCCAAGGAGAAGATGTAGTGGCTGGCACAAGAACCCCACAGTGTATAACAAAAAAAGCCAGGATTGATTCTAAAATGAGAGATAAATCAATGGAAGAATTTATGCCAACAACCTTTAAACAGTTAAAAAAGATTCTGATAAAACTAGAAAAACATTACAAAGATATGCAGGACGTTGAATTTACAATCGAAAATAAAAAACTTTGGATTCTTCAAACACGATCAGGTAAAAGAACTGCTAAATCAGCTGTAAAGATAGCCGTCGATATGGTTAAAGAAAAATTAATTACAAAAAAAGAGGCTGTATTGAGATTAAATCCAAATTCTCTAGATACACTTTTGCATCCTACTTTAGATGAAAAAAGTAAAATTAATGTAATTGGAAATGGTTTACCAGCATCTCCTGGAGCCGCAAGCGGTAAAATCACGTTTTCATCCGAAGAGGCTGAAAGATTAAATTCTATGATGCAAAACACTATACTTGTTAGAGTAGAAACATCGCCTGAGGATATTAATGGTATGCATGCTGCTAAAGGAATTTTAACCTCTAGGGGTGGTATGACTAGTCACGCAGCTGTTGTGGCAAGAGGCATGGGCAGGCCTTGTGTATCTGGATGTAGTGAAATTGAGATTGATTATGATAAAAAAATTTTCAAGATAAAAAATATAGTAGTTAAAGAAGGAGATGTTATCACTATTGATGGATCAACAGGTAGAATTATATTGGGAGATGTAAAAACTATAAAACCAGAAATATCTAAGGAGTTTTCGAAAATAATGAGCTGGGCGGATAGCTTTAGAAAATTAAAAATAAGAACAAATTCTGAAACTTTTCTTGATACAAAAACAGCA
>MDTB01083752.1_pt1 | contig 13903 bp, 15 predicted proteins | sample 811161 | NCBI WGS metagenome assembly MDTB01 (sample SAMN05326650, study PRJNA326480) | marine metagenome | isolation source: seawater | place: Mediterranean Sea | collected 2009
CCTCTGCTACTTGAAGTGGGACGAGAATCAGTTATGTCATCTGCAGTTGAGACAATGTTAGAAGAATTAGAATATGACCTTATCAATGAGATAAAGGAAATTTAAATACATGGATCTTCTGCCCACTAAAACCGACCTTAATCAGGCGTCTAATCGTGATTTTGACAAAGCTGAGATTACTTTTTGTAATCAGCTTTTTTGGTTATATGCAGATGGCTCTTGCTACCATGCACAAAGCCAAACACTTATTGTGGCTGATTTGCATCTAGAAAAAGCGTTTTCGCAATCAAGCGCAACTTTGCTTCCTGGATTTGATACAATAGAAACATTAGAGCTTCTGTTCAGAGCAGTGAACAGAAACCCTGTATCACATTGTATTTTATTAGGGGACAGTTTTCACACGATAGCGGCAGCACAAACTCTAGCTGATACTTATAAAGAGCAGCTGCAACAATTAACGGTTGGAAGAGAATTTACATGGGTGCTTGGAAATCACGACCCATTACTACCAGACTTTTTAAATGGTACGCAAAGCCCGTCATCTAGGTTAGGCAAGATTGAGCTTCGACATCAGATAGCACAGAATGACCCTTCCACTATGTTGGCCCCAGCTGGTGGCCAGATCATCGCTCATTATCATCCAAAAGCAAAATTACGGCTACGTGCTGGATCAGCCTCTGGAAAATGTTTTGTTTTTGATACCTTTAGGATGATTCTACCTGCCTTTGGAGTATTTACTGGGGGCCTAAATATTAGAGATAAAACGTTTTCTAGTTTGTTTTCACAGCCCCCAGAAATTTATTTCTGCCATGGGACAAAACTTTATCACATTCGTGATGTTGCAAATGTATGTAAATAACATAGAAAAGAAGCTAATTATTAGTTATTGGTAATAAAATTAGTATTAAGAGAAGGCTAGATTATGCGTATTGCCGTTGTGGGTTCTGGAATTGCAGGATTAAGTGCTGCTTGGCTACTTCATAAAGAACATGAGGTAACCTTACTTGAAAAAGTTGGTCGTTTTGGTGGTCATGCAAATACTGTTGACGTTAAGGAAGACGCTGCCACGGACCCTGTTAGCGTAGATAGTGGGTTTATCGTTTATAATAGTTACAATTATCCTAATCTTATTGGGCTTTTTGATGCGTTAGACGTAAAAACACAGGAAACAGACATGTCATTCGGTCTGTCATTGTCTGATGGGCGCTTTGAATATGCAGGCTCGATGCGCGGATTATGTGCGCAGCCATTTAACTTTATAAAACCAAAATATTGGCGTTTGCTAGCAGATTTATATCGGTTTTATAAATCAGCAACCAAAGAAGTTGAGCAAGGGCCAAATGATGAAACATTAGAGCAGTTGATGAATAGAATGCGAATGAGCAAAACCTTTATTAATGAGCATATGCTGCCAATGGCTGCTGCTATTTGGTCATGCCCATCCCAAACTGTGATGCAATTTCCTGCTCGCTCGTTTATTAAATTCATGAATAATCACAAATTATTGGATTTTTCAGGGCGTCCAGTTTGGCGAACTGTAAGCGGCGGATCACGAAATTATGTAAATAAAATAATACAAGAACTTGGGTCAAACGCCAGATGTAATATCTCGATTAAAAAAATCCAACGCACAGAACAGGGTGCTATGATTTATATTGAGGGAGAAAAACCAGAGTTTTTTGATAAAGTAATTCTTGCTACTCACGCCAATGATAGCCTTAACTTGTTAAGCGATGCTAGTGACGAAGAGCATGGCATTTTAAGCCAATTCCGTTTTCAGGAAAACAAAGTTATCTTGCATTCACAATCCTCATATATGCCAAAACGCAAAGCCGCCTGGTCTGCTTGGAATTATCTTTCCAATGCATCTAAGCGTACTGAATTATGTGTGACTTACTGGATGAATAAATTACAATCTCTGCCAGAAAAATTTCCCTTATTTGTTACCTTAAATCCATTTAAAGACTCCCCTATTGAAAAAACATTGCAGGAATTTACATATCTTCATCCTGTGTTTGATCAAAACGCAATTGACGCACAAAACCAAATGAATGCCATACAAGGGCCATCCCATACTTATTTTTGTGGAGCATGGACACGGTACGGATTTCACGAAGATGGTATCTTATCTGCTGTAGCAATCGCCAAAGCTTTCGATGTGAAAATTCCGTGGGATAGTCCAACACCCGCTTGTCATCCGCCAGAATTGCTAGAAATCTGGCATCGTAAAACAGCAAAAATTACTGGAACTTAAATAGGATAAACATCTATGCAGGCTGTAAGACTAGCATCTTCTATCATCACTCACACAAGGTATGGAACTCCGTCTCATTTTTTATCTCGCTCTGGGCTTTCAATTTTAATTGATTTAGACAATCTTGTATTGGCAAATAGACAAAGCATTTTTTTTTCAGTCGATAAATTCAATTTTATTTCGTTTTATCAATCAGATTACGGCACTGATTATCTTCATAAACAAAAGCACAAAAAAGATATTAATGCGCCAGATAGACTTGCAAGCAACATCAGGAATATCGCATCTAAATATTTACCTAATACAAAAATAGCAAAGATTTTTCTTCTTACTTTCCCAAGAATATTCAATCTGAATTTTAATCCGATTTCAGTATTTATCTGCCAAAATTCTGTCGGAAATGATTGCTTTCTTGTATATGAAGTTCACAATACTTTTGGCGATGCTCACAGCTACGTAGCCGTGATTGACGAAAACCCTAAAACCGAAACACATGTTGTACTGAAAAAGATGCATGTCTCCCCATTTTACCCAATTGACGGAGAGTATATTCTTTCTTACAAAAGACGAGGTGATAACTTTTCTGTAATTGTCCGGTATATAAGAGAAAATAAACCTGCATTGACAGCAACTATGCGCGGCGATTTGTGCCCACTAACTTCTTTTGATATTATAAAACAAATAATTGCTAATAGACAATTCCCGCTTAGACCTCTAATATCGATACATTTTGAAGCTTTAAAACTTTTTTTGAAGAAATGTATTTATCATCCAAGGCCTACCCCACCAGAAATTCCTATAAGCCAATCACAAATCCGAAAGCGCACTAAATGACAAGCAAGCTTTTGACAAGCCTTAGGGTAAAAGCCCTCAGAAAAATTTTTAAACAGCTTCAACTAGGCGAGCTTCAAGTTACGTTCCCGAACGGAGATAGGACAACTTATAAAGGGAAGAAACGTGGCCCAGCTGCAGATATAACCCTGTCCTCTCCTTTTGGCGTTAAACAAATACTTCAAAATGGTAGAATCGGATTTTGCGAAGCGTATATGGCTGGCGAAATTGAGAGCAATAACCTTGCTGGTTTGATTGAATTAGGCTCGCTTCACTCAGAGCTTCTAAGCAAAGACCTAAACCGCAATTTATTAAAACAAGTATTATCAAAAATGATCCATTTTGCTAATAGAAATAGTAAATCTGGCTCTCTTAAGAATATCGCTTACCATTATGATCTTGGTAATAATTTTTATAAAAAATGGCTTGACCCTTCTATGACATATTCATCAGCAATTTTTGAATCAGAGGAGCAAGGCCTAACCGAGGCTCAACAAAATAAATATCTCAAAATAGCAGAGCTTGCTGATATAAAATCTGGCGACAGCGTTCTTGAAATAGGGTGTGGCTGGGGCGGATTTATGGAATTTGCAGCCAAGCACCTTAATGCTCACGTAACTGGCATCACAATTTCCAAAGCACAATACGAATTCGCAAGTAAGCGCATGGAAAAAGAAGGACTAACAGATAAGACAGAGTTAAAGCTATTGGACTATAGAGATTTAGACCAGAAATTCGATAAAATCATCTCAATTGAGATGTTTGAAGCTGTGGGCGAGCAATATTGGCCCATCTATTTTGATAAAGTTGGTCAGTCATTAAAAAAGGGGGGCAAAGCGGCCTTGCAAATTATAACGATCAGTGAAAATGAATTTCCAAAATATCGGAATAGCCCTGACTTTATCCAGCGCTATATTTTTCCTGGCGGCATGTTGCCTTCTATTTCGGCGCTCCAAAGCCCAGTAAACAAGGCAGGATTGCAGATTAATGACAGCTACGGGTTTGGTTTAGATTATGCCAAAACATTAAAAAAATGGCGGGACCGCTTTATCAAAGCATGGCCAAATTTAGCAAACGATGCAAAATTTGACACACGTTTTTTCAAAATGTGGGAGCTATATCTAGCCTATTGTGAAGGCGGATTTAGAGGCGGCACCATCGATGTTAAACAGATGCTTATTACTCATAAAATATAATTCAGGCCGATTATAAATATTCTTTAAAAAAAATTCTCAAGAATAGTAAATTCTCATCAATACACAATGAAAGGTGAAACTATTTAGCATATCTATTGAACCGAATTACTTGGCATATCGTATGTAATAAAAAAATATTGATTGGATATGGTTTGTAATGAACGAGTTAGCGATACAAAATTCTGATATGATTTTATCTAATAAATTCGTTCCAGAAAACTATTTTGTAGGTGACATCGACGCCACTGGAATATTTATAGACAGGTTCGGTGTAATAAGACGGCGGTTTAACGTTTCGGTCATAGGTCAGAAAACAACGACTGGCTTTGCGCTAGACGAATATTTCTTATTCGACGATGGCGAACAGGAATTGAGACATTGGGAAATCCAAAAAATAGGTCAAAACACCTACGTTGGTATGTGCGATGATGTATGTGGTCAGGCTGTTGGAAAATTAACTGACGCACATTTAAGTTGGCAGTATCATTTTAATCTAAAAATATTCAACCGAAAAATTAAAGTTAAATTTGAAGACGTGATGATTCAGCAAACACCCCTTATCATGTTAAATAATGCTAAGGTAAAGAAATATGGTTTATTGCTTGGACAGGTATTTATAACTTTTATGAAAACAAATCAGGCCATAGTCACCAAGCCATTGATACGAGCCGCGAATAGTGGTTGAATGCGCTGGTTATAACCCATTCACAGAATTACTTCAATCTGAACAAATTCAACAACCATCCTGTTGGCAAGCCAAGAACCGGTATGAATGCTAATAGTTGGCTGGCACTATCCCAGTGATCGTAATGAGCTGTAATTCGACCGGCTTCGTCATTTATAATCTCTGACATGCCTGTGATATCTATTGGAATGTGCTTCCATTTTAATACCTTTCCAGTCAAACGCCATTTAATATACCCAGCCCGAGTAGAAATACTTACATCCAATATTTCAAATTTAGGGTTCTCCATCACACCGAACATATGCTGAAAAATGCAAATAAATTTATCTCTGCCATGGGTTAGGTTAAACGGGTCGGAAAATACCATTTCATCTGAAACCAATTCTGCTAGCTCTGACAAATTATCAGGGTTTAGTTTAGAGAATAATAGCGCGTAATTATGGATGGGGTGTTGAGACGCTGAATCCATTATCTAATAATCCCCTTAATGATACGAGTGTAGAAAGCATGAGGTAATAATCTAAGAAGCTTCATGACCAATACAAAACCGGTAGGAAAACAGATCTCGAACTGTTTGCTATTTAGTCCCTTGATAATCTTATTTGCTGCTTTGCTTGCTGAAATAATTTGAGGCATCTTAAAATCATTCACAGCTGTTGCTTCAGTTTCCACAAATCCAGGGCTTATGATTTGAACTTTTATACCATATGGCTCTAAATCCAAATAAAGAGCCTCTGCTAAATTGGCAAGAGCTGCTTTTGTTGGCCCATAAGCTGCGGAACGTGGAAGTCCTCTATAGCCAGCCGTTGAGCTCATAATGGCAATATGTCCGGAGCGTGTGCTTTTAAATGTTGGTGTCAAACAATCAAGAACATGCACAACGCCCATATAATTCACCATCATATGATCATAAAATTCGCTTGAATTGATATCTGCTCCACCAAGAGGCACGTATTTGCCAGCATTTAAAATTGCACAATCTATTGAACCAGAGTGCCTACTACAATCCTTAATAATCCTTTTCATGTCTGCTAGATTACTAACATCTCCTGCAAAAATATTTATATTAGGGCTATCAGTTTGTAATCTTTGCAAACGGTCCAGTCGTCTTGCAACAGCTGTTACACTATGCCCGTTGGATGATAGCGCCAGTGCTAGGGCCTGTCCAATACCAGAGCTAGCACCTGTTATGAAATAATGGCTCAAACTTAATTTCCGATAAAATATATTATAAGGTGCATTAATAACACGCCCTAGCTTAAGTCAGGGTCCTTTTTCATGTTTTGGTTTTGTTTTTTGTTATACGCTAATTCTGGGATAATAGATGCTCATTTATAGTTATATTAAGCTGAAACATCATCTTCTTCACCTATGAATATTACCAAATAAAAGGCTAGCGTAGGCTACATTGCTCAAACATTATTCTTACATACCCCCGCAAGTTTGATTCTGTTATTTGTGCTTTGAGCAACCAGTATTCAGCTGGTATGATGATATTTAAAGGCAATTTACCAGTTTCGATTTTCTGACCTCCTAGATAGGCTAATCTAACCTCGATATCTTTATCAGGGTCAAACCACGGATTATTGATATTGCCTTGGGAATAAGGAGCTCCATCAATATGAACAAGCAATCCTCCTTGAAAAAGAGATAAGCTAGACTCTGAACCGGTATATAACTCGGTGGCAACAGCCAAGTTTTCATCTGCTAGTTTGCGACAATTTATGGGAGAAGATATGGCAAGTAAAGATTGGAGTATTTGTTCCAGAGATACGTCCGATTCCAACAGAAATTTAATAGAGTTAGACAAGATTTTATCAGAATCTTTTAACTCCAAATCAGATATCATATTCTCAGCTGCTAGTTTTTTGTTTTCCTGAACTAGCGTTACTATTTTCTGATTTAACCGACCAAGTTGTATCTGTGATTTATCCAATTCAGTCCTAGTATTATGATATAAATTTTTCTGGTCAAAACTCCCCCACTGCCATCCAATCCATAAAACTAATAAGATCACAGCTACGCGAATTACCAAATTTATGTAAATCCGATATTCTTTTTTTCTGTAACGTTCTCTAGTTTCAAAAAAATCCATTTATCACCCTTTATGAAAAACGCTGCATAGTGTCATGCAAATGGAACTTCATGTGTGTCAATAACGGAATTAGTTGCTGTAGCCAACCCGAAGAATGACCCAAGGGATGGATTGATCGTATATTTATTTTTAAAAAGACAATAGACAATTTTTCTTCTTATAATAATTTCAAATACTATTTACATTTTCGCAAGTTTGATTGACAACATTTATTCGAATTAAACGGTAGATTTTTTTTCAAATGGCATTACAAAATATCCCACCACCGCGCGCATGGCAGAGAATGCTTTCCGGTCGCAGGCTAAACATCCTAGAACCTAGCCCACTTGATATAGAAATTGACGACATTGCACACGGCTTATCTAGGGTAGCAAGGTGGAATGGACAAACATCGGGGAATTTCGGATTATCAGTTGCACAGCACAGCATGTTAGTAGAGCAACTCATGCATATGAATTCGTCAAAGCTTTTCAATAAGTGGCGTCTTGCAAGTTTGCTGCATGATGCCCCTGAATATGTTATTGGAGATATTATCACTCCGCTGAAATCAGCTTTAGGGACTGAATACAAAGCTGTCGAGGAGAAGTTACAACAAGCTATTCACATTAGGTTTGGTCTTCCCGCCATTCTTCCAGAGTCAATAAGAAAATCAATCAAACGAGCTGATAAAATGGCGGCCTGGATTGAAGCTACTCAAATCGCAGGATTTACGAGCCTAGAGGCAGACAAGCTTTTTCCTAAACCAAGAGGCACACCGAAAGAGATTTTGATAATTCCTGAGTCCCCAAAAAAAGCAAAAGAAGCATTCGTTCGCCGCTTTGTATTGCTAGGAGGAGCCAACGAATAGCATAAAATTTTTGCCGTAATTCAGAAATGGACTTGTAAAATTAGCTACTTGCATTGTAGAAGGTTGGATATAATTTGTTGATTTTGGGGGCATGGTGAAATTTGGTAAACACAGCAGACTTAAAATCTGCCGACGATAAGTCTTCCCGGTTCAAGTCCGGGTGTCCCCACCATCTTTTGTTTACTAATTCTTTTACTAACAAAAAATTTATGCCCCTAATCTCGAGAATGATTGCCTTTTTATCGTTTTTTAACAAAATGCTGATATTATTGTGCCATTGTCCATCAATCTCAAAATAGGATATAAAAGGATAGGTATTAGATATTTTCAGAATAAAGCGCATATTACCAAGAACCGGAATAATAAAAATAAGTGAAAAGAATAAACCCTTTGATTTATGAGAAACAAAATAGACAAAAAGAAAAAAAATTGCAGTTAGAGCGGAAAGCTAGATACCTACTATTAATTCTTTTTACTTTAAAATTGGCCGAAAAACTGAATCAGCCAAAATATTGAAAAAAAGTAACAAGGATGCTGTAGTCACACACCTTATTAAATTCGATAAGGTAGAAAGCGTGCCAATTTAAAAAATCATTAACACAGCCCTTGTTAATTAGGATATATTGTTTAATTTTATTCTTATAACTTTCCACTAGTGTCTTGCAAATTCGGGATTAAAAATAATATGTTTTTTTTACCTCTTTTTGACCGACTCGTATCTACACGTACCCCTTTTGTTTCATGGGGAATTTTGATAACGTGTATTATTATTTTTCTCTGGCAATTATCATTAGATAGCTACTCTTTACGCTTAATTACGCTCAAATATGGAGTTATACCATCGGTGTTATTTGGGCACCAATCGCTCCCACCTGAGTTACAATTTATACATCCCTATTTTTCCATTCTCACTTCTATGTTTCTACATGGAGGGTGGCTCCATATAGCTTCTAATATGCTGTTTTTATGGATTTTTGCGGATAATATTGAAGAATCAATGGGGCATTTTAAATTTATATTATTTTATATTATTTGTGGTACTATAGCGGCCTTTGCTCAGTGCTTAATTGCACCCGAATCCATCATCCCAATGATTGGTGCGTCTGGCGGTATTGCTGGAATTTTGGGCGCCTACATTGTTCTGCATCCAAGAGCCCCCGTTCAGGTTTTAGTGATCATTCTGATATTTATCCGCTTTATAAGTCTGCCAGCATGGGTAGTTTTAGGTGTATGGATTGGAACACAATTTGCTGCAGCTCCTGTTGCATTTTCAGACGAAGGGGGTGTTGCTTATTTTGCTCATATTGGGGGATTTGTTGCGGGTGCATGCCTTATCCCCTTTTTCAAGCGAGGGGAGTTACCTTTATTTGGAAAATTTGATCCTAAAACTCGTCAATCTGACATAACAACACCAATTACATTTGGTGAAGTTAAAAGACAAGCCAAACAAAAATTTGCCCCTAGCAATTTGATTAAGGGAGAAAAAAATGGCTCTCTTCCTAGTTACAGGAAACGCCAAAAAGGTCCTTGGGATGTCTAACTTGTTAAGAATTTATTTTAATAACAATTGTTAACAAAAACTGACTTAAACAGCATCCTCTGCTTCGAATCCGGCATTCTTTACAAGCTGACATAAATCTTTTGCTGCAATAGTTACAAGTTTCTCATCAAGACCAGTAAGCACCACTGCTGTGCCAAACTGACCCGGTTTAAACCAAGGATAGCTGCCCACAGATACTGATTCATATTGATTGCTTATTTGTTCCAATATATGGGCAACATTACCCTCCCCAGTTGCACATTGGACAGTAAGTCTTGTGGGGATTGTGCCACCCTTTAAGCTTGCGGAAAGGCCTTCAAACATAGATTGCATTATGGAGGGCACACCAGCCATTACGTATACATTTTTCAGCTGGAAGCCCGGCGCCGCACTCACAGGATTATCAATCAAAGTGGCGCAAACTGGAATATCTGCCATCTTTTTCCTAACTTCGTTAAGAACTATTTCTGTTCCCTTATAATGTTGCTCCAGCCGTCGCATTGCTTCTTGATTACGCTCAACTTTCACATTGAATGCTGCTGCCACAGACTCTGTTGTAATATCGTCATGTGTTGGGCCAATGCCACCGGAAGTAAATACATAATCATTTTCATCTGAAAGCTCTTTAATATGGCGTATGATTGTCTCTTTCACATCAGCAATCACGCGCGCTTGTGTTAGTTGGATACCAAGTCCGTTCAGCTGTTCGGCTATCCACCCAATATTTTTATCTTTAGTTCTTCCTGAGAGAATTTCATCGCCGATCACACATATCGCTGCAGTTGGATTTGCCATTTACTTGTATCTCCTGCTATACCATCTCTAAATTTATTTGTTTCAAATATAAATTCATTCAAGGCTTATATAACTTTGTTGGTTAAATGGAAATAGCTGTTAGGATTGTTTATTAGGTAATCAGTATGCAAAAAAGCAATGTTTTGATCCATGATGAAGCAGATTTCGCATACATGCGCAAAGCTGGCGCGCTAGCTGCTGGCGCACTTGATATGATAACAGAACATGTTCGCGCAGGTATCACAACACAAGCATTGGATGATATATGCCATAATTATATTATAGAACATGACGCTATCCCTGCACCTTTAAATTACAAAGGGTTTCCAAAATCTACCTGTATTTCTCTCAATCACGTTGTCTGCCATGGGATACCAGGTGAGCGAAAATTATTATCTGGCGACATATTGAATATAGATGTAACTGTAATTCTTGACGGTTGGTACGGGGATACATCAAGAATGTATTATGTAGATTCTCCGCCAATTAAATCCCAGAGATTAACTGAAGTTACTTATGACTGCCTTATGTATGGTATCGAGGCCGCGAAGCCGGGAAACAGGCTTGGCGATATCGGTTATGCGATTCAAACATTCGCAGAAAAAAATAGATATTCGGTGGTTCGTGACTTTACCGGTCATGGTCTTGGGAAGGTTTTTCATTGCGCGCCAACAGTGCTCCATTTTGGAACCCCTGGCACCGGGATGATATTAGAACCTGGAATGTTTTTTACAATTGAGCCGATGATTAATGCAGGCAGGTCAGAAACAAAAATTCTTAGCGATGGCTGGACGGCAGTAACCAGAGACAAAAGCGCCTCCGCACAATTTGAACATACAATTGGTATTACAGATACAGGCGCGGAAATTTTTACACTTTCGGCTAGTGGTTATAATTTTCCTCCTTACTCTAAAACTTAACCTGGCGGTAATGTTATCTGCCTATGGTCTGTTTTATGGGCGATAAATCAAAACCATACCCTACAACATCACATTGGAAAATGTTAGCTGGTTATCACTATCGTAAGAGCCATCATAGAAACCTTATCTGTGCAAAAGTAAATGCAGACATCACCTCTATTCTTTCAGATTCCAAAGTTCTAAAATGTTCTTATATGAAATAAATAGAAGAGGGGTTGCTAAGCCATTAGTAAAGGCGCGGCCGTCGTTTTTTAGGAATATAAGCAATATTTTCATAGCAGATAAGGCGAAATTACGCTCGATGAAACAGGTCGGCAGTACGGCAATAATTCACTCCCATCGAATAGACGAGATAGAACAACGCGTAAAGCCCATTCTTGTCAGGTATTAACCCATCCTTGCCAAAAGCCAAGTAGTGCAGATTTTTAACATCGGTCAGGTTTCTTATGAGAAAGTAGAATACTTGCTATTACTCTTGTTAGATGAACAATATCGATTAATTGAGATTAAAGTTAATATATTTGAAATCATAAATCAGACCGCGATATACCCCTGTGAAATGGCAAAATGTGGGCTATATTTGCATGCAAAAATATTATACTTACCCTTAATCATATCGCATTAGACGAACGACCCAGCTAAGTAGACATCCTATTAACCAGAAAAGTAAAACAAGCCCTGCTTAATGTAAATATCGATCTTTACGACCATCTCATTATTGCCGGGGATGAACGTTAAAATTTTAAATCAATCCGACTTTTATAAGTAAATTAAAATAAGGGGATTTGAAAATTCTAATATCTAGATGTTTATTTTTCTTTTTTAAAATCTTCTACACCTTTTTTTACTTCTTGTTTTAAATGTCGGTATTTTTCTCCTGCAACGCGGCTTCCTTTTAGGAGTGCTGGTTTGGCTTTGACAGCTGCTTTGGCGGCAATCTTTTTTACCCGTTGCTGGATCGCAGGATTTCGAGCTGCATACCCAAGAGCTGTTATTACAATTTTTCTAAAAATCATTTTTCATCTATTTGTGAATTGTTTTTTTAAAACAAATTATTCTTTAGCACCTAAGCTATGAGTATAGCATTTTATTACGCAAGATGATATCACTTGTAACAAAAATAATCAGGAAAACAACAGTATGATTCCCCGTTATTCAAGACCAGAAATGACTCAGATCTGGTCCGAACATTCCAAATTTCAAATCTGGTTTGAGATCGAAGCCCACGCTTGCGATGCTCAGGCTGAACTAGGTGTAATTCCACGTTCTGCTGCCCAAAACATTTGGGAAAAAGGTAAATTTGATATTGACCGTATCAATGAAATCGAGCGTGAAACTAAGCATGATGTAATTGCGTTTCTAACTAATCTTGCAGAATATGTGGGCCCAGATGCGCGGTTCGTCCATCAAGGGATGACCTCTTCTGATATATTAGATACAACTTTGTCTGTGCAGCTTGCACGTGCAGCAAATATTCTCCTTGCTGGCTTAGACAGGGTTCTGTCAGCACTGAAAACACGCGCGATTGAGCATAAATATACTCCGACCATTGGCAGGTCACACGCCATTCATGCGGAACCCACAACCTTTGGAATAAAGCTTGCTCGTTTTTATGCTGAATTTCATAGAAATAAGACAAGATTGAATGCTGCAAAACAGGAAATTTCAACCTGTGCAATTTCGGGTGCTGTGGGCACTTTTGCACATATTGATCCCATAGTAGAGAGTTATGTTGCTAAAAAAATGCAGCTTCAGATTGAACCTGTATCTAGTCAGGTAATCCCCCGAGATAGGCATGCTATGTTTTTTGCGGTACTAGGCGTTATTGCAAGCTCGGTTGAGAATTTGGCTATTGAAGTTCGTCATTTGCAACGAACAGAGGTACGCGAGGCGGAAGAATTCTTCTCCACAGGGCAAAAAGGCTCTTCTGCAATGCCTCACAAACGCAATCCTGTACTAACCGAAAATTTAACTGGTCTCGCTCGTATGATTCGCTCTGCCGTTATACCAGCGCTTGAAAATGTTGCCCTTTGGCATGAACGTGATATCTCACACTCTTCGGTAGAACGTATGATAGGACCAGATGCAACTATTACTCTTGATTTTGCATTAAATAGACTAGCAGCCGTAGTGGAAAAACTGGTTGTATACCCAGAACAAATGCAAGCAAATTTAAATGCACTTGGAGGGCTTGTGCATTCACAGCAGATATTATTAGCACTAACCCAAAAAGGTGTTAGCCGCGAAGATGCCTACCGGCTGGTTCAGAAACACGCGATGGATGTTTGGAAAACAGGCGGCAGTTTTTTGGATAGGATGAAGTCTGATGATGACGTAAGACAATATCTCACCAATACAGAACTTGAACAATTATTTGATACAAATCAACATCACCAATATGTGGATACTATTTTCACTAGAGTTTTTGATGGCTGAGCTAGCTTATTTTTTAAAAAAATAAGCTTAAATTCTTAGTCTTCTTTTTTGAGGAAACATATGAAATTACTTTATGAGGGCAAAGCCAAAAAACTGTTTGTCGGGCCTGACGCTGGAACAGTTATTCAGTATTTCAAAGACGATGCCACTGCATTTAACGCCAAAAAAAAAGAGACTCTCATAGGAAAAGGCATTTTAAATAATTATATAAGTAGCTATATTTTTGAAGCCTTAAATCAAACTGATATTCCGCATCATTTCATCAGACAATTATCTGACAGAGAACAGCTGGTAAAAGAAGTTC
>MDTB01133998.1_pt1 | contig 13903 bp, 12 predicted proteins | sample 811161 | NCBI WGS metagenome assembly MDTB01 (sample SAMN05326650, study PRJNA326480) | marine metagenome | isolation source: seawater | place: Mediterranean Sea | collected 2009
AACTTCACAGCTGAAAACATACTTCTTGTTAGAATAAGTGATGAAGAAATTAGAGTTTTTGATAATGCCTGTCCTCATCAAGGTGCAAGAAATCTTTGGTCATTTGATGGTAGTAATTTTACTTGTAGTAATCACAACAATTCATTTTCTGCTTCTTGTAGCGGTTCACTCAGATGCTATGAGACCAATTTAGAGGGTAATATTCTAACAATTGAATTCTAATTTTTAGTACTTTTACGTTCCACTTTACGTTTGGCTTTTTCAGCTTGTTTTTTATGAAGATTTGTCTGGAATTCTTTTTTTGCTTCCATTTTTTTATCATATTCATCTCTAAGTCCATTTATGTCTTCTCCTGAAATCTTAAATTGATCTCCAGCTTGTATGCTGATATCATCAGCTGAAAAAGAAGCATTTTCTGTTTGCTTTCGCATAATTTCCTCTGCTGCTTTCAAATTGTAATACATTCCAGCATCTATCATTTTATTTGCAACGTAATGCTTTTTCTCTTTTTTATTCCAACGGACAAAAAGAAAACCACCATTAACTGAATCAAGGGTAACTCGGTACACATGTGCATTATTGGGTAGCGTTTGATAAACAGTTATTTTTTCAGGGACATAGCCTGCAACATACATTAGCTCCTGAACAAAAGCGTATTGAGTATCCAAGGAGGGGTCTGAATAAAATTCATAATTTTCAATAAGCGACTCTGCCTCTTGGGCAAATGCTACGGAAGCGAAAAGGATAACAACCAAGTTAATATAAAGCGTTTTCAATGTTAAATTTTAATATAAGACCTCTGGTCGTAACTTGACACTTTTCCTTATTCAAAATAAAGCAAGGCCTTTATAATGATAAAAAAAATAATCCCATGTAAGATAGGAATTGAAAATGTAAACACATCATCATTAAAATATTTTTTATTGTAAGTCAAAAAAACATCGCGTACAGAAAACACTAACAATCCTAAAACCAAATAAATATACTTCCGCGAAACTTTTCTAAGTAGTTCCATTATGGCTAAACTTCCAAAAGCCAAAAGAGTTACTCCATACACTAATCCATGAACCTTCATATATCCCAAAGAAGAGTAAACATGATTTAGAAAAACCACCAAATAAGACCCTCAAAACAGCAGTCCAAGCAGGTGTGCTTTATATGAATACCCCTCCAAATAATTTTTATAAACTCCTATAAAACACAATTGCATTAGCCAGTAGCAGAAAACTGCCCATTGTAAGAAAACAGGGGATAGTTCAATTAATAATAATAGATCTCCAACCATAAAAAAAAACCTAATAAAATTAATGGATCCCTTTTTTTTGTACTGAATAGATAGTAAACTAAAATTGAAGGTACAATTAGCGGTTCAAAGAAAACTGGTATTTTTCTAGACCTTGTCCATAAAAATAGGAATCTAAAAAAGTAATGATGAAAAAGAAAGCAAGAACTATGGACTTCATTTGGGAAAATATATAGCGTCAATAATTAAAAACAAGCTGGAGCTGAACTGCTCGACCAATTTCGGTAGCGTAAAATCGCAATCTATTTAAATAATCATTGTAGGATGCATTAGTTAGGTTTTGAACGATAAGACGGAGCGTACTTTTAAAATTACTCTTTGCTAAAGGTAACAAAAAATACAAGTCAAAATTATGATATCCATTTGGAGGGGTACTGATATCGACTTCTTGTTGAACAATTACCCCAGATTCGATACGGTTCACCCTAAAGTTAGTGTCGGGAAATCTGCTTTGAGTTGCAGTAAAACGATGCGCCATCTCAATTTCTATTTCTGATTTGGGAAAAGTATAAGACAACTGTTGAAACAGACTAAAAGGCGGTACGGAAATTAACGGCTTAGCGTCTAAAATATCCTGGGCATAAGTGTAGGCTGCATTGATATTGTATTTTAGATTTTCTGATAGATTGATTTTTGCATAGGCGTCCCAACCCCACATGAGTACATCTGTCGCTTGATATTCCCAAACTGGAAACGCACCTCGTATGGTAAGTTCAACCCCAGAGGGTTGAATAAAAATAAAATTAGAAACTCGGTTTAAATAAGGGTCAATACCTATACTTAAGAATTTATTCTGTGTATTAATCCCTAAAATCAGTTTATGAGAAGTTTCTTTTTGAAGCCCTATAAATCCATACTCTATAGATGCCAATGAATGATGCAAGCCGTCACTAAACAATTCCGAAACATTTGGAGCGCGCTGAGTAAGCATATAAGAAAAGGTAGTTTCTACCGACTCCCCAATCCCAACAGCAAAACCAGTTTGAGCGCTAATATTTGAAAAATTCAATCTTGGATTGGTTAAAATTTGTGTGCCAAAATCTTTTTGTTCAAATTCAGCATAACGAATGTTATACTCTCTTGAAATCCAATTAGAGGTATCGTAAAACTTCTGTGCATCAATAATAACTTGATCAAACCGAAATCCCCATTCCCAACTAAAGTTATTAGATGGACGGTAATTTCCAGTAAGAAAAGTACCCGCTTGGTATTTTTGATAATCTGGAATTAGCCGTTTTACCCCGGTTTCTGGATTTGAAAAATTATCCTGAAGCAAGGCATTTACCCCCCATTCAAAGTTCCATTCAAAATCTTTTTTCCATTGGATACTCCCTAAAAAGTCATAAGTTTTAAGTGTTAAGTCAATTGCAGCTTTTGCTGAACGATTTCCTCTTCGGACATCAAATTCTTTTCGATTACTTATCTGATAATTATAATCCAACTTCAGTTTAGACCTATCAGAATACTGATTAAAGTAGGTGGCTTTGAAGTTTTGATGGATTGCCTCTTGTTTTGGTGAATTAATTACATAATCAAAAGGCTCGATACGTAAAGGACTATTAGATTCTAGGGCTCTCAATAAATCCTCAATATTTCCAATATGAGCAGATCTTAGAATTCCTGTACTATTTTGAAAACGTCTGTAATTTACTTCCCATCCCTTTAAAATTTTTGTCCTTCCTAAACGAAATCCAAGACTGGTTTCTTTAAGACCTGTATTGGTCAGATTATACTCAGGAGCTTGACGGTCTCCAAATTGTTTTGTGTTAAGATGTCCTGAAATAAAATAGCCATTGTCAAACGATCTGGTCAAACGCGTATTAATACTCCCTCCTTTTCCATTATCAACTCCATTGAGAACAGTACTCCCGTAAAGGCTGTCTTTTAAATTTATTCTTTCAGGGGAAAGCAAGATCATTCCACCTGCTGTATCTCCTGCATATTTTAAAGCAGCAGCCCCTTTGACCACTTGAACAGATTCGAAACCGTTGAGATCAACATTGGGAGCGTGATCGGCACCCCATTCTTGGTCTTGCATACGCATTCCATTTGCTATAATGGCCACTCTACTTCCGAATAAACCGTGAATCATGGGTTTAGCAATTGAACTCCCTGTTTTCAAAGAGGAAACTCCCGCAATACTATTGAGAGTCTCAGCTAAATTTTGATTGCTGAGTCGTGTGAGTTGATCAGCGTTGAGTTGAGACTCGTTAACACTTGAATTGACCTGATTCAGACCATCATCTGAAATAATGATCTCACTGAGTTCGTTTATGTGGTGCTCCAATTCAAAGTTCAACTTTACATCAGAACGTATGGTCACAGTTCGATCAATAGGATCACAACTGATGTGGGACACAACTAACTTGGCTTGACCAAAACAAACTTGGTTGATCTTGTAGTAGCCTTGCTCATCTGTTTGTCCAAACAAATCAGAACCCTCAATTTTGATAATTGCTCCAAAAATCGGGGTATTATCATGTAAATCCAGTACTCTACCCTCTATAGTATAAACACAAGATTGCCCCTTTAGTGTTGAAACCGAAAGAATCAACAACAGTAAAGGGACAAAGTGTTTCATGGTGTACAATACCAATCAAATTTATTCAGAAACTACGACTGTGAAGTCAACTTCTACGTCTGTTTCTCCTCCAAAGCCACCGCGACTAGTACTCGTTTTTGTTGTGGGTTCGTGAATTAAATAAACTCGAGCTGTACCAGTTCCTGCTGAGCTTGCTGTCCATATAGAATTGAGGTAAAGAGGATTGTTCGCACTATCTGAAACATCCCCTTGACCAGAAGTATAACTTATTGACACCCCAGAGAACTCATAAAAAACCTGATGCTCATCTGCCTCTTCCTTTACTTCTTCTGTAATATCTTCCGTATCCGCTGGATCACTCTCGTCTAAAAAAGAAACCGATACTTGATATTGTTGATTAGCTTGCAGTGAAATAGTAGGTGTTTGGTTCGTATCCATATTCCAACGAACAGTTTGATTTGCTGCACTATCTGAGGTGATATTTAGTACCACAGTGGTAATGAGCTCTTGTTCTTCGATTAATTCGGGATCTTCGTCCTTGTCACAAGATATAAATAGGTTGGTTAGTGCAATAGATGCAAATAGCATCAATGTGAATTTATTTTTCATTTTAATTATTTATTTGAGATTTTAAAATTGCTATTCAGTTGTTACAGAATAGCTGACAATATATTGAGTGAAAAATCAAAAATAAGGTGGGCCCCTAGTAGAGGAAAATTGAAAGTTTGAGTGGTAAAGTGAAGATTGATAAATAGCTGTGTTTTTGTAGAAAAACAAAAGCTCATCTAGATTATAGGAATTAAGATCTGTTCCAGCTAGGACTTGAAAATAATAATCCAGTGCATCGTTGTGAATTGAACTAGAATGAAGATGTGTTGTACTGTGTTCACAGTCCTTTTGGGCAGAGTGAAACTCATAGCTGTGTAGGGTCTTTAAAACAGGAGGTACAACAAAAAATAAAAGCAAGCCTAAGGCTAATAACCTATAATGCAATGGTGCTATTTTATTGTAGTAATTCACTATTATAATCTGCGGATTTTAATATTTCTGTAGGATATGACCCCTGGATGATCTTGCAGACAAAGATGCCCTTCTTGATATATTCCAAAGCCTTCCATATCGGCAAATTTACTGTTTTCTACCATAGTATCCCACTCTGGTCCGTGTAAAGGAAATCGAATAATTTCCTCTCCATTATGAATTACAGTTCCTTTATTGTCGTCCTGATTGATGGTAATATGGTAAGAATTCCACTCTCCAGCTTCTTTCGCCATTACTCGATCAGGAGCAATCATGTCATAAAGTGATGCTGTTGTATGTATTTGATTTTCTGGATCGTCTCCATAAATCTCAGCATCTATAATTTGAATTTCTGGTCCTGTGAGGTAGGGATGTTCGTATTTAGAATCTTCACTTACCCCCCACATAAATCCGCTGTTTGAATTGGGAGATAATTTCCATTCAAACATAATTTCAAAATTGCGGAATTTCTCATCGGTGATTAAGCTCTTATTTCCTTTACCTTCTGCTGCTTCAGAATTAAAAGTAAATACTCCATCAGCTACTGACCAACCTGTTTTTTCACCAGATTCGTTTTGAAAAATATGCCAACCATCTAGTGAGTTTGAGCTGCTTAGGCTCATCCATTCATTGGTTTGAACTTCGGTTACCTCTGAACTTTTTTCTTTATCTTTTTTTGGAGTGTTCTGACAGCTTAAAGTCAAGGCAGAAACACATAAACTAAGGAGTACAAGTTTTTTATACATGATTGAAAAAATTTCTTAAATGTATGAAATATAAGTAAAGTAAGTTGCCTATAAATCCATTTACTAAATCAGGCTTCTTTTAAGGCTTTTAATTTAGACGTGAGTTCAGGCACTACTTCAAAAGCATCACCCACTACTCCGTAGTCAGCAGCTTTAAAAAATGGAGCCTCGGGATCGCTATTGATCACAACTTTAACTTTGGAGGAATTTATACCTGCTAAATGTTGTATGGCTCCCGAAACACCTATTGCGATATATAAATTCGAAGCAACTGGCTTACCTGTTTGACCTACATGCTCACTGTGAGGACGCCAACCCATATCTGAAACAGGTTTAGAACAGGCAGTAGCTGCTCCTAACACATTCGCTAATTCTTCTATTAAGTGCCAGTTTTCTGGACCCTTTAAACCTCTTCCTCCTGAAACAACGATATCGGCATCAGCAATACTTACCTTAGCTGAAGATTGTTCTACTGTTACCACTTCTAATGAGAAAGATGAAGGAGAATAAGTCCCTTCAACTGGTGCTGCCTCGGCTGCTTTTTCGTGTAACCCAAAGGAATTGGAGGAAAGTGAAATAACAACTTTATCCTTTTTTGAGATACTGTGATTGAACGCTTTATTAGTAAAACAAGAACGTTTGACCTCAACAGGATCATAAGCTGTTGGGAGTCCAATGACATTTGAAAAATAGCTAGCTTCAAATTTAATAGCGATAAGAGGACCTATAAAACGACCGTTTGCAGACCCACTTACAATAAGCAGGTCAACAGCTTCCGCCTTGGCGATAGCTACCAGAGTGCTGCTGTAGCGTTCTGCATTAAAATGAATATCTCCAGCAGTAGGAATAACAAAAACCTTATCAACTCCATACGCTGCCAATTGCGAACTGTCCTCTAAACCAAAACATACTGCGATTAAAGAAGTTGACTTAGCATCAGCAATAGCGCGACCATAGGATGCTACCTCTAGGCTTGATTTTTTTATTTCTTGATTTTGTGTTTCTATGTATACTAAAACAGACATTATTTCTAATATTTATATGGCGTTAGCTTCATTTTGTAACAGATCAATCAACTGATCTATATCCCCTGCATCAACAAGTTTTACTGGTCCTTTTGCAGGTGGCTTTTCGTATGACTTAATGGAACTAGAAGCCTCAGACTCTATCGGAGTCACTACCTCTAGTGGCTTTTGTCTTGCCTGCATAATTCCTCTCATATTGGGAATAATTAAATCCTTTTCTTCAACCAAGCCCTTCTGTGCTCCTATTACTAAAGGAAGTTTTCCCTTAAGATTCTCTTTCCCTCCATCAATCTCCCTTTGCAAAAGGATGCTCTCTCCCTCTTTTTCAAGCTGAATACAATTTGCTAAATATGGCATCTCTAAATAATTAGCCAGCATTGCACCAACCATTCCGCCATTGTAATCAATGGACTCTCTTCCAGTAATGACCAAATCAAAAGCTTCTTTTTCAGCATAGGCTGCAAGTTGAGATGCGACATAAAAACCATCTTCAGGAAACGCATCTATTCGTACAGCATTATCTGCTCCTATAGCCAGACATTTTCGTAAAATTGGCTCACAAGACGCCTCTCCAACTGTGGCAACAGTTACCGTGGCTTCTTCTTGCTGTTGTAACCAAATAGCTCTGGTCAATCCAAACTCGTCGTTTGGGTTGATGATATAAGTGACTCCTTGCGTATCAAAAGCACGATTTTCATCAGTAAAATTGATTTTAGAAGTAGTATCTGGTACGTTGCTTATACATACTAAGATTTTCATATATAGGGTATTTTATACGAAGCTAATAAAAAAAGTGACACGGTGTCATTTTTTTAAAAAAGAAAAAAATAGACTTCTAAAGATCAGCTGATTTTACCAATCTAAAACCGGTGTGTTGTAAGCCAGTATCAGGGGTTGACTTCATCCTAGATGCAACCCTATAACCCGAGCAATAAGTATCATTGCAGAGAAATGAACCTCCACGCATTACTTTTTGTTTTAGGTAGGGTTGATAGGGGTCATAAGGAACTTCAGGACCTTGTGGATTGATTGCTTTTTTTGGCTCCAAAGACTCATAGTAAGTATAATCATACCAATCAGAACACCACTCCCAAACATTCCCAGCCATGTCGAATAGTCCAAAAGGATTCGGTTCAAACGAGGCTACAGGAGCAGTATAAAAAAACTGATCTCTCAAGGTATTTTGGTAAGGAAAACTGCCCTCCCAAGAATTGGCTTTAGGTGCTCCTTCCGTAACGGATTCATTTCCCCAAGGATACTTGGCTTTCTTTTTTCCTCCACTAGCAGCCCATTCCCATTCGGCTTCTGTTGGCAATCTTTTCCCAACCCAAGCTGCATAGGCTTGGGCGTCATACCAAGAAATATGCACTACTGGATGATTCATTTTACCTTCTAAAGAACTTCCCTCACCTCTTGGGTGCCGCCAACTGGCTTTCGGCTTCCATTGCCACCAAGCGCCAAAGTCGTTTAAATTCACAGGACCGTCTGTTGACTCAAAGACCAAAGAAGCTGCTTGAAGTAAGGAATCGTTTGGTTTAGGTGTATCAGGAGGTAGTTCTTTTTTGAGTTCTTTCCAATTGGGCTTTTTCTCTGCGGTAGTTATATAACCCGTTGCATCGACAAATGCTTTAAATTCAGCATTGGTAACTTCGGTTTGATCCATCCAAAAAGCATCTACACCAACGTGATGATTGGGGGATTCGTCATCTCTGGCTTGATCACCCTCACTGCCCATTTGAAATTCTCCAGCCGGAATCAAAACCATACCGTCTTTAACAGCAGGCGGTGAATTGGTCTTTACCTCATCCCTACATTTGATTATAAAAAAGGGGACTAAAATTCCTATAAAAAAACCTAAGCCTTTGCTTTTAAATGTATTGATTAAGTATATTCTCATACAATTCTTGTTTTCCACTTATTCGATCGGGGACTTTTCCCCCTAGTGCGATTTTTGACAATTCATCCAAACCTAGATTTCCTTTTTCGAAGCGCTGCCCATCCCCTTTGTCGAAAGAAGCATAACGCGCATTTCTTAGTTTTTCAAGACCTCCGTCATTCATTACTTTTTCAGCCGTGATTAAAGCACGAGCAAACACATCTGCCCCACCAATATGCGCGTGAAATACATCTTCTAAATCAGTAGAATTTCTTCTAATTTTAGCATCAAAATTGATTCCTCCTCCTTGGAGTCCTCCTGATCTAAGAAATACTAGCATGGCTTCAGTTACCTCATAAATATTTACCGGAAACTGGTCAGTATCCCAACCATTTTGGTTATCTCCTCGATTTGCATCTACACTGCCTAACATTCCTGCATTTGCTGCAACGGCTAATTCATGTTCAAAAGTATGTTGAGCAAGGGTAGCGTGATTTACCTCAATATTCAGTTTAAAGTCTTGATCCAAACCGTATTCTCTAAGAAATCCAATTGCAGTAGCTGCATCAAAATCGTATTGGTGCTTCATTGGTTCTGCAGGTTTAGGTTCTATAAAAAAGCTTCCTTTGAAACCCTTAGATCGAGCGTAATCTCTAGCCATGGTTAACATTTGTCCCATATGTTCTAATTCTCTTCCCATATCGGTATTCAACAAGGACATATACCCTTCTCTTCCACCCCAGAAGACATAATTTTCACCGCCCAGTTTAATGGTAACATCCAATGCCATTTTAATTTGAGCTCCTGCTCGAGCAACTACATTGAAATCTGGATTGGTTGCTGCCCCATTCATATAGACAGGGTTGGAAAAGCAATTTGCGGTCCCCCAAAGCAATTTAACTCCTGAAGCCTGTTGCTTTTGGGCTACATAATCTGAAATAATTTGTAAGCGATTTTCATTTTCAGCTAGAGTTGGTGCTTCGTCGATTAAATCAACATCGTGAAAGCAAAAATAATCAAAGCCCAGTTTGGTAATTAATTCAAATGCTGCATCTGCTTTATCTTTAGCTCTCTGTATTGGATCAGCGGCTTGGTCCCACGGAAATTGTTGAGTTCCTGGTCCGAAAGGATCCCCTCCCTGACCACAAAAGCTATGCCAGTAAGCAATTGCAAATTTAAAATGTTCACGCATGGTTTTACCAGCAACTACTTGGTCTGGGTTGTAATATTTGTAAGCAAAGGGGTTATCAGAATCTTTACCTTCGTATTGGATTCCCCCAATACCTTTATAATATTCTTTATCTCCTTTAGTAATCATAATGTTTAGTTTAATTTATCTAGTTTATTTTGCAATTCGATTTTCCATTTTTGGTATGCCATTTTATAGGCTTCATTTTCTTTGATCGGTGTAACCTCACTAATGCGGTCAATTGATGAAATACTTTGACTGTAATCCTCTAATCCTCCCTGTTCTACAGCTGCAGCTCGTGCTGCACCAACTGCTCCCGTTGTGTTGTAAATTTCGATTGGCTGACCAATCAAACTTGAAACAGTGTTCGCAAAAATTGAGGAGCGGAAAAGATTGTCATTTCCAGCCCGAACAACTTTAATATTTAATGCATCCTCTTGCATGATTTCCATACCATATGCAAAGGCAAAAGCAATCCCTTCTAGAGCGGAGCGAAATAGATGTCCTTGTTGATGCTGGTTTAAATTTAAATTTGAAAACTGAGCTCCAGGAGTCTTGTTGTAGAGCATGCGTTCAGCTCCATTTCCAAAGGGGAGATTAATCAGACCTTCACATCCAACAGCTACTTTTTCAGCGAGATCATTCATGGTGTTGAAATCCGTATGGTTTGCCATTCTTCGCAACCAGCTGTATTGAATCCCTGCTCCATTTACGCAAAGTAGGGTGCCTATCAACGAATTTTGCGCAGTATAATTCACGTGTGCAAAGTGGTTTACCCTGTAAAATTCCTTAGAAGAATTCCGGTCTGAAACAGCAAACAAAACCCCTGAAGTTCCACCAGTAGCAGCGACTTCTCCAGGTTTAAGAATATTTAGTGCCAGAGCGTTATTGGGCTGATCACCAGCGCGATATCTGACAGGAATCCCTTTAGGAAGTCCACTTTGAGCTGCACCCTCATCGGTAACCTTTCCTTGATTTTCAAAATTATTGACAAGTGGAGGAGTCAAATCGGGGTCTATACCATAATGTTTCAACAACCAATTGGCAACCTTTTTCTCCTTAAAATCCCAGAGCATCCCTTCAGACAATCCGTTGATGGTAGTGGCTATTTCGCCTGTTAATTTAAAAGCAATATAATCTCCTGGAAGCATATAGTAGGCGACTTTGGAATAGAGTTCTGGTTCGTTTTCTTTTACCCATTTTAGTTTTGATGCTGTAAAATTTCCTGGTGCATTAAACAAATGAGCTCCGAATTTTGCTTCACCAATTTCTTCTGCGGCCTTTTCGCCTATATTCACCGCCCTACTGTCACACCAGATTATTGAATCCCGAAGTAGCTCTTTATGCTTATCGAGTACGACCAGTCCGTGCATTTGGTATGAGATTCCTACAGCTAAAATTTGACTCGAATGGAGTGAATTTTCCTTTAAAATTCTTTGGGTTCCCGTACACAAATGATCCCACCACATTTGTGGATTTTGTTCGGCCCAATGTGCTTTCTCTGCGTGAATTGGCATTTCATCTTGAGGTTCCGTAACAACTGCAATGCTCTTGTTTGTATCGGCTTCAACTAAAGCTATTTTCACAGAGGAACTACCTATATCATATCCAATAGTATATTTCATTTGCTACTAATAAATTTGGGTAAGTCTACTGTTTTTTCACAACCAATTTGCTCCATGACTTGGGTTAATTCTGTTTTAATTAAATCGATCGTATGATACGCACCTTGGTTTCCCAACGCCCCAACACCGTACATAAAAGACCTCCCCAAAAAAGAAAAAGAGGCTCCTTGTGCTAATGTTCGAGCAACATCAGGTCCATTACGCAGACCACTGTCCATCATGATGGTTATTTTATCTTGGTACTTATCTTTTAATTTTTCCAACGCATGGATGGTGGATTGACCAGCATCCAATTGACGTCCCCCGTGGTTGGATATTATTACCCCATCAATACCTAAGCGAATGGCTTTGTCCATATCTGCTTCACTAGCTACTCCCTTAAGAACTATTTTCCCTTTCCACTTCTCTCTAATAGGTTTTATTTTTTCCTCGTTTAAACGCCCGTCAAAAGTTTCATCCATAAACTTTCCCAACTGACTTAAATTCAATCCTTTTGGCATGTATGGCTTTAAAGTCTCAAATTCAGGCTGGCCGTGAATTAGCGTTTTCATTGCCCATTCAGGGCGTTTAAAAATCTGATAAAAATTTCGTATTGACATTTTAGGTGGCATCGCCAGACCGTTTCGAATATCTCTAGGTCGAAATCCAAAACTAGGTACATCGCTCAGTAGAACTAAAACCGGATAACCCGCAGCTGCAGCTCTATTGATAATGTCTGTTCTTACCTCCTCTTTTGCGGGATAATACAACTGAAACCAGGCCTTTCCTTCCGTAATTTCTCCAATTTTTTCAATATTGGAAGTGGTTACCGTGCTTAAAATAAAAGGAATGTTGTTTTCAAAGGCAGCCTTTGCCAAAATTTCTGGAGCTTTTGGCCACATCAACCCTTGAAGACCTATGGGTGCTATACCAAATGGAGCATCGTATTCCGTATCAAAAAGGCTTGTTTTTAAACTGACATTTACTGTACTTTTTAAATATTGTGGAACTAACTCAATCTCTCGAAGGTCAGCAGTATTTTTTCTAAGGTTGTGATCATCATTGCATCCACCATCTAAATATTCAAAAGCAAATTTTGGCATTTTAGATTTTGCCTTAATACGTAAATCAGCTATTGAAGGGTATTTTGTGTTGAATTTTTTATTCATGATTTAAATATAAAGAAAAGTGAAACTCAAACTAAGGGAATAAGAGAAACTTATTTAGAAAATTGTTTAATTTAGTAGAGCTTATAATTAAATAAAAAGGATGAAAACAAAAGGAAATCAGAAGTCTAGAAGGAAATTCATACACAATATTGCAACACTTACTGCTGGTGTTACAGTAGGTAGTTCAAAACTATGGGGTGCACCTGCTTATCTCCCAAACTTACTCCAGACCAATGCTTCTAAAGGGGTTCAAGTTGGACTGATTACCTATTCCTTTAGATCTTTGGAGGACCAAAGCGCTGAAGCCACACTGCAATATACATTAGACAGTGGGGCGAATTCAGTTGAATTAATGGGTAGAACTGCGGAATCTTTTATCGGACGTCCAGAGAGTAAGGTAAACCGTCGAATATTTTATGGACTTATGAGAAAGGAGCGAAAAAAAACCCTTACTAAGGATGAAACTAAAGAACTTGCCGAACTTAAAAAACAGCAAAAATCCTTCGACAAAGAAATTGAGAACTGGAAAAAAACACGATCAATTGATGATTTTAGCAAGCTCAAAAAAATGTATAAGGCTGCTGGAGTTGAAATTTATGCTTTTAAACCCGATTATTTATTGAGTAAAGGAAATTCAGATGCCGACATCAACTATGCAATGCAAGCAGGCAAAATGCTTGGTGCTAGTCATGTCACACTCGAACTTCCAAAAGACCCCTTGCACTCACTTAAGTTAGGCCAATTAGCAGAAAAAAATGGAATTAAAGTTGCCTATCACGGTCATGAACAACAACACCCACACTGGTGGGATACTGCACTCGAACAATCCTCTCACAATGCAATCAATCTAGACCTTGGACACTATACTGCTGCTGGAAATACTGACAGCATAGAATTCATCCAAAAGCAGCACCAAAACATACTCAGCATGCATGTTAAGGACAGACAAAATCCTGAAAACGGAAAGAAAAATTTACCCTTTGGTCAAGGAGATACCCCTATCAAAGAAGTCTTAAAGCTGATGCGAGACCAAAGCTATACTTTTGCTGCAACTGTAGAGTACGAATACAAAACACCTGAAGGTTCTACTGTGATAAAAGAGATCAAAAAGAGTATTGAATATTGCAAAAATGCGTTGGAGTCTTGATGGGTTTACCTTTTAGTTACCTACTATCAAAAACAAGTTGATCAGCAACTTCCTGGCATTTTGTAACTACTGACTTTTCTACGATACTATAAAATATCTTTTTCCCGTTTTGGTCTTTGCTCTCATAACGTCTATCAAGTCCTACAGCTGATTGTCCACTTAATGAAGCGTAAATTACACAGGCAGCCAAATAAGTTCCGTTAGGACTAGGGTGTTTATCATCATCAGTTAACAACGAAATCTCGGGATATAAAGAAGAAAATAAATCAAACGCTTTACCAA
>MDTB01059073.1_pt1 | contig 13902 bp, 15 predicted proteins | sample 811161 | NCBI WGS metagenome assembly MDTB01 (sample SAMN05326650, study PRJNA326480) | marine metagenome | isolation source: seawater | place: Mediterranean Sea | collected 2009
ATATATGGTCTTTTTTGAAGCGGTCGAGGTATTTTGATGGAAATAATTGATTACCAAGTATAAAAAATAACTTCATGATTAAATATAACTAATAAAATTTTTTATGTCAGAAAAATATATTGTTTTTGGTGCGACAGGTTCAATCGGATCAAGTTTAGCACAACAATTAGTAAGTTCAGGAAATAACGTTCATTTAGTTGCAAGAAACAAAGAAGGACTTAAAAATATTTCTCAAAAACTAGGATGTACATCAACTGTGGCTGATGTTTTAGAGGATGGATTTATTGATAAAGTAAAAAATGATATCTCTGAAGCTAAAGGGATTGCCTACTGCGTAGGCTCTATTGATTTGAAACCTTTAAGAATGGTTACTGAACAAGATTTCAACAAATGCATGAAGCTTAATCTTTATTCAGCTGTTGAGACCATAAAAGGATATCAAGAAAGTTTAAAAAAAAATAGAGGATCAGTAGTTTTATTTTCAACAGTTGCTGCCCAAAGAGGATTTACTAACCATGCAATTATTGCTTCTGCAAAAGCTGCAGTTGAGGGATTAACTGTTTCACTGGCTGCTGAATTTGCCCCAAATATCAGAGTTAACTGTATTGCTCCTAGTCTAACATTTTCTAAAATTGCTGAACCAATGTTAAAAAATAAAGCTCTAGCAGATGGAATAGCTAAAGCACATCCATTAAAGAGATTAGGAGAGGGCAAAGACTCTGCATCTCTTGCAAAATTTTTAATTACAGAAGATAGTTCTTGGGTAACTGGACAAATTATTGCTGTAGATGGTGGAAGATCAAAACTTTCTTAAAGTGAAGCTGTTTTTTCTTTCGATAATTTTTTTTTTAATTTTTCAATCTACTTCATTTTCCCAAAATTATACCTTCCAAAAGTTAATAGAAATAGATGGGCCTTGGGGATCCTCGTTTATTAATAATAATGAATTAATATTTACTGAAAAAAGCGGAAAAATTAAAATCATTAATATCGATTCAAGAGAGGTTTCAGAAATTAAACATAATTTGAACTATTTAGTTCACGGACAAGGAGGTTTGCTAGATATTTTATTTAAAAATAGCTTTGTATATATTTCATATTCTGAAAATAGAGGTAGTGGAAAATCAAGTACATCTATTGCTAGAGCTAAATTTAACAAAAATGAACTTAACTTTAAGAATATATTTCAAGCAGAGCCTCCGATTAATTCTGGTTACCATTTTGGATCCAGACTAGCTATTAAAGGAAATCATCTTTTTGCTTCTGCTGGAGAAAGAGGCGAAGGGATGATAGCTCAAGATCCCACGAAACATCCTGGTAGTATCATAAGAATAAATTTAGACGGTAGTATTCCAAAAGATAATCCAAAATTTACTGGTAAATCAGAATGGCTTCCAGAAATTTATCAAATAGGTATCAGAAATCCACAAGGATTAGTTGTGTCTCCGTTTGATAACAAAATTTATATGAGTAATCACGGAGCAAAGGGTGGAGATTGGTTTGGGGAAGTAAAGAAAAGTGAAAACTATGGTTGGAAGATATTAGGATGGGGTGGTAAAAATTATTCAGGTCTTCCAATAGGTCCTAAATGGAAACCAGGTTTTACTAAGGCTATTCAATATTGGGTGCCATCTATAGCTACTAGTGCAATTACTATATATAAAGGGAATGAATTTCAAGAATGGAATGGTGAGGCATTAATAACTTCTCTTAAAGATAAGTCTTTAAGAAAATTAAACTTTGAAAATAAATCAAACGTTAAGGAAGAGATAATTTTTAAAGACAAAATTGGTAGAATTAGAGATATACAAATTCATCCAATTAATGGGAAAATTTATTTTCTAGCAGGAGACAGTTTGTGGTTAATGGAAAAAGATTAATTAAAATTTTATGTTTTATTATAGGGATAACTTCATATAATTGTATTGGATCGGCTATGGGAGAAAAACCTTATCATCATTTACCAGACGGTACTTTTAGGAACCCAGAAGGTTCACCAAAAAGAGATCCTAATGTCAGATGGTCCTATAAAATTTTTAATCAAGAGAAAAAAAAACTTGATATGACAGTACCAAATGAACATTTTTTAAAAAAGGATGAAGTTTTGCTTAATCTGAAAAATTATCAAAATGACGATTATATTGCGTGGATTGGTCACGCTACATTTTTAATTAAATTAGGGGGGACAACCATAATCACAGATCCTGTATTTTCTAAAAATGCAGGACCTTTAATTTTTGGCCCTAAAAGATTTACTGAGCCAGCATTGAAATTAAATGAAATTCCTAAAACAGATATTTTTTTGCTAACTCACAATCATTATGACCATCAAGACATGACAACGATAAGAAGATTTCCTTTTAAAAAAACAAAAGTTTTGCTCCCTTTAAGATTAGGAAAATATTTTTCAAGAAATGGATATGGTGATGTTAACGAAATGGATTGGTACGACGAAATAAAGATAAATGAAAATTTAAAGATCACATTCCTTCCAGCTGTGCATTGGTCAAAACGAAGCCTTACAGATACTAACAAAACTTTATGGGGAAATTTTTTAATAGAGTACAATGGGAAAAAAATTATTTTTGGTTGTGATACTGGAGTTGGGAATATTTACAAAGATATTGGCAAAAAATATGGTCCTATTGATCTTACTTTTATAAATATAGGTGCCTACAACTTTTATCCTATAATGCCATATAAAGATAAATCAGTTTATCATACTAATCCTGAAGAAGCTTTAGAAGTTGCAAGAAATTTGAAAAGTAAAAAGGTAATTGGTATGCATTGGGGTACTTTTGTCTTGTCACTAGAGCCTATTATGGAACCACCAATAAGATTCAAGGCTAACGCAGAGAAATATGGATTTAAAAAAGAGGATGTAATTATCTATAAAATAGGAGAATTTGGATCTTTAAAAAAATTATTAAACTATAATTAATTATCTAAAATTTTTTTCTTTGCTTTTTCAAACTCTTCTTGGGTTAAAACCCCATCTTTTAAAAGTTGATTTAGTTTATCAAGCTCATCACTTAATTTATCTTCATTTGAAAAATTTTGTATAGGCTCTTGATCATCTTTTTTTTCATTTAATTTGTTAGCATTCTTAGCACTAAAGCCTTTCATTATTGCAGTTCCGCCTAAATACAATACAAACCCTAAAATTAATACTACAGAAATTAAAAAGAATATTTTTTCCATCAATCAATCCTCATCCTCTTCTCTCCAGTTTTTTTCATACATTAACCAAGCAGCATAAATTACAGAAAAAGTTCCAACGATCATACCATAATCAAATCCAGTTTGCTGATCATATAAATACCAACCTAATTGCGTTGCTCCAATTGGAGGAACTGTAAGTATCAACATGAGAATAGCTATTCTGTAGGGATATTTTGGTTTTTTCATAAATTATTTTAATTTTTTAAAACATATTATCGTATTTTTTAATAAACATGCAATTGTCATTGGCCCCACACCACCAGGGACTGGGGTTAAAGCTTTAGCATTCTTTGAAACTTCATCGAATGCCACATCTCCCACTATTCCTTTATCGGTTTTATTTATACCAACATCAATAACTATTGTGCCTTTTTTGATCCAATTTCCTTTAACAAGTTCTGGAATGCCAACAGCAGCAACAACAATATCTGCTTTTAAACACTCTGCTTTTAAATCTTTAGTTTTTGAATGAGTGATTGTTACTGTACAATTTTCCTTTAAAAGAAGTTGAGACATTGGTTTTCCATTAAGATTGGAACGTCCAATTATAATTGCTTTTTTTCCAGTTAAATTTGGTTCAATTTTTTTTATAAGCAAATAACATCCTAAAGGGGTACAAGGCACTAAACTTTCGTATCCTGATGAAAGATTGCCCACATTCATTGGATGAAACCCATCAACATCTTTTGAAGGATGTATAGCTTCAATAACTTTTTGTTTATCAATATGTTTTGGAACGGGTAATTGAACCAAAATTCCAGAAACAGTTTTGTCTAAGTTAAGTTCTTTGATTTTATCTAATATTTCTTTTTCTTCAACTGACTCTGAATATTTGATTACTTCAGATTTAATCCCTACTTCTTGAGCTGATTTTTCTTTATTTCTCACATAAATCTTACTTGGTATATGATCTCCAATTAAGATAACTGTTAAACCAGGAGTTTTTTTATGTTTAACTTTTATATCAGAAACTTCTTTTTTAAGTTTCTCTTTATACTCTGCGGCGAATTTTTTTCCATTAATTAATATCATATAATTTTAGAATATCATTGGTGCTATGTAGAGTTTCATACACATTTCTATAAACCAAATCAATAGAAGTAAAATTATGGGAGAAATATCTAGAGCACCCAAATTTGGTAAAAATTGTCTAATTTTTTTTAATATAGGATCTGTCAAACGATAACTCAGATCTAAAATAGAATACACTAATCTATTTTGTGTATTCAAAACATTAAACGCTATTAACCAACTAATGATTACATTTGCAATTACAACATAAGAGTAAAGTTTTAATATTTGTAAAGACAAATAAAAAATAGCGATCATTTTTTTTCTATATAAATTGATGAGCTTGGAAATGCAAAGGAGGCTTTATTTCTCTCAACAATTTTTTTGATATCTATTGCCAATCTTTCTTTGACTGCTAACCACTCATTCCAACTATTTGTTTTGGTAAAACATCTGACGTACATATCAATCGAGCTATCTGAAAATTTATCAACTCTAACAGCTACACCTATATTAGTATTAAAATCTTCACTACTTTTAATATTACTTTCAATCTGATCTCTAATTGTTTTTAATTGATCAACTGTAGTTTCATATTGAAGAGTAATAATCCAACTTATTAACCAATTAGAAGTCTCACTCACGTTAATTACAGCATTTTCAGCAAATTGAAAATTTGGTATGATTGCTAGAGATTTGTCAAACTTTCTTATTGTGGTAGATCTAAAACCAATCTTTTCAACTATTCCTTCAATGATTCCATCTACCAATATCCAGTCTCCTATTTTAAATCTTTTTTCAACTAAAACCAAAATACCAGAAATCAAATTCTTGAATAGATCTTGTGCACCTAAGGCAACTGCTACTCCAAATAATCCTAGACCAGCAATAATAGGTCCAATCTTAATTCCCCATAATTCTAAAACTGCAGCAAGACCTAATATAAAAATTAATATCTTTAATGATTTGATTATCCATCCAATCAATTCTCTAGTTAAAAGTCTGTCTAAACCACTTAAAACATATGAAACCGGCTCAATGATTTGATGAATAACCCAAAAAATTAAAATAGTAATTAAAGTTCTGTTAATAGTGTCTACAACTTCTCTACCTTCAATTGAGAAAGTCATATAATAACTTGCAATAAAAAAACCTAATACAATAGGCAAAAACCTTGCTGGTCCAACCATGGAAGATACAAATGTATCGTCTAGTTTATTAGTAGTTCTTTTAGAGATTATTTCGAGTTTTTTTATGATGAGTTTACTAATAAGACCTCTGAAGATAAGAAAAATTAGAAAGATACCAATTCCAATTAAAATTTGAAAAATATCCACTCCAAGAATACCTTTATTCCAAACTGATAAAAATATTTGAGAAAAATTATTTATTATTTCCATTATTAAATTTTATATAGCAAAAATTCCTCTTCTCCAGGGTTAAAAAGAAATATCTTCTTCCACTTAATTTCGTTCAATATTGCTGATGTTTTTTCACCTATGCACATCAAATTTGTATTCATCCAAAGATTTTCAAATTGGTAAATCTTAATAAAATTTAAAAAACTAGAGGCGCTATTTTGAGAATAAATGTAAACTATTTCAGGTATATCTATTTTAAGATCGCTTATAAAATTCTTATCAAACTTTTGATTGTGATTTACAGTGTAGTTTATTATTCTTTTAGAACTAACTCCTTCCCTAAACAATTCTTTATCTAAATCAAATGATACTAACTCTCCACTAACATAAAGCAGTTTTTTATTCTTTAAATTATAATTTTGTAAAATTAATTCTTTTAAATTTGAAACATTTCCTCCTGCAGATATAGTGTTTTGAAATCCCAGTTTCCTAGCTTTATCTTCTGTTGCATTACCAACACAAAAACACTTCATATGTTTGTCAACATCCCTTAAATTTAAAAATTTTACTGCATTTGCACTTGTAAAAATAATTCCACCATAATCAGAAAAAATTATCTTCTCATAGTTCATTTTTTCTATTGTCAGTAATGGGAGATGAGAAACCTTATGACCCAACGATTTAAATTTAGAAATCATCTTTAAACTATCCTCAAGTGGTCTGGTTAATAAGATGTGCATATTATTTTTTATAAGAATTATTTGATTTTGTTTTTAATTTTTCACCAACATCATTACCAATTTCATTAAATAGATCAATTTTTCCGATTTTTTTTTCATAAAACCTTTGAGTGCCATCTAAAGAAAAAAGTTCTGCCTCTACGATAATTTTATCTTTTATTATCTTTGCATGCACACCAATTGCTGTTTCACAATCACCCTCTAATATTTTCAAAATATTTCTTTCTACACATGCTCTTTTATATGTTTCTTCATGATTAATCTTTTTTAAAATAGAAATTATCTCATAATCATCCTCTCTACACTGTATTGCTATTATACCTTGTCCTGCACTTGGTATTATTTCTTCTACCGAAAATATTTCAGAAATTTCATTTTCTAATTTTAAACACTTTATACCTGCATACGATAAAACAATTGCATCATACATTCCATCTTTTAATTTTTTTATTCTTGTATCTACATTTCCTCTTATAATTTTACAGTTTAAACTTGGTCTTATCATCTTAATTTGAAATTCTCTTCGAAAAGATGAGGTTCCAATTATTGATTTTGGGTTTAGCTCTTTAAGTTTTTTTTTATCTGAGGTTATTAATATTTCTCTTGGATCGTTTCTTTTTAAGAATGTTTCTGTTATTAATCCTGTTGTTTTGTTAGCTGGCATATCTTTTAGTGCGTGAACCGCTATATCAATTTTTTTTCTTTGAAGTTCTTTTTCTATATTTTTTGAGAATAAACCTTTGCCTCCAATTTTAGACAATCTAGTTTCTTGAAACTCATCACCTTTAGTTGAAATAATTTTGATAATGATATTTTTATCTTTTAAATCACTATTCTTGATTATTTCGTCTTTAACCTTATTTGCATAAATTAGTGCTAATTTACTGCCTCTAGATCCAAGTGTTATAATTTTGTTCATAAAAATCTATTTCATACTTGTATTAAAATTGTACAATTATTAAAAACTATTTAAATGAGCAAAAAACCCTTAATTCTTGGAATAGAGACTAGTTGCGATGAAACTGCTGCATCTTTAGTAACAGAAAATAATGAAGGATCACCTATCATATTGTCGAACATTGTATCCAGCCAGACTGAAATCCATAAAGAATTTGGTGGAGTAGTTCCAGAATTAGCTGCTAGATCTCACACAGAAAAAATCGATTGGATTGTAAAAAAAGCAATAAAGAATAGTGGAAAAAAAATTAAGGATATAGATGCTATTGCATCAACTGCTGGACCAGGTTTAGTGGTTTGTCTATCAGTTGGATTAAGTTTTGGAAAAGCATTTGCTGCTTCTATAAAAAAACCTTTTATAGCTGTTAATCATCTTGAAGGGCACGCACTAAGTCCCAAGCTTAATACAAAGATAAACTATCCATATCTTTTTTTACTAATTTCTGGGGGTCATTCCCAATTTTTAAACGTACAAAATCTTGGTAAATATGAAAGATTAGGTACAACTATTGATGATGCTTTAGGTGAGGCATTTGATAAAACTGCAAAACTTTTAGGAATTGAATTCCCAGGTGGTCCACAAATTGAAGTATATGCAAAAAAAGGTAATCCTAAAAAATATATTTTACCTAAACCTATTTTTAATAAAGGAGGATGCAACCTCTCATTTGCAGGGCTTAAAACTGCTATTTTAAAAATAACTAAAACAATTAAAACTAAACAGCAAAAATATGATCTTGCAGCATCATTTCAAAAAACAATTGAAGAAATATTGCATAAGAAAACTCAAATTGCTTTTGATGAATTTGAAAAACGTAATAATTCAAAACAAAAAATATTTGTAGCTGCTGGAGGTGTAGCAGCAAATAAAAAAATTAGATCTATGCTAGTTGATTTATGTAATAAAAATAATTATAAAAGTATTTTTCCTCCAATAGAATTATGTGGGGATAATGCAGCAATGATAGCGTTGGTAGGACTAGAAAAGTTTAAGAAAAATCAATTTAATAAATTAGATTATCCCGCTAAACCCAGATGGCCACTTGATGAACATGCAGCTTTTCTTAAAGGAGCAGGGATAAAATTATAGTTTTAAATTCTCAGGCTTTTTTCCATTAATATAATTTTGATAAACTTTTTTATAAGCTTTCTCAATATTTTTTGTATAAACCTCTACTTTAAATAAATTTGAATTTTTTTTATTAAGAGCAATTTTTTTTTTTTAGCTCATCAAGATAATTTTTTTCATTATAAATTTTTATTGCTAATCTTTTGTAATCATTAATATTATTTGTGACAAGTTCATTCAAATTAATTGTATTAAGTAAACTTGTAGCTACTCTACTGGCAAATGAATTACCTTTTAAAGTTAAAACTGGTACACCAATACGTAATGCATCACTGCAAGTTGTGTGAGCATTATAGGGGAAAGTATCTAAAAATAAGTCAGCGTATTTAATTCTATTAAGGTGATCTTCTAAATTTAGGTGATCAGCAAATATCAGTCTACTTGGATCAATCCCATTTTCTTTGATTAATGAAGTAAGGTTATTTTCTGAAAAATTATTATCTTTTAGAAGCCATAAAATACTATTTTTAGTATTTTTTAAGATATATAACCAAGCATCAAAGATTACTGGATTTATTTTTTGATGACTATTGAAGCAACAAAAAATAAATTTATCCTCCGGAAGATTAAAAGACCTTTTACCAGTAAAAGTTTGAGAAATTTTTTTAATATTCTCATTTGGTTGATAGGTATCGGGAAGATAAATAATTTTTTCTGTATAAAATTTTTGTTCATCTGGCGTGATTAGATTTTTATCTGCAACAATATAATCTAAATTATTAGATCCTGAGGTTCCTGGATAACCTAAAAAATTAATTTGTATTGGTGCTAATCTTTCTAAAAATAAATTAAAACGATTATAATCACCTGTATGACACATAAAATCTATTGCTATATCAATTTCTAATTCTCTGCACAGATTTAAAGTTTCAGAATCTGACATAAGACTAATATCTATATATTTGTCAAAAGATTTGAAAATTCTATCGTGTAATTCATCATTCAATTTTATTTTTGGGCCAAAATAAAAACCATACAACTCAAATTGTGATTTATCATGTAATTCAAGCATACCTACCATTAAGTGACCCATCGCGTGTACTCTAAAATCTGCCGAGAAAAATCCTAATTTAATTTTCTTTGAGTCTTTTTTTTTAAAAGAAAAGTTTTTCTTTTCTTTAATTTTATACTCATTTTGCCAAATCTTGGCACATTCAAATTGAAATTCCGGGGAGTCAAATACTGTGGTAACAGTATATGGAGGTGAAACTTTTTCTTTTTTTAATATTTTGTTTTCAACTTCTTTTTTTATCTGAGAAAAATCATCCCAGATACACATCTTATTTTTAGTCAATTGTATACTTCCAAGTAAAAAAGGTTTGTCTGGATTTAATACGTAGGCTTTTTCATAACTTTTTAAAGCTAAATCTAAATTATTAAGCTCCGAAAAGACGTCACCTCTTTTATGATACATTGATGCATTATTTGGTTCCTTTTTTAAAAAAATCTCTATTTCTTCCAAAGCAAGTTTGTGATTTTTAAAGATATAATGTAAATCCACTTTACTTTTTATAGCTGGCAAATAATTAGGGTTAAATTTAGTTGCTAAATTATAATTTTTTAAAGCTTTATCAATTTGTCCTAGTTTCAAATAAACATTTCCTGTGTTATGATAAGTTTCAAAATAATCGAATTTTAATTTAATGGCTTTTTCATAAGCCTCTAGAGCTTCTTTAAAATCGTTTTTTTTAAAAAAAATATTTCCCAAACTATTATAGCCTTGATAATAATTGGGATTTATTTCAATAGATTTTTTTAGTTGTAAGATAGCTTTATCGTATTTTTTTAGTTCAAATAAAATTACTCCATATAAGTTTAATAATTCATGATTTGGTTTTAATTTTTTAGTTATATGTAAGTACTCTTTTTCAGCTTGGATAAAATTTCTACTTTTGTAAAGATCAAGTAATTTAGATAATGGATTGCTCATAATTATATTGTTAATATATTAAAAATATTTTATTTCTTAAACATATTTAATATTTTAAAAATTTATTGTTAAATGCTGAAATTAAAGCTTATAATATATTAACAATAAGTCACTAATACAAATATGAAATACTGGTTATTAAAATCTGAGCCCAACGTTTGGTCGATAGATGAACAAAAAAAAACTGGTAACAAAGGTGCAACTTGGGATGGGGTGAGAAATTACCAGGCTTGTAAATATTTAAAATCTATGAAAAAAGGTGATCAATGCTTTTTTTATCATTCTAATATTGGCAAAGAAATTGTTGGTATTGTTGAAATAATAAAGGAGCACTATTTAGATAAGACAGATAAATCTGGAAGATTTGTTGCTGTAACTGTTAAATTTGTTAAAAAATTAAATATGCCTATTACTTTAGAAAAAATTAAAAAAAGTAAGCAATTAGGCCATTTAGCACTAATAAAACAAAGCAGACTATCAGTAATGCCAATAGACTCTAAAAGCTGGAAAATTCTTGATAAGATGGGTAAGATTTGAAAAAAAATTTTTATGCCAAAAAAAAAAAGAAATAAATCTCGAAAAAAAACTTCAAAAAAAAGAAAAGTAACTCTAAAAAAAACTAAATTAAAAAAAAGAAAAGTCCAAAAAAAAACAAAAAAAAAACAAAGCAAAGATTTATCAAATTCATCGGAATTTATCATTAAAACAAAACAAGATTGGGTTAAAAATGGACTTATAAATAAATCTCAATATCAAAGTAAATATAACGAATCTATTAAGAACAATAATTTTTTTTGGAAAAAAGAAGGTAAAAGAATTACATGGATTAAACCTTATAAAAAAATTAAAGATGTTAAGTACAGCAAAGATGAAGTTAATATTAAATGGTATGAAGATGGAACACTTAATGCTTCAGCGAACTGTATTGACAGACATCTTAAAGATAAAAAAGACAAAACAGCAATTATTTGGGTAGGGGATGATCCAAAAGATACTCAAAAGATTTCATACAAACAACTTCATCAGAAAGTTTCAAGAGCTGCAAATGGACTTAAAAAATTAGGAATTAAAAAAGGGGATAGAGTCACAATTTATCTGACAATGATACCTGAGCTAGCGATATTAATGTTAGCTTGTGCAAGAATTGGAGCAATTCACTCAATTATTTTTGGAGGATTTTCAGCAGAGTCTATTTCTGGGAGAGTTAATGATTGCGAGTCAGAATATATTATAACGGCAGATGAAGGAGTTAGAGGCGGAAAAACTATACCTTTAAAGGCTACTACAGATGAAGCTTTAACTAATTGTCCTAATGTAAAAAAATGTATTGTGGTGAAAAGGACTGGCAACTATGTTTATTGGAATAATGAAAGGGATGTATGGTATCATGATATAATTAAAGACGTTTCCAGTTACTGTGAACCAGAGGAAATGAATGCTGAAGATCCATTATTTATTCTTTACACCTCAGGATCAACTGGAAAACCAAAAGGAGTCCTTCATACTACCGGAGGATACATGGTTTATGCGTCTATGACACATCAATATATCTTCAATTATAAACCTAAAGATATTTATTGGTGCACAGCAGATATCGGCTGGGTAACTGGTCACAGCTATATTATCTATGGCCCTTTGGCAAACGGAGCTACAACTATAATGTTCGAAGGTGTTCCAAATTATCCTGATAGTTCCAGATGGTGGCAAATTGTAGATAAATTTAAAGTGAATACTTTTTATACGGCTCCAACTGCAATAAGGGCTTTGATGAGAGAGGGCAATGATCCAGTTAACAAAACAAGTAGAAAATCGCTTAAATTGTTAGGTACTGTTGGAGAGCCGATTAATCCAGAGGCATGGATGTGGTACTACAAAACTGTAGGTAATTCAAAATGTCCAATAGTTGATACATGGTGGCAAACTGAGACTGGTGGAATTTTAATCTCTCCACAAACAGGGGCCATTCCACTCAAACCTGGTTCTGCAACAAAACCTTTTTATGGCATTAAACCAGCTATAGTAGATAAAAATGGTAAAGAAATAAAAGGAGCAGGCGAAGGTAGGCTCTGTATCTCTCAATCTTGGCCAGGTCAAATGAGAACTGTTTATGGAGATCATCAAAGATTTATTGATACATATTTTTCTCAATTTGATGGCAAATATTTTACAGGTGATGGGTGTAGAAGAGACAAAGATGGTTATTACTGGATTACAGGTAGGGTAGATGATGTTATAATTGTTTCAGGTCATAACCTGGGTACAGCTGAAATTGAAAGTGCTTTTGTTGCGCATCCAAAAGTTGCAGAAGCTGCAGTAGTGGGTTATCCACATGACATAAAAGGTAACGGGTTATATTGTTACGTAACGTTAAATGCAGGAGAAATAGAAACTGGAGAGTTGGACAGGGATTTAAAACTTTGGGTAAGAAAACAAATTGGACCATTGGCTACTCCTGATTTAATTCATTTCACCCCCGGTCTTCCCAAAACTAGATCTGGAAAAATAATGAGAAGAATTTTAAGAAAGATTGCTGCTAACGAACATGATCAATTAGGTGATACTACTACTTTAGCAGACCCTAGTGTAGTTTCAAGTTTAGTTGAAAATAGAAAAAATATTTAAAATTTTACTCTTTCTTTAAATTCTTTTTTGACAACATCCCATTTGAGAATTACAGAATTTAGTACAATTTTTCGATCAAGTGTTTTCAATTCTTCAGCAATAGGTGCCCACTTATATAATGATAAAGCGCTTGGATTAAATGGTAAGTCTGAATGATAAGTGTCCCAGTTAATATTTAAAAATCTTTCTTCAAAATTTTTTTTTGCTTCATCTATAATTTCAATTGGCATTTTATTTGAAATTTCATCGTCTAAAATTTTTAAAAAAATTTCTTTGGCATTTTTCATCTCTGGATAATTAAAATTTGCTTTTAAACTTGAGAATGTAAAAAAAGTTAAGTCTTGAAGAGCGACGGCATACATATTCCATTTAGCTAAATCTACAGAACTCATAAATTTATCATTTTCAAAATGGAGAACGTATCTAGTGCCCATCCTTGTTTTTAAATATCCGTACAGAGTTACTTGGGTTACCCAGGCAGATTTTGTTTGAATAAAGACCTCTAGATCATCAAGGTTATTTATTTTTTTTTTTGGAACGAAGGCCTTAAAAAGTGCGAAAAGGTAAACCTTGAAATCATTCCAAGACAAATCTTTCCAAGTAAGTTTATATTTTGCCATAAAAATCTGTATTTTCTCAACTTATACCCTAAAAATCTAGCTAATATGAGCAATTTTAACACTTTAAATCTCTTTCATATCGGTTATGGTTTTGACCAGTTATAACTAAAAAGGGAGAAGTATAATGTCAAAACAACAACAACACTGGGAAAAAACCAGAACTTTGCTATTTATGACTTTAGCAATTTGGTTTGTATTCTCAATTGGCATCTTCTTATTTGGAGCTGAAATGAACGAAGTTGGAGGACCATTTGGTTATCCTTTAACTTATTGGTTCACTTGTCAGGGTTCTCTTGGAATTTTCGTAATC
>MDTB01086504.1_pt1 | contig 13902 bp, 18 predicted proteins | sample 811161 | NCBI WGS metagenome assembly MDTB01 (sample SAMN05326650, study PRJNA326480) | marine metagenome | isolation source: seawater | place: Mediterranean Sea | collected 2009
CCACGTTGCAACTACTATCACATCAGGTAACTTCACAATTACAGCGGCAAGTTCTGCTGATACGATGCAAGGTCAATTGATTTCAAACGATTTCACTGATTTAGGATCAATCACATTGTTGAACGAATCTGTAGCAACAGTTGGTTTCGACCAACCAGCGGCAGACGATCACCAGATCGCAATGGATGGTACTACAAAAGGTGGTAAACTTGGTTCATACGTAAACTGTACGGCGATCTCAGCGGCTATTTGGCACGTGGATGGTTTCTTATCATCAGACGGTTCATTAGCAACTTGCTTCACGTAAGTCGATTAACCATAACACAAATTACGGTGTCTGTTTATTCAGGCACCGTTTTTTTATGAAATAAATATCAGCATGGCAATACATAGAATTAGTTTTGAAGATATGAACTTTGTATCCAAAGGCGGCACAGACGGGGTTGAAGGTTTCGACACTAGGGAAGACACAGGACATGCTTGGATGGATGCTGTCACTTGTTATGGGCCAGGCCCTAAAGGCATTGAACACGAAGGCGTTACTATGGGGTTTGGTTGTGAGGACAAATTAGTTGTGTGTCCAGTATGCGGACAATCCTGGGGTTGGCGTGAGAGACTGTGGCGTGAATTAGAAATGTACGATGCTATCCAAAAGAAACAAGGCGGAATGTTCACCAACATTAAAAGATTAATTGGCTTTTAAGGTCAATACAGCCAATGGCTCGACTCAACAAAAAACACTTTGATGAGTTTAAAATAGCCTCTTACCGACTCGCAGGAGAAGAACAGTCAGGCGAAGGAGTCAAGATTGTATCACAAAGAGCCACCAGAAGATTTAGACTACAAATTGGAGATAAATTTGCTGTGCTAACATTGGTTCCAAAGCAGGCAGGCACCTTGGCACAAAATGAGTTTAGAATTGCTGTCGACGGTGAAAATGTTGCCAAAATCACAAATCGCAGTGTAACGGTTGGTACAGATGGGGTAAAAATCAAATACTAGTCTTATAATTTTACCAAATTATCCATAAATACTTACAATTATAACAGTATCTCTGAGCGAGATACACAAATTGTAGGAGAAAATACAATGCCAATCACAAAAAATAACTTTAGTCATAAGACTAACTTCGAAAACGAAGGTGTTGACGTTGCTTTCTTCACAGTTGACTTTGTAAGTGACGTGAGTGCTGAAACTGGTGATCCAGATGCAGGTTCTAACGTAGCAGGTTTAGAGTTAACTAGAAGAACGATAGAGCAATATGTAAACATCCTAGGTGAAGGTCCATTAACAGATTCTAGCACACAAAAAACATACATGGTTAGAGCTGATAACTTAGGAACTCTTATTAGTGGTAACACACTAAGAGACGCTGTCCGAGCACTTAACGGAACTTCTTCTCCAGGTGTTACAGCAACAATTTCATCTGCCACAACAACGCTTACCAAACTTGGTATCCTTACTGCGGCGGCTGTATCTTAATCTTAATAAGATTAACACACATATCAGAGGGGGCAGTTTTTCACTGTCCCCTTTTTTATTCACATAAATTACTACAATGGCCGAACAGATTACTTGTTACACTCTGATAGATGTATCAGAGCAAACTGCTCTACAGTTGCAAAATCATAATGCTCTTTTACAAACAGTTGCATTGCGTGGTAATCCACTGCGAGTGTCTGTGTCTAAATTAGGCAATCAAGACATGCAACAGTACAATTTTGGCCTTGACTTTGGTGGCAATCAGAATGTTTGGCAGTTTACATTTGAAACAGAACAAGCAGGCCTATTCGATAATAAAGCAGGGGTATTGGGTGGTTTAATACAAGATGTACATCAAGTGCCGATAATTACAGACCTAATTGAAAGTGTGACTATTGACCCTGCTGTGTTTGATACAATCAATGAACAATCAAAAAACACGTACTTCGAAGCACGTGAAATACAATAAATAATATGATACAGGCTAGCATAGGCACTTACAGGCACCTAACGAGAAAATCAGAGCAGGGAGGCTCTGTAAGGATATGGCTAGAACAGCATTAGCTACACAAAGTGAAAGAAAAAATTTAGAAGCACATGTTGACCTATGTGCTGAGAGGTATGATCGTTTGGAACAGAGATTAGAAGCATTAGAACTTGCCATGCAAGAAATGAAACAAATGGTGATAGAAGAATCACAACGATCAACAAAGATTGTGATAGGATCAGCGGCCACTGTGATTGGTGGACTGTTATCAACAGTAGTTGCTATCATACTAGTATTAGTGTAACACATGAAAATTTTTGAAATATTTGCAGAAGAGATCCTAGATGAAAAACAAATCTGGGGCCGCAAAGGCAATCAAGTTGTACGAAAGTATAGATGTACTTCAGGTAGACGCAGAGGACGTATTGTGTCAAACCCAGCACAGTGTTTCAAAGCAATTGATGTCAAAAAAAGAATGACCCTAAAAAGAACAAGAGCAAAAGTTGGAGCCAAAATGGTTAGAAGGGCTCAACGTACCAAACGCACAAATCCTGCATCACGCAGATTAAAAAATCTTAATAGACGACGCAAGTAGTGAAAATACAATTCGATACGTATAGCATTTCTGTCAATGCCAAAGAGGTAAACATACTCAATCGTTTAAATACACCGGCGACCACCGTTGATGAATTTACTTTAGAAGATTGGGTAACAATTGATTTACTTTGGCGTAAACATATAGTAGTATATGATAAGAGCAGAACAAAGAAACCGGATATACAACCATGGGCAAAACAAAACGTATTGAACGCATTATCCAACAATTCATCTGGAAAATAACCAGATCTACTGACATCATTAAGTATGTGCCTAAAAGGATTGACAAAGGCGTGATCATAGGCGACTGTGCTGTGCTTAGAAAAACTGGCACGATTAATGTGTATTCCAAAGCAAGGAAACCTATAGTGCAAGATCTTACTAGTCATAAAGTGGCAATTTGTATCGCCACGTTAATGAATCAATATACTCCAAAACATCGCAATACCGTGAAAGAACTAAAAGCATTAGATCGTGAGTTAAAAATGGTGTTTAGTGAACTAAATCGGCTAGAGAATAAGAAAAAAGCAGATCAAGATGTCATTGATTTTCTATCTGATAGATTAAAATTAACAAAAGAAAAAATTGATTATTACTATACCGCCATGACCATATGATACAACGCCAAATATTACATAAATAAAATTAATCATGAGAGTAGACAATATAGATTTTTATTCAGCAGACAAATTGATGTCAATTATTGAGCAGAGATTTGGACAAAAAGTTGAATTAAACACACTCAACGACGAAACACTCGAAACATTCAAAGAAAGTGTTCAGTCATCTATGGATAAGTTTGAAAAAGCCATGGGGTTCAATACTGGAGCACACAATCCAAAATATTTGAATGATAAATTGTTAATAGATGCTATTGTAAAAGAGCAAGAATCCAGAGTCAAAAGAGTGCAAGGCAACAAAATTGAAATAGAAGATCCTGCAAAGCCAGGAGTAACAACCACAGTTGACTCAGATGAAGTTGACTTTGATACTGATGACGCAGGTAATGTTGTAATCCAAGCAAAAAAGAATGGCATGCAAAAGAAAGAAATGCCTAAGATAGGTGCAAAGGTTTCAATGGCACAAGAAGATGAGGATGATGGAGACGTTGAAGATGTTGTTGCACCAGAATTTAAAAAATTAGTTCACGACATGCAGGGCGGCATGAGCAAAGATGAACTTGAGGAGAAATATCCAAAAAGAAAACAAGAGATTGAACAACTGGCAAAAGATCTTGCAACTGTGGCAGAGTCAATGACACAGGCAATGAGAGGTCAACTAGAAGAAGGATTTACACTAGGTGGACGTGAGCAGGCAGCTCTAAGATTGTTAGTTGGCAATAGTAACTTTAGCATGGCAAAACGTGCTTTAGAAATGGCAAAGAGTGGACAGTCTGTTCCTGCTTCATTAATGAAAGGCTTTATGCCAGTAATAGAGAAACTAGACACTTTTATTAAAGGAGGGGCACCAGCCGTGACTAGATTTAAAAACTTAGAAAAAATTGTAGGCAGAAATGAATCTTCAGATTATGCAAACAAAATAAAAGCATTATTAGAAAATGAGATGGAGACATCCGAAATACTATTAGCATCGCAAGACATTGTCGATCAAATAACAGATATGTATGAAAAAATATCTGAACTTAAAGCATCTTCAGTTTTAGAATTGGTAGATAGAATCAATAATGAGATGGGTGAAGAGATGGGACAAAATTATTCCAATGCTGTTAATCCAACTCTAGATTCATTAGTGTCAGCACTTGAACAAGCAAGAGAAGGAGCTATGAATTCTGTTGCTGTGGTTAAAGGTGAGTCACCGGCACCAATGGCAGGAGACAGTGATATTGATATGGACACCGACACTGACTTAGGTGGTGACGACGATATAGAAGGTGGCGATGCTGACATAGAAGGCGGCGACGATTTTGGAACATCTGATCCTGCGTCAGGCGGTGATGAGATTGCTGGTCGTGCCGAAAGATAATGTTAATTCAAGAGATTGACGATTACGCATTTCATCTAGCATCAATCTTACAATACTTTAAACAACAAGCAGACGCACAAAACAAACCTGCGGAAGTTCCAATCTCAGCACTATCAAACTTTATGGATAAGCGAGGGTTGGATATAAATCCAGATACTCTTAAGTCATTGATGACAACTGATCCTGTAATAAAAAATTTAATTAAATCATTTGATGGCGAAAAGATAACCATAGACACTGTGTATGAACCAGATGGCGATGCAGACACAGACATTGGCGATACAGGTGCTGTATCTAAGATGGCAAAAAGAGCTATGAACAGACGCGACTAGAATATATAATAATACTTCATGCTTACACTTATCGACAAATCAATGGTCAACCTCTTCGAAGATGACCCAGTAAGACCACATTTAATAGATTTCAAAAAAGCAGAATACAATCAAAACTATGTTTGGATAGAAGATGATAAGCCACAGGCTGTGCTCTGTGTTTCATTCACGGAAGCAATTCCTTCTTCTGAACGTGACTTACAAGAATTTAAAAACAAAGATGGCAATGTTGCTGTGTTTTATACTGTATGGAGTTATTCTAAGGGAGCAGGCAGTAAAATTGTTTTAGAAACTTTTGCACATCTTAAAAAACATTATCCACACATTGATAGATTTGTTACTCTTAGTCCACTAACAGAAATGGCTCGCAAGTTCCACATACGGAATGGAGCAAAGTTTCTAAACAAATATGCAACATGTCAAAATTTTGAATATGAATAATATTGCACCGCCTCCTGTTGTGAACAAATTTGAGTACCACACTCTAAAACAGATAACATTAGAAAACAAACGATTGTATGAGACCCCCGATGGTAGCAAAGTTCCGTCTGTGACTACAATATTGTCTAAGACAAAGGATATGACGTTTATAAATGAATGGAAACAACGTGTTGGTGAAACTGAAGCCAAAAGAATTGTTACTGAAGCATCAGGAGTTGGCTCAGCCATGCATGCCAATCTAGAACGATACCTCATAGGTGAACAGCGAGTGCCTGGTTCTAACTTGGTACATCTTCAAGCAAACAAAATGGCGGATCAAATTATTCAACAAGCATTGGTAGACGTGAATGAAGTGTGGGGCATAGAACAAGCATTGTATTTTCCAGGATTATATTCAGGCACAACTGATCTTGTGGGAGAATACAAAGGCCAACCTTCTATAATGGATTTCAAACAGACTAATAAACCTAAGAAAAAAGAATGGGTTGAAGATTACTTCTTACAACTGGTTGCTTATGCTGAAGCACACAATGAAGTCTATGGCACTAAAATTAGAGAAGGACATATTTTTATGTGTTCTCGCGATCTAAACTATCAGCAATTTGATGTGACACCAAGCCACTACGACTATTATTTAGATATATGGCTCAATAGAGTTGAGCAATACTATAAAGTTTAGCCGATAAATAAACATACCATGGCAATCGTACAAATATCACGCATACAGCACAGACGCGGACTGAAAGAGCAACTACCACAACTTTCTAGTGGAGAGCTAGGTTTTGCAGTTGATACGCAAGAATTATTCATAGGAAATGGCACAACTGCCGAAGGGGCACCTGAAGTAGGAAATACAAAAGTCATAACAGAAGATGATAATATTCTTTCTGTTGCTAACACTTATACCTTTTCGGGGAATACTGTTTCACCAGTAACAACAGGAGATGGCACAGCAATTAAAAGAACATTGCAAGAGAAACTAGACGATCAAGCAAGTGTAAAAGACTTTGGAGCAAAAGGTGATGGCACAACAGATGACACAGCGGCTATTAACAGAGCCATTGCAAATTTGATTACAGCAGAAACCACAGGCAAAGAAAAACGCAGTCTTTATTTTCCAGGAGGAAAATACAAAATTACAACTGCAATAAAATTTTACCCACATATTACTGTAATAGGTGACGGTCCTACATCAACTATTATTGAAGCCGATGTATCAAGTTTATCACACTTATTTGAATTTGCTGACCTCAAAGGTCAAACGCAGGCCAACATTGGATCGGATGGTGGAGAAATTCCAAACGGAATAAGATTCTCAGGTGTGCAATTTAAAACAGCAAATGATCAAACCATTATGAGAATTGATTCTACACAGGATCTACACTTTGATAATTGTGCATGGATAGGACCTTACACTAACCAATCAGGACAAACAAATGGCAATGCCTGTATTAAAATGTTTTCAACATCTGCTAACACAACAAAAAGAATAAACTTTATAGGTTGTCTGTTTGAAGGATTAGAGTATGCATTTGATGTCAGCGATAATGTCGAAGATGTAAGTTTTAATGGAAGTGAATTTAGAAAGTTGTACAGAGCATTTAACTTAGGTGAAGCATCAGATGGATCAACAACAAGCAAAACAATAGGACCAACTGGCTTTATCATTAATGCAAGTAGATTTGATTTGATAGATGGTGATGCAATTAAAATACACAGTGCTGGTGGTAAGCCACATGGCAACATTGTGTCTAACAACTTTTTTAGAGATGTAGGCAGAAATACTGATGACTCTGCTGAAACTCCTGAAATAAGTTTTGATGAAGGTTATAATTTTGCTTATGGAAACTTTTTTGATCGTACTGATATTTTAAGTAATTTTGCAGGAAGTGTATATACTGAATCTCCTAGTAGTAACGCAATAACATTGGCTGACAATCAGTCTAGTAAAGCCAATATAACAGACTCTAGATCAAATGCAAATTTACAATTTGATATTCAAAGAGAAAGCCATATTGCAGTAGAATATATTGTACAAAGAGGTACAGCAAGAAGGTCAGGAAAAATGCATATTAATGGCACTTCTAGTTCTGTGGTTCTGTTTGATGACTTCAATGAGAACAGTGCAACAGGCATTGTTTTTTATGTGACAACAGCTGGTGCTTTACAATTTACAAGCACTAGCACAGGCACTGCGGCCACATTCAAATATAGACTGATACGCTTCCTCTAAGATTTAATTATCCACAATTTGTCCATCATTATCTCTTTACTAAAGAGCCTTTAGGTCCTATACTAATTACAACACACACAGAAATTATTCATGAACACAAGCGATATACAGATAGTAAAACGAGATGGGTCAAAAGAGTCATTAGACATTAACAAGATGCATTTCGTTGTTGAGCAAGCCTGTGAGGGTCTAAGTGGTGTCTCAGCATCTCAAATAGAAATGAACTCACAAATACAATTTACAAACAATATGTCTACCACAGACATCCAAGATATCATGATAAGATCGGCCAACGATCTTATTACACTAGACACACCCAACTATCAATATGCGGCCGCTAGGCTGTTGTTATGGAATGTGTATAAAGAAGTATTTCACCAGTTTCAACCAAGACATCTAATTGCTATTATAGATCAAAACATTAAACACAATGTATATGATCCTGCAATTAAAGAACATTATACAAAAACAGAACTTAAAAAACTCAACACTTATATTAAACATGATAGAGACTTAGACTTTACCTATGCAGGACTTAGACAAGTTGTAGACAAATATCTTGTGCAAGACAGATCAACAGGACAACTGTATGAAACTCCACAAATTATGTACATGATGATTGCGGCAACTTTGTTTTCAAGTTACCCTGCTGAAACAAGACTGTCATATGTAAAAAAATATTATGATGCTATTTCTACATTCCAAGTAAACATTCCTACTCCTGTAATGGGAGGAGTCAGAACACCTATCAAACAATTTGCATCATGCGTTCTAGTTGATGTTGATGATACATTACCCTCAATCTTTTCATCAAACTCGGCTGTTGGATATTATATTGCCCAACGTGCCGGCATTGGACTTAACCTAGGACGCATAAGAGCAATCAACTCTAAGATAAGAGGCGGTGAAGTAGCACACACAGGAGTTGTCCCGTTCCTTAAGGTATTTGAAGCAACTGTGAGATCATGTACACAGAACGGAATACGTGGTGGCTCAGCAACTGTACACTTTCCGATATGGCATCAAGAGATTGAAGACATACTTGTTTTAAAAAACAACAAAGGTACCGATGATAACCGTGTAAGAAAATTAGATTATTCAATACAGATATCTAAGATATTCTATGAAAGACTTTTATCTGATGGCGAAATAACTTTATTCTCCCCACATGATGTAGAAGACTTGTATGAAGCATTTGGACATGACAATGAACAGTTTGATCAATTGTATTTGAAATATGAAGCAGATCGTAAAACACCTAAGAAAAAAATTAAAGCAATGGACTTATTTTCAGCACTGCTTAAAGAACGTGCAGAAACAGGTAGAATATATGTAATGAACATAGACCATGCAAACACACACTCTTCATTTAAAGATCCTGTGCGTATGAGCAATCTGTGTCAAGAAATTACCTTACCCACAAATCCTATTCAAGACATACATGACAGCGAAGGCGAAATTGCATTGTGTATATTAAGTGCCATTAATGTTGGTACACTGAAAGATATAGATGATCTAGAAAATCTATGTGATCTGGCAGTGAGATCATTAGAACAAATTATTGATTATCAAGGCTATCCAGTCAAGGCCGCAGAAGTATCTACCAAATCAAGACGGTCATTAGGAATAGGATACATTGGACTAGCTCACTTCTTTGCCAAACATAAAGTGAAATATGCTGATCCAAAAGCTTGGACATTGGCTCATCAACTGTCTGAAGCATTTCAGTTTTATCTATTAAAGGCATCAATGAATGTAGCCAAAGAAGTAGGCAAGTGTGATGGCTTTGAACAGACCAAATATGCAGATGGCATTTTACCTATAGACACTTACAAAAAAGATATTGATGAAATAGCAAATCCAGATTATCAATATGATTGGGACTGGTTGCGTGAGCAAATTAAAAAGCATGGATTAAGACATTCAACTCTTTCAGCACAGATGCCAAGTGAATCAAGTTCTGTGGTAAGCAATGCAACAAATGGTATTGAACCTCCACGTGCTCTACTCAGTACTAAGAAGTCTAAAAAAGGCCCACTAAAACAAGTGGTGCCACAGTATCAACAACTTAAAAACCATTACACTTTACTATGGGATATGCCTAGCAACGAAGGGTATATTAACATAGTTTCAATGATGCAAAAGTTCTTTGATCAAGCAATATCAGGAAATTGGTCCTACAACCCTACACATTTTGAAAACAATGAAGTCCCAATGAGTGTGATGCTCAAAGATCTACTAACCACATACAAACTAGGTTGGAAAACATCATACTATCAAAACACTTATGATTTTAAAGGTGAAGAAGAAACTGTTCAACCACAAGGAATAGAAGACACTGTGCAAGATGACACAGTTGTACAAATGACTCCTGAGGATGATGCAGAGTGTGATGCCTGTGCAATTTAACCATGGCCGCAAATCCTTTAGAAAACTATCTATATAAACTTTTTGACGACACACAGTTCAAAGCAAAACAAGTTGTTCCTTATGACGACTTTCTTTACTCTAATGAACGTCAATTAGACCAGTTATTATCTATGCATGCCAAACGTGGCAAGCCTGTGATACTAGACAAAACTTGTGAACACATACACAATGAACAACAAGTAATTGATATTAAGAATAAATTAGAACAACATGGTTTACTAGACAAGGCGATTGTGTTTGACAATACAGCAGACGAAACTTATTTTGATCGCCATGGAGTTCGTCATTTGTACAGTGAATTTTATATTTGGAACTATTTGGTACTAGCTGACAGACCACAACCACAAGCAAAAGCAGTGACTCATAAATGGCTTTGTATGAACAACTTTGCCAAAGAACATAGATGGGGAATGATAAGTGCATTGCATGACAGACAAATTATTTCTGATGTCTTATGGTCATTTAGAGATACATCAAAATATTTTCCAAATAATCCATATGCACACTATGACTTTGAATTGCCAAAATATATTGATCAAGCAATAATGGCAGATGGAAATGAAAGTTCACAAGCACAAAACTTCAATCAAAATGTAAATCTTGAAAGCATTTATAACAGAGTAGAATACACCATAGTAACAGAAACAGATTTTGAAGAACCACATATTTCAAGTTGTACAGAGAAAAGTTATCTATCTCTATTCTATGAAACAATGCCATTTATTGTGTCTGTGCCTGGCACTGTTGAATTATTACGTGAACAAGGATTTGACGTTTTTGATGATTTTACAAATCACAGTTATGATGAAGAAAATGATCATAAGAAACGTTTTGATATGATTGTGCAACACATTTATGAACACAATCAAACTTGTATGCCTTGCAAGGACATAGACCCTAATAGACATAAATTTAATCGGTCACATATGACAAATAAATCTTTTTGGTTCAGGAGGATAAATGATAAACTGAAGAGTTATCAATTCACTTGACGACTTAAATAGTACACTATAAACTAGCATTACATCATGACACAAAAAACAGTATTCAACAGAAAGCAAAACATTGACTTCACTAAACAGCCTATGTTCTTTGGTGAAGATCAAAATACGCAACGATATGATACTTTTAAATACCCTGCTTTAGACAAACTAAATCAAACAATGTTAGGTTACTTTTGGCGTCCTGAAGAAGTATCACTACAAAAGGATAGAGCAGACTTTCAAAATTTTAGACCGGAACAAAAACACATATTCACGTCGAATTTGAAATACCAGACACTGCTAGATAGTGTACAAGGTAGAGGCCCCTCATTAGCATTTTTACCATATGTTTCTTTGCCAGAACTAGAAGGTTGTATTATAACTTGGGACTTCTTTGAAACAATACATTCACGGTCATACACATATATCATGAAGAACATTTATGCCGATCCATCTGAAGTCTTTGACACAATATTACATGACGAAGAAATTGTTAAACGTGCAATTTCAGTTACAGAAAACTATGATCAATTTTATCAAATTGCTCAAGACTATTTTGTAAAAGGCAAAGGAGATATTAAGACAGTTAAGAAAGCATTATATCTTGCTATGGTTAATGTAAACATACTCGAAGGCCTAAGATTTTATGTAAGTTTTGCCTGCACATTTGCATTTGGTGAATTAAAATTAATGGAAGGGTCAGCAAAAATTATATCATTTATTGCAAGAGATGAAGCAACACATTTAAATCTAAGCACTCAGATAATAAAAAATTGGCATAATGGTGACGATAAAGAGATGCAGAAAATAGCAAAAGAATGTCAGCAAGATGTAATCGAAATGTATAAATTATGTGTTGAAGAAGAAAAAGCATGGGCAAAACATTTAATGAAAGATGGTTCGATAATAGGATTGAATGAAAACTTATTAGGACAATATGTTGAATGGATTGCTAACAAGCGATTAAAAGCAATAGGATTTGAACCAGCATATGACAGACCAGCTAGTACCAATCCGCTTCCTTGGACACAACATTGGCTATCATCGTCCGGCTTGCAAGTGGCACCCCAGGAAACAGAAGTTGAGTCTTACATCATAGGCGGAGTCAAACAGGACGTTAGTAAAGAAACATTAAAAGGATTCAAATTATAATGTTTTTAATTTGGCACACTGCAATTATTATAACTTTTCTCTTGATCGCATTTGGTTTAGGCTATACACTGGGATTAAAACAGAGGAAAGTTAATGTTAAAAGAAAATAGTTTTAATGAACATGATATGGTTGTTATCCGCCTAGGCGGTGGTGAAGAGATTATTGGAAAGTTTAAAAAACAGGATGATAATTTTATAACTTTAAACAGGCCTTTGGCACTTGCAATGACGCAGAACGGAATAGCCATGACTCCACATATTATCATGGCAGAGCCTACCAGCGACTTAGATTATAATAAATCCTTAGTGATTACAATTACAAAAGCTAACAAAGCGGCAATAGACAATTATATCAAAAGCACTACCAGTATACAACCAGCAAGTACAGTACCGAAGCCAAAGATACAGGTCTAGTGTGTGCCGTGCCTTCTAATCCTTAAGAATGCACATTCGACTCTAGAATGGTATGATGATAATCGCGAAAACAATTATCCTTCAGTAAATTTTTGTGTCTGGCGTGAACCATGGCAAAGATTTGCAAGTGCGGTATGGACCGATGTAATTCAAAAGCAGGAGTTAGAAAATCCTGCCACAAGGAACTATCAAACAGATATGTTGCCAACATTAATGCGTGATGAGTCTTGGCTTAGACAACAAATACAAGGTAATGGCCAAGATACTTTGTTTTATAATGCAGGCCATATGATTACACAATGGAATAATTTACAACGGGAATGTCATAGATATAAAATTACTGAAGGACAAATAAGAATATATAGATCAATGAAAATAGCAACCAAAACACATTACAATATTAAAGCACCGCAAGTTGTAAATCAATCCCCACAAGATGTAATTGGTAAAATTAAACTTGCTCTACAACCTTTCAAAGACAAGATAATTGAGGAATGGTTATCGCAAGATTATGTCATTTGGGATCAACTAGACCCCCAAGTAAATGTTGATGCTCCACAGTTTATAGAACTTCCTGTAGACAAAATTCGAAAAGACATATAAAATACAAGCATAGACGTTGAAGTGTGTGTAATACACTCTAGGGACCCCGGGGCAGTACCGGGCGCCTCCACCATATGGTGGCTTATGTAATCCCTTCCGGGGGCGAAATAGGATCGACCAGAGTCTAAAGGCACATGGAGTTTATCCAGTAGACACGAGGTTACGTTCAAAATTATAAATGCAAACGAAAGTTATGCTTTTGAAGAGGAACTAGCTCTAGCGGCATAGACCTCTACGGGGCGGCCCCTGCCTGGCAACAGAAGTGGGGCACTATCTCGTCAATTTTAGCCTCTGCAATTAAATACCGTTATATGTTTCAAAGATTCAAAAAATTTAAGAAAAGTTTATATCGTTGGTGGACCTATGAGCCTGCTAGACATTTCATGAGAGGCCACAAAGATGTATGAATATAAAGTAAACATCATTAAAATTGTTGATGGCGATACAGTTGATGTAGATATTGACTTAGGCTTTGGTATGTGGATCAAGGATGAGCGAGTAAGAATGATGGGTATTGATACACCAGAATCTAGAACTAGAGACAAGGTAGAAAAGAAGTTCGGCCTAGCGTCAAAGCAAAGATTAAAAAGTATGCTAGGAAAAAAAGGCATACTGAAAACACAGGTTAATAAAAAAGGTGAAGACATGAAGGGCAAATTTGGTAGAATACTTGGTGATTTTGTCGTAGATGATAAAATGGCTACAGAGATTCTAGTTGAAGAAGGATATGCAGTTGCATACTTTGGCGGCTCCAAAGATGAAGTA
>MDTB01137554.1_pt1 | contig 13902 bp, 13 predicted proteins | sample 811161 | NCBI WGS metagenome assembly MDTB01 (sample SAMN05326650, study PRJNA326480) | marine metagenome | isolation source: seawater | place: Mediterranean Sea | collected 2009
AAGAGGTGCTTGGTCGCTTCCTTGGTGTGAGGTCCCCACGATGACCAAACGGTGGCCAAACCAGTGGCTGTTTCCATCAGCGATTCCGGCTCCACCAAGACATCAATCGCCCCGTATTCATGGGCTTCTCGGCCTGACCAAATTTCGTTATTCATGAAAAAACGACGAGCGCGTTGCTCACCCACCAACCGTGGGAGCAGCCACGTGGTACCCCCATCTGGAGAAAGTCCCATTCCAGCATACGACGCAGCCATGCGGGCATCAGATGTACCGATACGAGCATCACAGGCCAAAGCCAAACCCAAGCCGCCTCCGGCTGAAACCCCGTTGAGGGCGGCGACCACGATGGTGGAGGAGGTCCGAATGCGCTGCAACAGTGGGTGAAGAACGCCCGTCAAGGTTCGAATCAATTCCGGTGCCGTACCGTTGTCAATGGCCTCTTGGAAGGCGTTGATGTCAGCGCCTGCTGAAAAGAAACGCCCATCTCCGGTCAGTACAATCGCTTTCGTCTCTCCGTCCCGAAGACCTGCATCAATGGCTTCTGCGATGGTTGGAAGAAAGGCTGTCGAAAAGGATTGAGTGGAGGCTTGTCCTGCCATTTTGATGATGCGAATGGACCCTTGCTGATCGATTTCAATGGCCACCTTACCACCTCACAACTTCACGTTCACGTTCTTGACCTTGGTGTAGAACCGAAGGGCATCTTGGCTTTGCTCGACACCGATTCCAGAATGCTTCCAGCCGGTGAAGGCCGTCTGTGGGAAGGTGATGGGGTACTCGTTAATGGAAACCATGCCGCACTCCAAATCCCGTGCAAAGCAGTGGGCTCGGCTGAGGTTGTTCGTCCACACTCCATTGAGCAATCCAAAGGGCGTGTCGTTGGCCAATTCAAGCGCTTCATCATCCGATGAGAACGAGGTGACCGCCAAAACCGGGCCAAACAATTCGTCTTGGAAAAGAAGATGGGAGCGATCGACACCGGTCACGACGGTTGCTTCCATGAAAGCCCCGTCCCGGTCAAGCGCCTTTCCACCGAGGACCAACGAGCCGCCTTCAGCGAGTCCGGCTTCCAATTTTTCGAGCACCTCGGCTCGGTGGCGCTCATGGACCAAACTGCCCATGCGAACACCTTCTTCCATGCCTGGACCAACAGGCCATTTGGAGACTTCAGCGCAGACCGCCTCTACGAGCTCGTCGTGAACGTCTTCGTGAACCAACAAACGGGAACCTGCCCAGCACATCTGTCCTGCATTCATGAAGATTCCAAAACAAATGGCTTTTGCAGCGTAGCGAAGGTTGGCATCGGGGAACACGATGTTGGCTCCTTTTCCACCAAGCTCAAGGGTGACTGGAGTCAGTTGTTCACTGGCTTTGGCCATCACGGTTTTTCCGGTTGGAACACCGCCGGTCAACACCACGCCGTCAACGCCGGGGTGTCCAGCCAATGCATCTCCTGCAAGGGCACCTGAGCCCGTCAACACTTGGAGAACACCTGTGGGTAAGCCTGTTTCAGCCTCATCGATGGCTTTGGCCCATGCCAAAAGGGAGACTGGCGTCCAAGAAGCGGGTTTAGCGATGACCGTGCATCCTGCGGCGAGGGCAGGAGCGATGGAACGAAGAGCAAGTTGAAGCGGGAAGTTCCATGGAACGATGTGAGCGGTAACGCCCAGCGGTTGGCGCAAGGTGTAGTTGAGACGAGAGCCAGGCACGGGAATGGTGCTGCCCTCTATTTTGTCGGTCAAGCCTGCGAAGTATTCCAGCGTCCATGCGCCATAACGAATTTCAGAGAGGGCCTCGCGAAAGGTCTTCCCGTTGTTGGAGGATTCAACCACGGCCAGTTCCTTGGCTTTCGCATAGGTTACCGCAGCCATCTTGTTGAGGATGCGACCACGTTGTGCAGGGTCCATGGACTTCCAGTCGGCGTTGTTGAACGCTGTTCGAGATGTTTCAACACAGCGGTTGACATCGCCAGCGGTTGCTTTTGGAACCGTAGCCATGACCTCGCCCGTTGCAGGGTTCAGCACATCGCTGGTATCTCCATTCTCAGCAGCGCACCATTCTCCACCAATCCACATCTGTTCTTCGGCCATGATTCTTCCAAGCCAACACGCTTCAAAGGGCCATCGGTGGTATTTCTCGACTGAAAATTTGCAGCGGGCACGTTGAACACGACAGAAGCCTCATGTGCTCGTGCGGTCTGCTTCTGTTCATGACCCGGAACGTAGGGATGGCACAGCGTACTGCGCAAGCCATCTCAACGCGTCCCCCACGCTTGCTCATCATCGCTGGAGCGACCGGCGTTGGCAAATCAACGGCCGCCGTTGGCTTGGCCCAACGAGCTGGTTTTACCCGCGTCATGTCCACCGATGCCATTCGAGAAATCATGCGGGTAATGGACCATGAACAGCAGCATGAAGCCCTGCATCGGTCTTCTTTCTCCAAAGGGAGCAGTGGTGAACCCGTGCTTGACTGGAACGAAACGTGTTTGGCCGTTGAGGCCGGAGTCTCGGCAACGGTGGAACGGGCCCGGCGAGAAGGAATCGACCTCCTGATCGAGGGCGTTCACATCATCCCAAACGCTCGGCTCCTCAAAGCCTGGGAAGATGCCGGCGGTGTTGCCTTGGGCGTGGTGATGGTCGTCGACGAAGAGCGAGCACACCAGGACATGCTAAAATCAAGGGATGCCCATTCCTACCGGCGTTCAGATCGATATCTGGCCAGTTTCTCTCGCATTCGTGCCATTCAGGCGGGATTGATTGAACGTGCAAAAATTGCCAACTGGCCGATGGTTGACCCCACCCGCGTTGAGAGCGATGTTGAACGAATCTTCACGTTGTTAAACCGTGCATTGGATGCCCATCACGAAGATTGAACATCCAGCGTGAACACCACGTCGTAATTCAACATGGCCTCACCATCGGATACACCCAATTCAGCACTGACTTCGATGGTGGTGGCATCCACCTCCGTCAAGACCATGTTGGTCAGCTTGATTTCTACACCGCGAAGTTCACCGTGGTGGAGAAAGTCGTCGTGCACGGTATCAAAGCCCAATTCAGCGGCTTCCAACGGTTCAAGTCCTCCGTCGATCCACAACTCCATTCGTGCTTGTGTCAACGGTTGAATCGACTCAAGAACCTGTTCGGTCGTATCGATAACATCGTCAGAAGCAGGGTCGTGAGGCAAGGTGAGGCCCGCAACTTTGACGCCAAAAATCGCCATGGAGAGGAGGGACATCAGCAAAACAACGCCCGTTGCCAGCAACATCTGTCCGGCCTGAGCGTCGCGCAGGGAGGTTGAACGCATCAAGCACCACCTCCACGGGCCCACACATCGAGCGTCACCGTCCAAGCATAGGGACCGAGGACCACGAGGTGATGGACAGCAACGGTCCCGCCGGATGGGGTTCCAACCGTCCCATGCGGTGTAGCAACGGAACTGTCCTTGGCCAGCCAGCAATTGGCTTCCTTTCCAGGGGCGATGGCCGACTGAAGAAGTTCACATGCACCCTCACGGTCATCGCTTCCCAGCAATTCCTCGAGTCGGTTCTCGCCTTGAATCTCGGCTTCTAATCCCAAGCCGTACCGAATGGCGTCATCAGCAGCCATCTCCAAAGAGGAGTCAAGGGCGACTGAAGCTGAATCTGGAACGTGAACTCGAATCAAAAACGTGGCCGACATGAAAAAAAGCCAAAACAACGTCAGCATTTCCAAAATATGGATTTGCGCCTCTTCGTCTTGACGCATGACGTCAACCTCCAAAGTAAAGCGGTGAAGGTACGAACGTCCCGGAGGAAGGATTCAGCCCCGGGACTTCGGTTATGCCAATCAAGTCGGGAGAGAAAGCGACGAAGTTGAAGATGACCAAAGCCACGACAATCATCATTCCTGAGTGCTTGAATCCGGTTGAGAAACGTCCGGTCGCCATGAGCCCAGCCATGGAACCGTTTCCGAGGGCCTGCATGGTCACACCATAGTAGAAGATCGTCAGGAAAAACAGGGGGTCAATGTTGCGAATGGTCATGTTTCCAATGGTCTGACCACCGCTGTCTCCGCCGTCTTCACCGCCCGAGTTTGAACCCGCAATAGCAGGAATAAACACCTTGGCCAGAACGACAATGACACCCAAGAAAACGAAGTAGGAGGTCCAAATAACCGCAATGTAGGAGCCAATGGCGCGTCGGCGTTCAGCCTCGAGGAACTTCAATTCACGAGAGTCGTTCGCTGCCGTCACCAAAATATCTGAGATTTTTCCACCGGCTCGGTCTGCTTCCGCAATCAACGTAATCGCACGACGAACAAGCGGTGTACCAACTCGTTCTGCAAATTGGCCGATGACGTCTGAAAATTTGACACCCCAGCTCAACTGGTCGGACATTTTCTTGACTTCGTCATTGAGTGCACCGTATTCCGAGGTCGCCAATGTTTGAACAGCGACGGTCATCGAAAGACCACCTTTCCAATACTCTGCAAGGTCCCGAAGGAAATCAGGGAATTTTTCCTCGACTTCGTTCTTGGCGTTCTCAACTTTCTCCCAGTAATAGGAGGCTGGGAAGATGAAGAAGAAGAACGTCAGACCAAAGAAGTTCAGGAAAATGGTTGGATGGACCTTCAGTGGGCCGGCTTCCACCGCTGGACCAAGCCAGAGAGATTTGTTGTTCATGTTGGTAGGAATACCGTCTTGGTAGTGAACCGTCATGTCGAAGGAGATCGTTTGGAGGAATTGCCCCTCTTGGGATGAAATGAACACCACTTCGTACCGGGTATCTGGAGCAATCGTGGTCATGTACAATTGTTGAGAACCGCTGTTTGCGGTTTCGTTCTCGTATTCGAGAATGTCTCCTGACGAGGTGCGGATGGCCACGGTATAATCGTAATCGGCCGAAGCCTCAACGGTGTAGTTGAGCCAAAGTGGTTGGAGGACAGCTGTACCCCCTGTTGCAGATTCAGGGACCCCCGGAACGTCGAAATTTTTCCCTCGTTTGGTCACCATGTTCCATTCTTCATCGTCCCATGTAATCCGGTCAGGGCGGTCTTGGAGGATGGTGCACGTCTGGTTGGCGGTGTAACTTGGTTTCTGGTTGGTCTGGAAGTATTCACCGGTTGGATTGCCGACTTCGTCCTGGGCGGTTGCTCCACAGTAAAGGTTGGTGAACATGGGTTCACCGTTGGCTGTTGGGACAAAGCCAGAGTTTGAAATCCAGAAAAGCCCGCTGCTTAGGCCAAGGATGATGGAAAAAAAGAGGATGACGTAGAGCTTTGTCAGGGTTGTGTCGTCCTTGGGAAGGTCAAGATTGACAACGATTTTCTCTTTTTTGCGCGCCATTGAACCTCACCCCCTACATTTCTTGCTCCTTGCTGCTTGTCCACACCAGAATGGCGTAGGCGATGTGAATCATTGGGATGAAGCCCAAGACGATGCCGTAGAGCATGCCTTCACTCATCTGAGCACCTGAGCCTGAAACCCAGAACATGATGACCAACATGACGATCAAGAACAGAGGCATAGCGACGGCGACCACAATGTACGACTCGGCCAAGAGGGCAATCGACTCAAGGAATTGACCGAGGCGGGTCCGGTTTTCACGCATGTAGTGCTCGGCACGGTTCAAGAAGAAGAGTTTGAGTTGGCCACCGGCAGTGAGGGTTCCGACCATCCCTTGGAAAAATTCGGTCAGCCAAACCGAAGCGGCCCGGTCAACGCTCATTTTCATGGCCGTGATCAAGTCGTATCCAAGAAGCGTGACGTCGCGGTAAATCATGGCTGCATCGTCAGCCACGTCTCCATAGATGTCTTTGTTCATGGCGAGTGAACGGAAAATCTTGGACGGTGTAGCGTTGGCGGCTGACATGGCAGCGGTGTAGGAAGCAGCGTAAGGAAGGTACTTCTCAATCATGTCTCCACGGCGGGTTGCTTCTCGAGCGGCGCCACCCTTGTTGTAGCGGAAGGCAGCGTAAGGGACAATAAAACCACCAAGAGCGACGATGATGACCTTCAACGCTGGCGGGAAGACCTGGAGGGCGTATTCGGGGCAGCCATTTCCAGGAAGAGCGGGGTTGATCAAATCAGGATTCCAATACTCCCATTCAAAACACGGATTGGCTGTGGCGGAATCCTGTATGCCTTCATAGAAAGCGATGACACCGATGTCTGGAATGAAGAAGACACCAACAAAGGCCCAAGACATCAGCGCGATGGCGATGGATGTAACGATGACGGTGGAGAGGTAGACTTCAGGCATCATGCCCATGGAGCCCTTCACGAGGTTCGCAGAGAGTTCTTTGTCAGCACGAGCACGCTTTTTGACAAAGGGCCCAAGGAGCCGATTGCAGATGCGTTGCCATGCTGTTAAGTCCATGCTATCACCGTGCTTGGGTACGCCGCCTCACTTCAACCCGTCCACTCGAGCAAGAATCTCGTTGGGTCGAACGTAATACTCCGTGATGATTTGAGAAACTTGGTCGGCCTTTCGAATATCGTTCAAGACCATCCATTCCAGAATGCGCTTTCGTGTTCTCAATTCACGGCGCATTTCTTCTTGGCTGTAGTTGATTTTGACCATGATCTTCTCAAGAACATATGATTTTCCGCTGAAAACAAAGTCGTCGTTGGTGACGTCCCATCGGAACACCTCGTTGGTGATGACTTCCATTGAGTTGGGGTCGATGCCGACAATCTCCACCACTTGCTTCGTTCGTCGTACACGACGGCCATTGATACGGGTTTGAATCTGAATACAACAGGCTTCCAAAGCGGGCAACAAAACACGAGGGATGTCGATCGGTTTGTTCTCCAGTCGGTGAACGAGAGAAGGGACCGAGTCGGCGTGGACCGTTGAGTAAGCGCAGTGGCCAGTGGCCATGGCTTGGAACAAAACATAGGCCTCTGCACCACGAATTTCACCCACAATGATGTATTCGGGCCGTTCACGTAACGCTGCTTTCAACAATTCGAACTCACCGATGACACCTTCGTCGTTCTCACCACCAAACCCTTGCCGAGTCAACCCTGGAACCCAGTTGGGTTGCGGGATGTTGACTTCACGGGTGGATTCGATGGAGACGATCTTCATCTGCCATGGAATGAAAATGCACATGGCGTTCAACGTCGTTGTTTTTCCAGAGGCCGTACCACCGACGAAAAGCATCGGGACTTCGTTTTGGAAGGCAATCCAAAGATACGCCACCATCAACGAAGACATGGTTCGGAACGCCACGATATCGGCAGGCGAGAACGGGTCATCCTTGAATCGGCGAATACAGAAGGCCGAGCCACGAGTTGAAATCTCGTGCCCAAGTTTCATGACAATGCGGGACCCGTCCATCAGCGTTGCATCGAGCAAGGGTTCAGCAACGGAAATGTGCTTGCCACAGCGTTGAGCGAGTTTGATAACGTAGGATTCGAGTTCCTCGTCGGTCGCCCAAAGGCATGTTGTTTCCACCGATTCGAACTTGCGGTGATAAGCGAAAATTGGGACATTGGTCCCGTCAAGGGAAACGTCCTCAACGTTGACGTCGTTCATCAAAACGTCCATTTTACCGTAGCCGATAAGGTCCCTGCGGAGGTAATAGAAGAGTTTCGACTTGGATTTCTTATTGATTTTCATGCTGTAGGCTTTGATGACCTTGTCCATGGCCGTTCGGACGTAAGCTTCGGGGTTGGAATCAATTTCTTCGATGTTGGCGGTCAACGACCGGATGAAAATGTCCATGATTTCATCGCGTTGTTCCTGTTCCTTCTTTGTCAAAGGTGGCTCAATGATTTGGTAAATGATGTTCAGCGTCTGCTTGTCGCGAACGATGCGTGCGAATGCATGCGGAGGCATGACTGGGTACTTGTCCAGTTCATCGTATTGCGCTCGTTGTCGGGCTCGCTGCCTTCCGCCGCCACCGCCTTTTTTTCTTGCCATGGTCATCACCGCCCTCGATTGCATTTTGCTACAACATCTCCCCGACTATAACACTTGGGTGAAAATCGCTCGCAAAACGCCCTGCTGTGGCGAATTCCATCCGGTCGAGTGAACCGGTTTAAACAGCAAGAATTTCCTCAAGCCAACCCTTGCATCTGGCTTGAAATTTCTCCAGATCAACGTCGTTTTGGAGGACATCATCGGCTTCCGCAATCAAGTGGTCAAGCCCCCAACCGCGCTCCCGCTCGTTTCGTGTTTCGAACGCTGCTCGGTCACCGTCTTCTGACCGCCCACGTTGGAGAATACGTTCGAACCGTAGTTCGTTGTCCGCTTCAATCGCCACGGTGCGGTAGATTTTCCCCCAACGGGCTGAAAATACAGCATCCTCTGCTGTTCCCCGTAGCCCCTCAATGAGCACCAAGGAGTGATCTCCTAGGAGCTCATCGACACGATCACACAGCCGCACGGCCAAGACTTCTTCGCCGTGTTCAGCCCGCAGCGAGGCAGCCACTTGACCAAAGACATGGGGTTCTTCCACCAACCCTTGGGACCGCACTTCCGCACGAATCATGTCGCCCATCGAGACGATGGGGACGCCTGACGCAGCGAGAACGGCAGCAAATTCCCCTTTGCCGGAGCCGGGCATTCCGCAGACTGCCACCACTTGAGCCATGAACAAACGCCCGCCGCCGCCGCTCAAGAACATACCCCCCTTATCGAAGAAGATGTTCAGTTTGAGAACTCGGACCGGCCCCAGCGGTTATCCATTAATTTCCACAGCAAGGCAGAAGCAAAGATAAGACCAATGGAAATGGCAATCATGCCCATGTAGCCTTGCTGAACCATGGATTCATCGTACATTTGTGCCGTGGCCGCCAAGCCATCTTGGCTGGCTCGCTCCCACCAGTTTCCGTACAGACTCACGTCGCCTTGAGTGAACGAGAGAAGGAACAATCCGAGCAAAGGAAGGACCGTCCCAATCCAAAACCAAACCATGATTGAAGCATCAAAAATCGCTTTGTTGGGCCGCAATCCCATCAAGAAAGCGGTCAAAGCGACGATGTACACCGAATTCGCAAACATCACGATGATGCTGGTTGGAAGCGAGCCCCACTCATCAAGCCGCCACGCCATCAACACAATGAAAATGAGCGAAATCCATGAGGTGGCGAGGAAATACACGACCACCTTCGCACGAATCAAATCAGGAACTTTTAGCGGAAGTCCGTTCATGAAATCAGGGGAATCCAGGATGGTCAACCACGAATAGAAATTGAAACCAAAGAATCCCAAAAAGGGGGCGTAAGAAAGGAGATTGATGGGGATGGGGGCCTCTGCAAAATCCACCAGCCAAGCCATGCCCAAGAGCACCAAGAGTGGGATGGCGTAGGAAACGGTCATCTTTTTGATAGCGCCTGAGCGGAAGAGATCCACGAATTCTTTCGCAACAATGAGGCGGATGTGCCCTCGGCCCAGGAAACCGAGGCGGGCATGAACCGGTGCGAGAAGGTCGCCGCGTTCGACCACGCTGACATCAAAATCGTCGAGGATCAGCAGCGAGGACACCAAGCCAAGACCGAGTGAGAGCACCAATCCGAGGATGATGGCCAAACCACTCTGACTTGATTGCGCAGCAAGGCCCCAGAGGAGCAGGTCAGCTGGGAGGAAACCAACGCCGACGGCTACGCCGATGGCGACGATGAGCAGGGGTCCAACCACCGTGAACGGTCGGCCTCGAAGCCAGAGCGAGGAGGCGAGGAAAGAGAGGGCTAACCCTTGACCGAGGGTGGTGGCCATGGCCAACCAAGTCCACGGTAGTGAACTCCAAAGAAGCGGTGTGCGAATGCCAGCCACGCCGTCGAGGAGAATGCCCAACGCCATGCCGGCAATGATGGGCGTAAGGATGAGGAGAACGTAGAACAGCAAATCCTTGACGAAATAGGCGAAGTGCGCCATGGAGTTCGGGAGCGGTTGGAGAGCAGGGGCGGCGAGAAGGAAATTTTTGGTACCCGTCCGTCGAACGATGGCGTCACGTCCCATGAAAGCAAACGTCCCCATTCCGAGTGAGAACATGAACATCGGTAGATGGAGAGCAAATCGTAATTCTTCCCACGTGAACGTTTTGGAATCCAAGTCCGATGATTGAGCCGTTGAGTCCCCAACCAAAAACTGCAAACCAATGGTGGAGATGGCGGTTACCAAACTCAACAGCAGTGGAAAGAGAACCATTTGCCGTTTCTTGGCGAATTCAACGCTCTTCCTCGCTTCTTCAACGAACATGACCCTGAAGGTGGCCGAGAACGAGGACCACCCGCGAAGCGGTTCAGTCAGATTAGCACCGTGAGCGGAGGTTCCCAGGGAGCCAGATTCGCTGAAATCTTCGTCCGTCCAAGAACGCGACTCGATGAAGGTGCCTGACACGTTCATTCCTCCGAGTCGTCACTGGCCCCTTCATCGCTGTACCGCTCAACGTCTTCGATGGAGCGGCCAACCAAACGAATGAACACGTCTTCCAACGTTTCGTCCTCAGATTGCTTCAATCCTTTCACGGTTCCCGCTGCCAAGACCTTCCCGTCGTTGATGATGGCCATACGGTTGCACATCCGCTCAGCCATCTCTAAGACGTGAGAGCAGAGGAAGATGGTCCCGCCATCGGCGACATGGTCCAACAACCACACTCGGCATTTCCGCTGGTAAATGGGGTCGAGGTTTGCAAAAGGCTCGTCAAGGAACAGCAACTTTGGTCGGTGAATGAACGCACTTGCTAGCATGACCTTTTGGCGTTGCCCTTTGGAGAGATCCTTGCACATGGTGTCTCGCTTTTCTTGGAGTCCAAACCATTCCAACCAGTGCTCAACTTTCGCCTTCATGTCGTCAACGCCCCGCAATCGAGCAACGAATTCCAAGAACTCAGCCGGCGTGAGAAAGGAGGGGGGAGACTCCGATTCTGGCACAATACCAATGTTCGCTTTGACCTTTTGAGGGTCAAGAACGGCGTCCACTCCGAGAACTTCAATGCGCCCTTTGCTGGGACGGAGTTGCCCGGTTAGGAGTTTGATGAACGTCGATTTGCCAGCCCCGTTGGGCCCGAAGACGCCAAAAAATTCACCCGCATGAACTTCAACATTGAGTGGATGAAGAGCGATGAAGTCACCGTATTTCTTCGCCATGTCAACGGCACTGACCATTGGTTCTTTGCCCTCAGCCATGCTTCGTTGATTCCGTTGCTAATTATCATACCTTGGTTTGTGTTCATTGAACACTGGCGATGACATCAAGAAGAGGTGGACCCTCAGTGATGCCATGAACCCCCCACAAAGTGAGGTCATGAAGGTTGAACTCCATCCAATCAGCGAAGATGAGGACGTTGGTCACATCGCTTGCATGACCATTGACCGGCCTGACAAGTTGAATGCATTGAATGCTGACGTGATGGCCTCCCTCAAAGCCGTCTGTGCTTGGATGGAAGAAGCGGATGATGTGCGCGTGCTGGTCGTATCTGGCGCCCCACCCAACGCCCCGCCCGAAGGCAAGCGAGCCAAACCTCATGCCTTTGTGGCAGGCGCAGACATCACCGAATTCGCCGGTGCGGGAAGCGAAGTGATTCGAGAACGGTTCACCGATAACGCCGTTGAAGCTCTCTGGAACCTCAGCAAACCAACCATTGCCATGGTGGACGGATTTGCCCTTGGAGGGGGATGCGAAGTGGCCTGTTCGTGCGACATCCGAGTGGCGAGCGATCGCTCAACCTTCGGCACGCCCGAAATCAACCTCGGCCTTATTCCAGGATACGGCGCCACGCAACGCTTGGAGCGCTTGGTGGGCTACGGCAAAGCCCACGAGATGATCATGACCGGTGACATGGTTCCGGCCGAAGAAGCTCATCGCATCGGCTTGGTCAACCATGTTGTAGCACCAGAAGAATTGGAATCAACCGTGATGGCCATGGCTCGTCGCATCGGTAGCAAGTCCTCCCATGCCCTGCGGGTTGGAAAGAAAATCGTACGGACTGCTTTGGACGTAGGTCTGACCGAGGGTGTAGCCATTGAAGCCGAAGCCTTCGCCATGTTGTTCGACAGCGAAGACAAGGAAATCGGCGTTCATGCCTTCATGAACCGCGAAAAAGCGGCGTGGAAGCATCGCTAAGGACGCCCTTCAAACCGGCTCCGTTCGGAGATGAGCCTGTCGGCCAAAGGTGAGGGGGCGCCATTGCCCCCCTCTTGTCCGAGAGTGTGCTCGGCCACGGTCGATCAGGAATCCATCAAACCTCAACGATAGCGGGTGTTTTGCTCCCGAAGGAACGCTACAAAATGCTTCATGTGGCGGGCGTGAATGCGTCGGAATCGTTGTGAGATCACCAACACATTGGCTGCACCCGACACGGGGTCAATACCTCGAGGCTCCTTCCTGAGAAGATCCAACAACCGCTGGTTCTTCAACGCCAATTCCGTGCCTTCGCACGTGCAATGACGGAAGGTGCGTGGCTTTACCTCAGGAACAAATCCTTTGGCAGCGTGGTTTTTGCGGGCCTCTTGTCGTGCCTCCTTCGGAGAGAGGTGCTCGTTTGTCTCTTCATTGACCTTTGAGGACGGTTTTTCTTGAGAGCGGTTCCGTTGATTGAAATTCTCCACTTTACCCGTCCGTCGATTAAAGCGACGTTGCTTGTTTCGTCCGATGTTTCCCTTTTTATTTTTCCAGTTACCCATGTTCTTCACCTGTTTTGCCTTTTATCTGCACAGAACCGCTCGGTGCGGACAAAGTCCGCGGCGGTTCCGCAATTAGGCCTAAACTTAGCAGGTGGTTTGGGTGTCGGGGGGCATGGAGGATTCCTCTAACGTGTTACATTTGTCTTTGACCCTATATATAGTCAGCGATTGAAGTCCCAAGAGGGAATCTTCACTCTTGCATTTCTTGACGAAGGGCATCCAGAGCGCTGCTGGCAGCCGGCAAAGGCGGGAGAGCAAGCGGTGTGCCGTCAGGTGCCATCAACGGAGGGAGTTCCTTTCCATCCGGGCCAATCAATGTTGGCAGTTCCGGCTGAGCCGCTTGGGCAGGCCCAACGGATTCGAATCCAACGTCAAGCGGGAGGCGAAGTTTCAGAATTCGGCCCTCGTCGATGCGTACAAAGGTGGCACCATAGACGTGGCCGGGTGCAGGATGTTCGGGCTCCACCAAGACGGTGTGGCCGTGTCCTTGTGTTTGGAGAAGAGCGACCAAATCTTCTCCCGAAGCGTGGTCCTCCCACATTTGGGCGGTTGAGGCTCGAATGTCAGCCATTTGACCCATACGACGGCGTTTTATGCGCTCCCGAATGGCTTCATGTCGCTCTCTTCGGTCCCGAACGGTGATTTCGATGTCAGCATCCTCCACGGATTCTGGACTCACGTCAACAACAAATTCGTCGGCCACATGGACTTCTTCCAACTCAACCTCAATCACGAGTTCGCCGTCGGTCTCATCGTCGGCGTTTTCCTGAGCAGAAGCTGCTTGAGCCGCTTCTGCAGAGGCAATCTTGGCCAATTTTCGCTCCCTTAGTGTTGCGCCATCAAGCGAAGAAGCGACCACGGGTTCGGGGAGATCGTCGTCTTCATCCTCCTCCAATTCCACTTCAGGTTCGGAGGGTTCCTCGGCACGAGCTTTGGACTGAGGACGAGGTTGGCGCTGCTTTCGTGCTGGTTGAGGGCTGCCACCAAGGTTGATCCAGAGGAAGGCAAGAAGGCCCATGGCCGCAACAAAACCCCACTTGGCTTGGTCGGTGAGTTGGCCGACCGTGGAAAGATAGAACCCCAGCACGGAGATGAACAACACCCCAACGGTGGTCCTTGCGAATCCCATGTCCCTCGCTCCATCCAATCATCGGTTCTTTATGACGATGATGGAGGAGGTGGGTCATTGTTCGGTATCAGGGGAAGGAAATTGGCGCATCAAATCCTCAAGTGCTCTCCTGCGATGACTGAAACGATGCTTCAACTCAACATCTACCGTTCCGAAGG
>MDTB01166558.1_pt1 | contig 13902 bp, 12 predicted proteins | sample 811161 | NCBI WGS metagenome assembly MDTB01 (sample SAMN05326650, study PRJNA326480) | marine metagenome | isolation source: seawater | place: Mediterranean Sea | collected 2009
AAATTGCAGGAATTATTGCGGATCGCTTAGGTGTCGATTCTGAGTTAGCCAAACGTGGCGCGGTGTTGCATGATATCGGTAAAGCCATTGATTTTGTTCAAGAAGGCTCCCATGATGATCTTGGTGCTGAAATATGTCGTAAATATGGAGAATCGGCTGAGGTTTTAAATTGTATTATGGCGCATCATGAAGATGAAGAACCAGATACAGTAGAGGCTGTTATAGTTAAAGTTGCGGATGCGTTATCATCCGCTCGACCTGGTGCCCGTAAAGAATCAGTTGAATTATATTTAAAACGGTTAGAAAACCTTGAGAAAATTGCCATGGAATTTGATGGTGTTGAAAAAGTTTTTGCTATTCAAGCTGGTCGTGAAGTTAGAGTTGTTGTAAGACCTGAAGATGTTACAGATGATGGGGCTTACAAGTTATCTCAAGACATTGCAGAACGAATTGAGAAAGAAATGGATTATCCAGGTGAGGTTAAAGTAAATCTTGTAAGAGAAACAAGAGCGGTTGCCATTGCCCACTAACGATACATTTAATATTTTATGCTTAGGAGATATTGTTGGCCAACCAGGCCGCAATATTCTCGAGCGTAAGTTTAGCGGGCTTTTAACTGAATTTAATATTGATTTTACGATCGCAAATATTGAAAATTCAGCATCTGGCTTTGGTTTTAATAATAAGCTTTATCATGAGTTTATTCACATGAAAATGGATGCATTTACATCGGGAAATCATGTATATGCAAAACGAGAAGTCATTGAAAGGTTTCATATTTATGATCGTTTGGTTCGTCCAATAAATTTTCCTAAATCTCATCCGGGAAAGGGTGTTCGTATATTTGAAAAAGGTGGGAAAAAAATAGCTGTAATTAACTTAATAGGGCGTGTATTTATGCAACAAATGCCGTATTGTCCGTTTGAATCAATGGATGATGTTTTAAATGGATTGGATGCCGACGTTATTGTTGTTGATTTTCATGCTGAAACAACATCCGAAAAACAAGCGTTAGGATGGTATTTAAAAGATCGTGTATCGTTGGTGTTTGGAACTCATACACATGTTCAAACAAGTGATTTAAAATTACTGTCTAAAAAGACGGCTTATATATCAGATATCGGAATGTGCGGAGCTTATGATTCCGTAATAGGAATGGATCGTGATATTTCAGTTCAAAAATTTGTCGATCAGCTGCCTGCACGCCATCAACCTGTAAAAAATCCTGAACAATTTCTAATTGGAGCTGTTATGATAGCTTTAGATAAAAAAACAAATCAAATCAAGCAAATTGAAAAAATTCACCGAGTTTATGAAGATGAAAGAAATTAAAGTTAAAAATTTAGTAAAGCAATTTAAGGGAAGACGTGTCGTTGATGAAGTATCATTGGATTTAAAACAAGGTGAAGTCATTGGCTTGTTAGGTCCAAATGGTGCTGGTAAAACCACGACTTTTTATATGATCGTTGGATTAATTCGGCCAAATGAAGGACACGTATTTTTAAATGGACAAGATGTTACAACCTTACCAATGTTTAAACGTGCGCGACTAGGGTTAGGGTATTTGCCTCAAGAACCCTCTATTTTCAAAAAGTTAAGTGTAGAAGAAAATCTTAGATTATTACTTGAGGTTGTTGAACCCATTCATCCTGATCAATTTGAAAGTCGTATTAATGAGCTAATAATTGATCTAGGTTTAAATCATGTTAGAAAATCACAGGGCTATCAATTATCTGGCGGTGAAAAAAGACGCGTTGAAATTGCGCGCTCATTATCGTTAAATCCATCATTTATATTGTTGGATGAGCCTTTTGCAGGGGTCGACCCAATCGCAGTTTCTGAAATCCAAGACATTATTAAACAACTAAAAGATAAAGGCATCGGGATTATTATTACAGATCATAATGTAAGGGAAACATTAGCAATAACAGATCGCTCTTACATTATTCATCAGGGAAAAATTTTATTAACTGGAAACCCAAAAGAAATTGCTACTAGCGATATTGCGAAAAAATATTATTTGGGTGAATCTTTTGAACTTTCTTAGATGAAGCTATTAGATTCATATTTAGTCAAAGAAATTTTATTTCCATTTATTTTTGGCATTGCTGCATTTACATCCATAATTTCAGGCAGCTCATTAATTTTTCAATTAGTTTCTAAGGCCGTAAAATATGGCTTCAGTGTAACAAATACAATTCAGTTATTTGTGTATAAATTACCGGCCGTTATTTCACTGACATTGCCAATGGCGATTCTACTGGCCACCATTTTAGTTATTGGGCGATTGAGTGCTGATTTAGAAATTATCGCACTACGATCAGCGGGTGTAAGTGTATTTCGAATTCTAATTCCAATTCTATGTGTTGGCTTGATTGTTAGTTTGATGAATATCATTTTCAATGAGATTGTGGTTCCTCGAGCAAATTATTATTCTGAGGTATTACTAAATAATTTGCAAAATACTAATATTTCAATTAAAGAAAATATTAATTTAACGCAATTCGATGAGCAAGGGTTGCCTCTAAGAATAATCAATGTGCGAGAAGTAGAGGCCGAAACCTTAAAAGATATTACAATTGCTGAATACGAAGAGGGCCGCTTAGCAAGAGTTATTCGATCTGAATATGGAAATTGGGATTCATCAGTTGGTTGGGTATTTAATAATGGCGTAATGCACGTATTAATTGAAAGTTCATCACAGGAGTTAATGATTATTAATTTTGAGAAAGAAATAATTAATTTAGCGCTTGATCTACTTGATTTTAAAGAACGTAAAAAATCACCCAGTGAAATGAATGGGCAAGAACTTTTATCACAAATTCAAAAAGAGAAAAAATTAGGAAAAAATATTAACGAAATGTTAATTCAGTATTACCTTAAGTTTGCGTTACCTTTTGCTTGTTTGATTTTTACAATGATTGGTGCTGCAGTTAGCTTTCAATCGCATCGTCGGTCATCTGCAATGGGGATGGGGTTAAGTATTATCATAATTTTAACCTATTACATCATATATTCTTTAGGACTGGCTCTTGGGATTAATAATTTTATTTCTCCAATATTGGCAGCATGGACACCAAACATTATTATTGGGATGATTAGCATTTATATGTTAAATAATGTTGCAAATAAGTAGCGATAATTATCTTAATATCAGTTTATGATAATTGATGCTTTGTCTAAAATAAACTAGAATAGAACCTGAATTAATTCATTACGCGAAGTTTGTTTGAATTCAAAATGTAATTTATGGATAGATTGAATGCTACATGAGCTGTTAAAATGGCTGAAATAAAACACCTAAGAATTGGAACGCGACAATCACAATTAGCAATGTGGCAAGCGAAGCGTATTCAAACATTAATTTCAAACTATGCACCATCGATTAAAATGGAAATTATTCCAATAGAAACTAGTGGAGATATTAATTTAACAGACTCAATATCAGAGATTGGTGGTAAAGGTATTTTTTTAAAAGAAATTGAGCAAGCATTAATCAGTAATTCTATTGATATTGCAGTCCATTCATTTAAAGATATTACGTCAAATCCACATCCACAACTTCAATTTTCTGGCTTTTTGTTAGAGGAATCAGAAACAGACGCTTTTATTTTATTTAATAATAAATCAATTACAGATGACGCACTAGTTATAGCAACAGGTAGCTTACGCAGAAAAGCACTATGTAAACATTTATTTTCAAACATAACCTGTGTAAATATTAGAGGCAATATTCAAACTCGAATAAAAAAGGCAGAAGAGTTAGGCTATGATGGCCTTCTATTATCAACCGCAGGCTTACAGCGCTTAAAATTAGATCATTTAATTAGTTTGCAATGCAATTCTAAAGAATTTATTCCGGCGCCTGGCCAAGGCTTTATTGCAATCCAAAATCGTATCCAAGACACTGAATTAGGAATACTTATAAATAACATTGTCCCACAATTCTCTCAAAAATTAGGGGGAATTTATTTTGATTTTTTAAAAGGTATTGAATTTAATTGTCAGTTACCTTTGGGGGCCCATATAAAAAATAATAATATAGATATTTTTTTAGAACATAAAACCGCCCAATATTTTTCATTTCCTGTAAATGAAATCCAATTAGCGATCGATACCTTAAAAGGAGTTATTATTGATTAAAACATTGGTATATTTAATCGGGGCAGGGTCCGGTGACCCTGAGTTAATTACACAAAAAGCGAGTCGAGTTTTGGCATCTGCAGATATTGTTTTATATGATTATCTTGTTCATCCAAATATAATTCTTCTTGCAAGCAATGCAAAAAAAATATGTGTAGGAAAAAAAAAGGGCGCGCATTCAACAAAACAAAGCAACATTAATAAGTTATTAATTGATTATGCAAAAGCAGGTAAAGTAGTCGCGCGATTAAAGGGCGGAGATCCAATGATTTTTGGTCGATGTGGTGAAGAAATGTCAGCGTTACAAAATGAAGGAATTCCTTATGAAATTATTCCTGGAATAACATCTGCAATCGCTGTTCCTACTTACGCAGGAATCCCGATTACGCATCGTGATTTTTCTCATTCTGTTGCGTTTGTTACAGCAACAAGAGCGAATGATATTCAAAATATTGATTTTCCAAACGCCGATACATTGGTTATTATGATGTCACTATTACGATTACCGGCGTTAGTAAAACGTTTGATTGAAATACGATCCAAATCCACGCCGATTGCAATCATTGAATCAGGGACCTATTCAAATGAGAAAATAATCACGGGAACACTCGATACAATTGAAGCACAACAGCAGCAATTTCAATTGGCACCGCCGGCGTTAATTGTTGTTGGTGACGTTGTTACTTTACGAGAAAGGTTTCGATGGCGTGGTCATCTTCCATTTTCAAATAAACGCTTTGTCATTTTTAGACCTGACCATCAACAGTCAAATCTTCGCAATGCATTATCTGAAGCTGGTGCAGAAGTGTTATCACTTTCACTGAATCAGATTGTCCATAAGGCGTCGTGTTTAGAGCATGTTCCATTAACTAAACTATCGTATATAATTTTTACTAGCGAAAATGGTGTCCGCTCTTTTTTTACTGCTCTGAAAACTATTGGGGATTCACGTATGTTGTCAGGTAAAAAAATAGTGTCAATTGGTCAACATACAACTAAAACATTAGGTGAATATAATATTATTCCTGACTTAACTCCAAAAGATGCAACATCTCAAGGAATACTGGCGTTATTAAATCAGAAGTTAACAGCCAATGATGGTGTTTTAATTCCGACATCCTCAGAAGCTAGCGATGAATTAATGGAATTATCAGAAACAGGTGCGTTAATTCATAAAGTTGTCGCGTATGATAACCAATTACCAGACGATATTGATCAACGTTTGGATTGGATTCAGCCCGATGATTACTTCATTTTTATGAATTCTGTTTCTGTTTCTAGACTTGCTAAACTATATAAAAATAGTCATCATCATATGGCATTTAGTATTGGTCCAAAAACAACAAAAACATTGATTAATTATGGTATTAGTAATATTGTGGAGTCAGATTTTCCTGAAATCGATGCATTGATAAAAAAAATAATGTCGACATTTCAAAAATAGTAGTTGCATAAATAAAAATATTTGTTATATTTAGAAGTGAAGTACTTCTCCTATAATTTGGGTCACTACAATAGTCTCATCCGAGTTAAAAAGTGACCCAAAAATAATAAGCGATTTTTGCATTTTTTAGTGGAGTTAATATGAGAGTAACCTTTAATAAAAGCATTCTAATACTTAATAGACGAGGTGCAGTCCTTACACAATCACATTCATTGCGTCATCAATCAAATGGTTCAAGTATAAATATGGTGCATAAAAAATTGATTAACCGGTCCTCAGTTGGTTCAAAGCAAATATTCGATATTACCACAAAGCATTTTAATGATTATTTTAAATCAATTTATCTTAGTCATCCCAGCATTCTCCCTACGGTTAATTTTTTAAAAAAATCAGGGTTAAATGATAATGATATAGAACGAGTTTTTAAAGATCATTGCGCTTGCCGAGCTCCAAATATGGCAACTGGAATAACCATGGCCGTTGGTTTAATTGAGTCAGGAACATACCAGTTTATTCCGAACCTTAAATCAAATGGTCCAAATAATATAAAGTCTGCAATTCAAGAAATTCAAATAGCAGGAGGGCAACAAATTGCCGTGACATTATGTGCAACACCAAAGGCGATTCAGTGTGGTTTACCACACTATTTCTTTTTGAGCATGCGTGAAAATCATACGGAACCCAATCTATTCAATGGGTTAAAGCAACCTTTTATAAGCAATCAGATCTCTGACCCTTATTGGGAACCAGGTCGTGAATTAACCAATAAATTTGGTGCTTTTTCTCCAAATCACTTTACACTATCAATCAATCAGTTAAAATCATTTGGATTTAATGGAATTGAGGATTTTCGCAATCAAATATTACAAGAAACCGATTGTATTGAAAACACATCATTAACTGTGAAAGGGTGCCCAGATGTTACCCAATATGCATTAACTGGAAATGAGGTTTATGTTGAATACTTAGAACGTCAACTATACAAAGCAGAGGTGCCGTTAACCCCTAAATTAACTGAACTTGTACCCGGGTTTTCTACAAAAACTGAAAATATTAATCGGATTGGCGGACACGTAAAAGCTACATCCGAAAAAAAAAAAGATATAATTCAAGCGTTTAATATCGCCTGTCCTGATATAACAGTGATAGGCAGTAAAGCCAAAAATCAACCCTGGAGTGATGCGTTGATGCATTCCTTAAAACCATATAATGCGGAGCTAAGTCATGTTGATAATCCCGTTATTTATAGTGGTTTAAAAAACGAAGATCAGGTCCGAACTTTAATAAAATGGGCAATTCATCATCAGGCCATCATTATTCCAATCGGTGGCAACACCAATCTTGTTGAAGCGAGTACCTTTCGTCCGACAGAAGAAATTAAGGTAGATCAGCCGATTTTATATGTAAAATATATGGACAAATCCATTAAATACGACAAAGAAAAAGACATCGTTATTGCAGGCCCAATGGTAGAACTTCATGATATTCATAATTTTTTAAACACGTTAAACTTACGCTTTCCAGTCAATTTTTCAGCTCAAAACGCAACTCTGGGAGGAATTGCAAGTACAAATGCAGGTGGTGAATATGGAAAGTTTTCAAATAGTCATTACTACACAGATATTATTTGTGGGGATTCTATAAAGCGACGTTTAAAACCAGCCATCAATCAAACGGATAGCATGTTGCCTAATGACGGCACAGCATTACAGGGGTATTTTGGAATCATAACTGCAGTTGCATTTAAGCCTGAGCCTGCGTTTAAAAATACGCAGTCACTACTCGTGGAAGTTCCTTTAGATAGTGTCACTAAGTTTCGTGATGATGTCTTAACTCATTCAAATATGATCGCGTGTGAATTAATTGATGCTAATTCTTTTCGAATGGTAACTGGAAAAAATGTATTAGGGGTAATGCTTCTGATTCAATGGGCAAATGTAGAGGGCGGAAAGTTTGACGACTTTTTAGATCAACTATTTTCAGTAAAATATCCACAACTTATTCAAAATGCTGAATTATCAACATCAGTTTCTCATGAAAATAAATTATGGCAAATTCGTCATGAAATATCGGATTCTAATCGAAACTGGGCAAAAGCCAACAATTTGAGCTACGTTGGATATGATATTGGCATTCCTAAAAATAGCTTGGCAGCAATTTTAAAAAAACTGAATTCATTCATTGAAAACAAAGGTGGGACAGTATTTAATTTCGGACACAGTATGCAATCAGAAACGCATGATACAATTCACTTTAATTTTGCACATCCAAATACTGTAAAGGCCTCTGAATTAAGATTATTTATGACAAAAGAACTCAAAGAATTTGATATTAAATTAGCAACTGAACACGGCGGATGGGGCCATAAAGCAATCAATGATACAAAAGCGTTAGCAAACAAAAAGGCCTTAGAAAAAGTTCAGATTCAAAAAAAAGCATTAGATCCACATAACATATTTAGAGCCGACATTATGTTAAATTAAGGCTGCTTAACTAGTGATAACGCCCAATCTTTGCTAATATTAACACATGGAAACTCGAAAAAATGAGTTTGAAGAAGCCAAAGATATTTTAGTTGGTGGCGTTAATAGCCCTGTAAGAGCCTATAAATCGGTAGGTGGAGATCCATTGTTTTTAAAGTCTGGAAAAGGCGCCTTGGTTACAGGTGAGGATAATCATTCATATATTGATTATGTGTTATCATATGGCCCACTATTAGCCGGACATGCACCCGAAAGCGTGATTGCTGATATACATAATAGTATGATAAAAGGAACGACATTTGGGGCGCCTACAGTTAAAGAAACGGCACTTGCTAAAATGATTCAAAAGTTTTTTCCATCTTGTGAAAAAATTCGTTTAGTAAATTCTGGAACAGAAGCGACAATGAGTGCTGTTCGGTTAGTAAGGGGTGCAACCAAGCGAAGTATTATTGTTAAGTTTGATGGGTGCTATCACGGGCATGTTGATTCACTATTAGTTGCAACTGGGTCCGGCGGGTTAACACTTGGTAAACCATCTAGTGCAGGAATTCCAGAAGATGTAACAAGGAATACAAGAGTGCTGCCATTTAATGATATTAAGGCATTAAAAGAATTATTCTTGAAAGATGGGGATCAAATTGCAGCAATTATTATGGAGCCTATTTGTGGAAATATGGGGGTTGTTCCTGCGACAAAAGCCTTTCTTAAAGAATGCCGATTGCAATGTGATAACGTTGGCTCCCTATTAATATTCGACGAAGTAATGACCGGATTTAGAGCGGCTAAAAGTGGTGCTCAAGGTTATTTTAATATTCAACCAGACGTAACCTGTTTAGGAAAAGTTATTGGGGGTGGATTACCATGTGCTGCATATGGCGGAAAAAAAGAAATTATGGATCATTTAGCCCCAATAGGGGATGTTTATCAGGCGGGAACATTGTCAGGAAATCCATTAGCCGTTGCGGCTGGCATATCAATGATGCATTTAATCAATTCTTATGGCGTTTATGAAAAAGCTGAAAAACAAACAAAAAAGTTAGTTGATGGCATACAAAAAATTATTCGAGAAAACAACCTTCCAATGCAGGTAAACGCTGTTGGCACGATGTTTACTTTATTTTTTACCAACAAGCCAATTCGTAATGTAAACGATGTAAATCAATGTGATTTCAAAATGTTTAACAGATACTTTCATTTTTTGAAAGATAACCATATTTTATTACCACCATCACAGTATGAAGCATGTTTTGTTTCATCAGAACACAATGATAAAATAATTAATAAAACAATCAAAGTATTTTCTGAGTTTGTAAAAGATAATTTTTAATATTTTAAAATATTGTGCCTAAAAAGGGGTTTTTTTAAATGAGTTTGGTTGAATTATAGATAAATTAAAGGTTATGAAATTTCCGATCGATAACTGATTTTAGATGAAGAAAAATTCAATCTTAAGAACATTTTTTAACGGATTTATTATCAGCATACTATGCATTTCACCACTGTTTGTTTATGGTAATTTTGATGATAACGATTATGAATTAGCAATAACTGAGAAACGTTATGCGGATGCATTAACAATTTTAAATAATAAGGAATCTGAAAAAAGAACCATTCCAGAAAAAGAGCTAATCAAAGGGTTACAAGTTGTAATTGATGTAAACGCCCTCGAATGGCCCAAAAATTCAATGGCATTAAAAGAAGATGAGGTTGAACCAGAAACTATAAAAAGAGTGAATAAATATTTAAATGCCGCAATCAGTAATTATTTAAATGGACGAGCGGATATTTCTAGAAAAATTTTAATTCAAATTTTGTTTATTTATCCTGATTATCCAAAAGCAAAATATTTTATGACCACTGGGCTTATGATGCCACCAGGATCATATAAAGTAAATGATCAAGTATTGCGATTAATTAAACGAAGTGACAATTATTTTTATGGTGGAAATTATTTGAAGTCAGCTGAAGACTTAGAAGTATTATCCATCTTGGAAAGAGAAAATCCAATTGTCTACGAGAAGTTAGGATCTGCTTACTATATGATGAATAGCAAACAAAAAGCAATAGATGCTTGGACAACCTCAATCTTTTTTAATCCAGATAATGAAAAGCTAGAGGAAATGATTGAAAAAACAAAACAAGCTCTGATAAAAGAAGCAGAGGAGGGATCCCCACTTGATAAAGGTGTTGCAAATAAAGTTGTGATTAAAGACCCTCAAGTAATGGGTGTTTTTAAACGACAATCAGAAGCATTTGAATTATTAAAAGATTTAAGAAAAGAAGGCCTAACCGTTGCGATTCAAGAAAATGACGATGGTAAATGGGCGGTTCAGGTATCACGAAAAGAATTACAAGAAAAAAATGCTGCGAAAGGAAGTGAACAATGAAAAGGCAATATTTTAGTTTTGCAATCGTATTACTAACATCAATCGTATTACATGCAAATTATGTGGAAAGAACTAATCTAGAAGAGAATATACAAGTAAAAGCACAACATATTCTAGACACGATGTATGGTGAACATAACTTTTCAGTAAGCACTACTGTTGATATGGGGCGTGAGTCATGGACAGTAAACTACACGGATCGAGCAGACATTGAATATAGTGAAAAGAAAAATGTGCCTAGCGAAGAGTATAAAATTTTACCAGGCTATTCAGCAATTAAAAACTTATCACCAAATGAAGCTGTCCAAATGCCATTTAATTCCAGAATATCGAAAGTTACGGCACCCATTATAAAAATTACATTAGATGTGGTAACAAGTAAAAAAATAGATAAAAAAGATGTAAAGGCAGCAGATAAAATATTAACTAAAATTTTGGGTTTAAACTCCGAAAGAGGAGATTCAATCAATTTTGTTTTTGAGGATTTTCCTGTGAATAAAAGTGGCGAAGAAATAAAAGTTGGTCTACCAATAGAAGCAAAGCTAATGATTGTTGTTCTAATAATTACGAGTTTTTTCTTAATCATTTATATTGTTCTAAAGATGAAAGAATTGAAAATCGATGAAGATGGCGTAAAAGCACAATTAGAAACTGCAAAAGCAACAGCATCGGCTGCTTCAAGTGGTGGTGGCGTAAAGGAAGCGGCACCGGATATACCAGCGATGCCTCAAATGATGCCAAGTGGATCAAGTGACGATACAGGTGGCTTCTTTAGTTTTGTCGGGCCACATAATGCTGCACAATTTGTTGATGTAATTAAAAAGAATGATTTACCAGTTGATCAGTTATCAATGGTGTTATCTTATTTACAACCAGCCGTTGTTAAAATGGTGATGGACACGATTGAAGAATCACAGCAAGTAGAAATCATCAATGCATTAACAGAAGAAAAAATTGCCGATAAAGATGAGTTAGATGAATTACAAGATAAATTAAAAGGTCAGCTAGAATGTTCAGTTGGGGGTGCATCTATTTTAGGTGGTGTAATTGCCACATTTAATGATTCCTCTAAAAAGACATTTCTATCTTCAGTGGAATCAAATGTCGAAATTTATAATAAAATTAGACCCTCAATATTTTTGTTTGAGGATATTGATAAATTAGACGATGGGGATGTTAAAAAGTTGATTGGTGCATTAAATATTGAAGTACTTGCCGCATCAATTGCAATTGATGATAGCGCTGCTGCTAAAAAATTAACTGCTAATTTAACCGGCGCTGCAGATGCAATGGTAAAACAATTTATTGATTTAAAGAAAGAATCTTTAACAGATGCTGACATTACAAATGCTCAAAATAAAGTGGTTAATCAAATGAAACAATTAAATGATCAGGGAGCAATTGATTTAGTGTCAAAACTAATGAGTTAGGAGGTATAAATAAATGAATTTAATGGTAATGTTGGGAATGTCGGTTTGTGTTTTTTGTTTATTTTATGGGATACCTGGCTTGTGGAGCAATATTGGGATTTATTTAGACCCAAATTCATTTGTTTTAGTTTTAGGCGGAACATTTGGTGCGGCTATAATTAGTACATCACCGAAAGACTTTTTATCAATACTCAAAATTGTATCTGGGTATATGTATATGAAACGTAAAAGTGTTGATAATTACCAAACTGTTTTAAAATTAGTAGAAATTGCCGAAGAAGCTAACCGTACTGGTAAAGAAACAGTACTTGAAATGGGAAAAGATTACGGCGACGGATTTTTAGATCGAGCGTTAACTTTAATGGGGTCTGGATTAGAAAATAGCTTTGTTCAAATTGCGCTTGAAACAGATATCCTTGAAGAAAAAAAGCGCCATATGAGAATCATTGCAATGGTTCGTGCCATGGGCTCATTTGCACCTATGTTTGGAATGATGGGAACAGTTATGGGAGTTATGCAGGTTCTTCAAAATGTAACGGATATTGATGCGGTTGTTGGTGGTATGGGGCTTGCATTATTAACAACCATGTATGGGTTAATTATTTCAACTCTCTATTTCATTCCTATTACCAATAAATTAAAGTATTTAAATGATCAAGATGGAATGTCAAAAGAAATCATTATGGAGGGAACAATGGCCATTATGAATAATCAAATTCCATTAATGGTTGAGAAGAAATTAATGGCATATTTAAGTACTTCCGATAAATCAAAAAAGAGTGAGGAATAATGGCGAAGAAAAATGATGTTCCAGAATTAGAGGAAAACGATAGCGAATTTTCAGCTGTATTCTCTGACTTAATGTCTTTTTTAGCCGGATTATTTATTTTGCTTTTCACGATAGTAAATAGCCAAAAAAACAGCCCACAATATTTTGCTGAAATGCAAGTGAAGTTTGGAGGGAAAAAGGTTGAACAAGATCAACAGCTGACGGCTGAGGATTTATTTGTCAGTGAAGTTAAAAATTATATTCAAGATGAGCAGATATCTCAATATGCAATAATATTGGTAGACGAACAAAAAATTCGACTTATTTTTAACGATCCTATTTTATTTCAATCAGGAACTGATATTTTAACCAAAAATTCTAAAGCTGTTTTAAATGGCTTAACACATATAATTAAAAAAGTGAAAAATCCTTTAATTATTGAAGGTCATACAGATGATCTCCCGGTAAAAAAAGGTGGAAAATATCGTTCAAATTGGGATTTGGCATACTTTCGAGCGGCATCAGTGGCAAACTATTTAATGGCAAAAGGTGTTGAAGAAAGTCGTATGTCAATATTAAGTTATGGCGATCAACGGCCGTTGGCTAGAAAGAAAACATATCTTGCAAGAAAGAAAAATAGACGCATCGAAATTAATGTGATTCGTGTAAAAGCACGCTCATAATTTGCTTTGATTAATTTTATTTATTCAGATACTATTTTATAGAGGTGAATAAATGGACACGATAATAAACGGAACTGATTATAAAATAAAAGATATTACGCTTTCAGATTTTGGCAGAAAAGAAATCACACTAGCTGAACACGAAATGCCTGGGTTAATGGAATTAAGAAAGAAGTATGGGCAAGAAAAACCGTTAAAAGATTTAAAAATTTCTGGATCGTTACACATGACAATCCAAACAGCCGTTTTAATAGAAACACTGGTTGATTTAGGTGCAACTGTTCGTTGGGCATCTTGTAATATTTTTTCAACACAAGATCATGCGGCAGCAGCGATTGCTAAAGAAGGTATCCCAGTATTTGCCTGGAAAGGCGAAACGTTAGAAGAATATTGGTGGTGTATGGAAAAAGCCATGATATTTCCAGATGGGACAGGCCCAGATCTAATTGTTGATGATGGCGGAGATGCGACTATGTTGGTTCACAAAGCTATTTTCTAATCCAGACCCCATTAAAGTTAACGCTCGATCTAAAAATCCGTCGCCGTAATCTTTTCCCATTTCA
>MDTB01069938.1_pt1 | contig 13901 bp, 13 predicted proteins | sample 811161 | NCBI WGS metagenome assembly MDTB01 (sample SAMN05326650, study PRJNA326480) | marine metagenome | isolation source: seawater | place: Mediterranean Sea | collected 2009
CTATACTAATGACATATTTTGGTGTTAATTTTTATTTAGATGGGTTGCATTCATATGCTGCTGGCGATGCTTTCCCCATTCCTTCTTTTGTTTTACCAACATTAATTTTATTTATCATAATTTCAATTTTTGGATTTCTAAATTTTAATAAATGGATAAAAATGGACGATTATGCATAAAGTAGACATCTTAGCTTTTGGTGCGCATCCTGATGATGTAGAATTAGGATGTTCTGGCACAATACTATTACAGTTATCATTGGGTTATAAAGTTGGAGTTGTAGATTTAACTAAGGGGGAATTAGGCACTAGGGGAAATGCTAAAATCCGTTTAAAGGAGGCTAATATTGCTTCTCAAAAAATGGGAGTTTCTTTTAGAGAAAATCTTAACTTTTTAGATGGTTTTTTTGAAAACAATAAAAACAATAAACTAGAAGTTATAAAGATTATTAGATTATGTAGGCCAGATATTATTCTTTGTAATACACGTCAAGATAGGCATCCTGACCATGGTAATGCAGCTAATTTGATTAATGACGCCTCTTTTTTATCAGGTTTAGTGAAAATTAAAACAAAGATTAATGGCAACAATCAAGAGCCATATCGACCTAATGTTATATATAATTATCTACAATACAATGATGATAAGCCTGATTTTATTGTAGATATTTCTGCATTTATGAATCAGAAAATGGACATCATTAGGTCTTATAAGTCACAATTTTATAACCCTAATTCTAAAGAACAAGATACTATTATCTCTAAAAAAGAATTTTTAGAATCAGTAGTTAACAGATGTACTGATTTAGGCAGATTTATATCAGTTGATTATGCGGAAGGGTTTTTGTGTAATAGATATTTAGGAGTTAATAACTTGAACAATTTATTATAATTTCATTATTTAATTTTAATTTCTAATACCTTATTATTCTCAATAAAGGCTTCTAGTACATCATTCTTTTTCACTTTTCCTACTCCAGATGGAGTGCCTGTAAATATAATGTCACCTTTTTTTAAGGTAATAAACTTCGAAACATACGATATAATTTGATTAATACTAAAAATCATATTTTTAGTATTTCCTTTTTGAACAGATGTATTATTGATATGTAATTCAAATTGTATGTTTTGCATATTAAACCCTTCTTTTTTCAAGAATGCTCCTAATGGTGCTGAGCCATCGAATGCTTTTGCCTTTTCCCATGGTTCTCTCTTATTCTTTGCCTTTTTTTGAATATCTCTTGCAGTGAAGTCAATACCTAATGATATCTCGTCATAATAATTATGGGCAAATTTTTCATCAATATGTTTTCCTGTTTTATTAATTTTAATTATTAATTCAACTTCATGATGAATTTCTTGAGAGAAGTCAGGTATAAAAAAGGGTTGCCCTTTAGAGGGTATGGCTGTTTCTGGTTTCAGGAAAAAGAGTATTTCTTTTGGGGTCGTATTATTTAATTCTAACACATGATTTTGATAATTTCTGCCAATACAAATTATTTTCATATTTCTCTGGATGTATCAAAAGCTTCTAAATAATCTGCAATTCTTTTTAAAAAACTTCCTCCTAATGCACCATCTACTACTCTATGATCATATGATAAAGACAAAAACATTTTTGACCTTATACCAATAGTGTCTCCAAATTCTGTTTCTATTACAGTAGGTTTTTTTTGAATTTTTCCTAGTGCTAGTATTGCCACTTGAGGTTGATTAATAATAGGAGTGCCCATTATACTTCCAAATGACCCTACATTAGTAACGGTAAATGTTCCTCCGCTGATTTCATCTGGTTTTAATTGGTTGTTGCGAGCTCGGTTAGCTAGGTCATTTACATTTTTTGTTAGACCAAGTATATTTTTTTCTTGTGCATTTTGAATTACAGGGACAATCAAATTGCCACTTGGTAATGCCGTTGCCATGCCTAGATTTATATTCTTATGTTTTATAATTTTATCTCCATCTACAGAAATATTGATTAAAGGGAAGTCAAGAATAGATTTTATAATTGATTCAAATATAATAGGTGTGTATGTGATTTTTTGATTTTCTCTTTCTAAAAACTTATTTTTTATTCTATCTCTCCATTCTACAATTCTTGAAACATCTGCTTCTACAAAAGAAGTGACATGTGCAGATGTGGATTTGCTTTTTATCATATGTTCTGCAATAATTTTTCTCATTCTATCCATTTCTAAAATTTCTACTTCACCTGAGTTGAATACTGCAGATTTCTGAATTTTAGAGTTATCTTGCTTTTCAATTCTTTTTTCTTGAATAAGATCTTTTTGTTTAAATCTATTCTTAATATAGGTCAGTACATCATTTTTAGTTATTCTTCCATTTTGTCCAGTACCATGTATTGATTTTATTTCAGAGAATGAAATATTTTCTTTTTTCACAATACTTTTAACAAGAGGTGATAAAAATAAGGTGGAATTTATTTGTTTATCTTTAGTAATATTCTCTTGATGAGGAATATTTTTATCTTGTTCCTGTATTTCTCTCCAAAATCTTTCCCCCTCAGTTTCTTTTATAGGAAGTTCTAGGTTTTTTTCTATAGGAAGTTCTAGGTTTTCTTTTGTAGGAAGTTCTAGGTTTTCTTTTGTAGGAAGTTCTAGGTTTTCTTTGATAGGACTGTCCTCATTAACTATTGTTCCTATTGTATTATCTAAATTTCCATCTTCAATAATTGCAATTACATCTCCAACTTTTACAACCTCATTTTCTTGATATAGTTTTTCTTTAAGTATTCCTTTGTTTTCAGATGGAATTTCAGAGTCTACTTTATCGGTTGCAATTTCAACAATAGTTTCATCTACATCAATTTTATCACCTATGTTTTTTACCCATTTAATAATAGTAGCTTCAGCAACACTTTCACCCATCTTAGGCATAATAACTTCAAATCTACTCATGGAATTCTTTATTCAAATCTATAATGGCAACAAAATTAATTAAAAAAACTCAATATTTTTTTAAAAAATACTTTTATCATATGGGGTTTGTTATCTTGATTATTTAATTCGTAAAGATTGCCAGTATTATGAATCGAATGGCTACCAATGACAAATGTGCTTTCAGATGGTGCAATTTTAATTTTTATACTAGAATTAATATTTGACATATAATTTATTATTTCATGAACATTAAAATCTTTTGCAGAAAAAACTATTTCATTCAAATTATTTATTGCTAGTATCTCTGATAATTGATTTATGTTTCCAACAGATTGATTGTTTCGATGAAATTTATTGATTTGTTGAATATATTTTATCTTTGGATTAGCATTCTTGATAATTTTATAAATTCTTTGAAATTCTTTTTGTTCAGCTATTATTCCAATTCTTCTTGATTGATAATCTTCGACTTTAAATATATAAAAATTAGAATAGTGTAATAAGTATCTTATGCTTGTGATAGAAATAATGCTATAAATAGCGCCTAGTAGTATTAAGGCCCTTGAAAACCTTAAATTTTCAGGTAATAGAGCATATGCAATCAACATAAATAAACTACCTATAATCACCCCTTTTATTGAACTTTTAACTTTTAAAGGTTTGTTATAGCCATTTTGACTATATATACCTAAGATCCAACATAAAACGTATATGGGAATTATATAATTTAATAATGTGTCAGTATAATAATTTTTATCTAAAAAATAATTTTGAGCCCATACTAATTGTAACATATACATGCCTATTAATATGGTTATTGTGTCAATAATGGGCTGTGTTATTTGTAATGTAATGCGTTTGATAATTGATATAAATGCTCTCATAAAAATTGCTATATTCATTATAATGATTAGGGGGGCTGCATTTTTTTTAGAATAGTGTTTTTTTACAAATAATATCATGGCTTTATAAAAAATAAATATATAGTTGACACTTGTTTTTTTTGTGCTTTCTCCTTTGTAATGAATGATGCTAGTATTTGGAAAGTAAAAATTTTTATAACCTGATTTTTGAATTCTATATGATAAGTCAATATCTTCCCCATACATGAAAAATTGTTCATCTAGTAATCCTATTTTCTCTAGCACTTTTTTCCTTACCATAAAGAATGCTCCAGATATCACATCAATTTCTGATATTTTTTCTTTGTCTATATAGTTTAAGTGGTATTGTCCAAATTTTTTAGACTTAGGGAATAATTTACTTAATCCAAATATTTTATAAAAAGCAGTGCTTGGTCTGGGTAAGGATCTTTTGGATTCCGGTAAAAAAACGCCATTTCCATCAATCATTTTGACGCCTAGTGCACCTACCTGTTTATTGTTATTTAAAAAATCTATAGTGGATTCAAGTGTATTTTCTTGAATTACTGTGTCAGGATTTAATAATAAAATATATTTTCCTTGTGCAATTTTTATAGCCTGATTATTAGCCTTTGAAAAACCTAAGTTTTTCTTATTAACAATAATATTAACATATGGAAATTTTTTTTTTATTACTTTGACTGAATCATCAATTGAATTGTTATCTACTACAATAATTTCTAATTTAGTATTATTGCTTGCCTTTTCTATAGACTGCAAGCATTGTAATAGAAAGTGTTTTACATTATAATTAACGATAATAATAGATAGTGTCATTCTTTAAGTGTTTGTGTAAATGAATATCTATTTGTTAATGCTCTTCCTAATGTAACTTGGTCTGTATATTCTAATTCATTTCCTACTGATATCCCCTTAGATATAGTAGTGATATTTATATTGAACCCGGTGATTTTTTTATAAATATAATAACTAGTAGTTTCACCTTCCATGCTTGCACATAATGCAAAAATCACCTCTTCGACACCAGATTCCGAAATTCTAGACATCAGTTTTTCTATGTTTAGTTCACTAGGGCCCACACCATCAATAGGTGATATTAATCCACCTAAAATATGGTAATGACCATTGTATTGCATGGTATTTTCTATTGCCATAATATCCCTAATATCCTCTACTACACAAATTATGTTTTTATCTCTTTTGGGGTTAGAGCAAATAATACATGTGTTGTTTTTGGATATATTGTAACAATTACTGCAATACTTTGTGCCTTCTATCATTTTTTTTATCGAATCAGAAATATTATATGCTTTTTGCTTATTTTGCAGCAGGTAAACAGCCAGTCTTAATGCAGTTTTTTTTCCAATTCCAGGAAAATTAGCTATAGCATCTACTGCTTGCTCTATTAAAGAAGAAGGTAATTTCACTTACCAAAAATAGAAAAATATAGTAGATTTATATGATAATTTTTTGTTTCTTCTATGTTATCACCAGTATATATAATTTGTATTTTAGTTCTGTACTTTTTTTTACTAATTTTTGTTGCTAAAAAAACTAAAGGAAAAGCAAGTAATATGTCTTTTTTTGTAGGAGAGAGAAAGTCACCATGGTATGTGGTGGCTTATGGTATGATTGGCGCTACACTTTCAGGTATCACTTTCCTTTCTGTTCCTGGTTGGGTACAAGAGACACAATTTTTTTATATGCAAATGGTTTTGGGCTATGTGCCTGGGTACCTATTTATTGCATATGTGTTAATGCCAATTTACTATAAATTAAATTTATATTCTATCTATGAGTATTTGAGAATTCGTTTCGGTTATTATTCTCATAAATCGGGAGCCGTATATTTTTTCTTATCTAGATTAATAGGAGCATCTTTAAGATTGTTTCTTGTTGCAGAAGTTTTCCAATTATTAATATTTAATCAAATGGGGGTTCCTTTTTTTGTTACAGCTTTAGGAACCGTTTTAATTATCTGGTTATATACTTATCAGGGAGGGATAAAAACTATAATATGGACAGATACCTTACAGACTTCATTTATGCTTTTAACGGTGATTTTATGTTCATTCTTTATCTTGAATAATTTAGGTTATAATTCGATTAAGGATAGTGTAATAAATAATTATTTAGATTTAAATATTTTTTCATTTGAAAATTTTAATAATAGTAACCATTTTTTAAGATCTTTTTTTTCCGGAATGTTTATTGCAATTGCAATGACTGGTTTAGATCAGGATATGATGCAGAAAAATTTGTCATGTAAAAATATTAAAGAGGCTCAAAAAAATATGATTTGGTTTAGTTTTTTATTGGTCTTTGTTAATGTGATTTTTTTGTACTTAGGCGCACTACTGTATCAGTATGCTTTTGTTAATAATATTTTTGCCTCGGGAGATGCTTTGTTTGTTTCGGTGATTAAAGATGGTGGTCTTGGTGTATTTATTTTTATTTTATTTCTTTTAGGCTTAATGTCAGCAGCATATTCGAGTGCAGATTCGGCATTAACTTCTTTAACTACTTCTTTTTGCGTTGATTTTTTATCAATACATAATAATAAAAATATCAAGGTGTCATTAAAAGTGAGAAAAAATATTCATGTTCTAATTTCTGTCATGTTATTTGTAATTATTTTATTAGTAAAATACTTAAATAATGATAATATTATAGCGACATTATTTAAGTTGGCAGGATATACCTATGGGCCATTATTAGGATTGTTCTTGTTTGGTATATTTACAAGAAGAATTTTGATTGACAAATATGTTCCATATGTTGTTATTATATCTCCTATTACATCATATATAATTTCTATTTATGATATTGTATTGTTTCAGGGATTTAATTTTGGTCCTGATTTAATTGTAGTCAATGGATGTATTACTTTCATACTACTGTATTGTATTTCTAAGAAAACTTCCAGATATTAATTTTCATCTTTTATCTATTTCACCTGTTTCATTATTTTTAGTAATAAAGTTATAATAACACTAGTTGCTAGAATTATTATATATGTATTTATTTTTTCTGGTAATTGTATTAACACATTAGATTGGTGGAGAATAAAAGTGTTTATTATAAATTCTACATATAAAAAAGTAATTACTGTGCTTAATGTAGAAGAATACTCTTCTTTTAATACTTTTTTGACTGAAAACTGATAATCAGAATTCTTATAATTTTTAAAATTTGGAATTATAGCAGGAGTATTTTTGCAAAAATTAACATAGTTTTGTTTAAATTTTTCTGTTAAAAATTTTTCCTCTGAGATAATAATTCGCTCATAATAAACAATAAAAATAAGCGTAATTATTATGACGAGAATATAGCTTACTGAATACATAGAAGCACCTAACCAAATAAAGTAATTGGCTAAGTATAAAGGATTTCTAACTATTGAATATATACCTTTTGTATTGAGTGTATTTGCTATTTGTTGCTTCCTGTTTTTGCCCGAAGTTCCGTGTGGTGTAGTGCCAATAGTATAGTATCTCAATAATAACCCAGATAAACCAATGAATATAGCAGAATTTCGAATAATTTGAATAATGTTCCCATCTATTGTATAATAATGACTAGTGTAAATCATTATTGGAAAAGCTATTAGAAACACGAGTATTGGGAATTGTCCTCTGTATTTAAAGAAATAATTACCTAAGAGAATCATATTTTTACTTAACTCCATTTTATTAAATTTTTATGATAGAAAGTTAGTTTTTTTTAGTGTATTTGTGTTGGTTAATTATTGTAAAATTAAATGTCACATATTTGAAAAGTATTTTTTCGATTAAAAAAAACTATCTTTTTAGATAAGAATTAAGTAATAATTACTATATTGAGTGTGAATTTTAATTATAATTTTAAGTATTATGGCTTATTCACATAAAAATAGTAAGGGAAAAACTTACTGGTTACACTCAAAAGATGTTACCCTAAGAGGTGGCAGAACTCAAACAATTTATTACTTTGCAGGAGATCAAAGATCAAATGCATGTGATTTACCAGCTGGAAAACAAGTTGTTGAAAGCGCTAGAACGGGTTTACCGTTAGTAAAGAAAGCATAAGTAATAAATTTATTGATTCTTTTAAAGGGCCTTTCGGGGCCCTTTTTTATTGAAATAAATCGATGGAAAAATCTTTATTTAAGATGATTTCTTGTATTTGATTAGTTGTTTTTTGGGCAAGACTTCCTTTTACCTCCATAGTATTAATCTCCTTCCATGGGAAGAAAATACCATCTAATTCTTTATATTCTTTATAATATGTTTTATTTATAGTTTGGTCACTGATTATGATTTTTTTAGTTAAATAATTTGTCTCAGAATTAAAGAAGAGAAATAATTTTTCATTATTATTTTCTTTATACCAAACCTGCAATTTATATACTGAGTAATCTTTATATATATGTATTTCTGTAATTTTTGTTTCAATATCATTTTTTTTAATTTCCAATATTGGAAATGCGTAAAAATCTCTCAGCTTTTCTTCAAGCATTTTACCTTTCACTTCGTTTGTTTCTTCTTTATCTTTATATAGTCTAGTGATTTTACAGTTTTTACCATCATATTTAGTAGATTGAATTTGTCCTAGTGTTGGTATTTCTAATGTGGAAGCATATAAATTAGGATTTTTGTATAAAACTTTACCTTGCATTGTAATATTTTGAACTCCATCAATCTTTATTTTAAATTTTTTTTCTATAGTTTGTATTTTGTGTATTTTTTTTTCACCACCAATTGAATTTATATATTTTTTAATTATTTTTTCAGGTGTTATATTTGGAGGTATTTCAGTTTGAATTTGAAAATCTTGTGAAAATCCATTATTGAATAGTAGTATTAATAATATGTAAATATATTGTCTCATTTTGAATCTACTTAGGTCACAAAAATAATATATAATAACTTACAACCTTTAAGATTATTTATTTTATATCGATATTTGTATAAAAAAGATGAAACCAAATTTTTCTTTAAGTGGCATGCCAGACTATAATTCTCTTAAAATGAAAAAGAGATTATATGTATTGTCTATTATTGAAGAGCAATTTAAGTTATTTGGCTTTTTGCGTATTATGACATCATCTATTGAGAAACGATCTAATCTTTTTGGTAGTTATGGTAATGATGGTGATAAGTTAATTTTTCAAATATTAAATAGTGGGGAGTATTTATCTAAGATAGATCTAGATGTTCAAAAAATCAATTCTAACGAACTTTCTCCATTAATTAGCAATAAGGCACTGAGATACGACTTAACAGTGCCATTTGCAAGATTTATTGCTAAAAATCAGTCGGATATTACTTTTCCATTTAAAAGATATGAGATTGGTTCTGTTTTTAGAGCCGATAGACCTCAAAAGGGTAGGTTGAGACAATTTGTACAGTGTGACGCTGATATGATTGGAAGTACTTCGTTGTGGTTTGAAGTTGATTTAATTAACTTAATAGATACTGTATTTAGTTCTTTGAAATTAAATAATGTGGTTATTAAAATAAGCAATAGAAAAATTTTAGAAGGTTTTTTTGACACTTTTAAAAGGCAAATTAGCTTTAATGATTTTTGTGTTATTGTAGATAAATTAGATAAGATAGGTTTAAATAAGGTAATGTCTATTTTGTTAGATAAAGGTTTTTCTACTGAAGATGTGAAAATCATTGAAAAAATATTTTTATTAGACTCTGATTTTATAAATAAAAAAAAATATATTCAGAAGCTTGTTGCGTCTAATGATAAATTAGTAAATGGCTTTAAAGAACTTGATTTTATTTTTAATAACACATCATGTCAGAATATTGTGTTTGATTTATCTTTAGCAAGGGGATTAGATTATTATACCGGTTCAATCTTTGAAGTAACCACATTGAATAATAAAAATGGAAGTTTATTAGGCGGTGGTCGATATGACCAGTTAACTGAAAAATTTAAATTAAATAATATTAGTGGAGTAGGTATCTCTTTTGGTTTAGATAGGATTTGTTTAGAATTAGAATCTTTAGATTTATTCCCAAAAGATATCTCTATACAATTAGATTGTTTATTTATTAATTTTGGATATGAAAACTCACAATATTTACAATCTTATATTACACAACTTCGTCAATATGGTTTTTCAGTAGAATTATATCCAGAGTCTGTAAAAATAAAGAAGCAGATGTCTTATGCGAATAAAAGAGGGGTGAGTTATGTCCTTATGGTGGGAGAGGAGGAAATAAAGAATAAAAAGATTTCTATTAAGTATATGGATAATGGGATACAAGAATCATTAGTTTTCGAAGAATTAATAAAAAAACTAGAAAGTAATAATGAGTAAATTTAATATCGCAAAGAAAAATATTACTTTATTGGCTATTTATAAGCTAGCAGAGACAGATCAGGAGATTTATTTGTCTAAAGCCGCCATTACAACAATTACTAAGTCTAGTAATTATTTGTTAAAAAAAATTCAAAAAAATGATAATCTAATATATGGAGTCAATACGGGTTTTGGATCATTATGTAATCATATAATTAGTAAGAATCAGATTGAAAAACTTCAATTAAATCTTATTAAATCTCATGATTGCGGAGCGGGTTCCCTGGTGCCTCAATTCATTGTAAAAATAATTATCCTACTTAAGATACGGTCGCTTAGTTTAGGATATTCGGGTGTTAGATTAAAAGTTATAGATAGACTTATATTATTTTATAATCGTAACTGCCTTCCTAATATTAATACTCAGGGTTCTTTAGGGGCTTCAGGTGATTTAGCTCCTTTAGCTAGGGTTGCAAGTATCTTAATCTCGAAAAAATATAGTCGAAAAATTAACCATAATCCTCTTAAATTATCTTTTAAAGAGGGATTAGCTCTTTTGAATGGAACACAATTTATGGCAGCATATGGTTTGTATTGCTTAATAGAAGCAAGTAGATTGTATCATATGTCTAATATAATTGCTGCAATTTCCTTAGAAGCTTTTTCTTGCCGTAAAGAATCATTTAATCCACTTATTTCTAGTGTCAGAAAACATTCAGGGCAAAAGCATACATCGCAAGAAATTTTAAAAATACTGAATGGTAGTGCTACATTTTTTAAAAACACAGAATATGTACAAGACCCATATTCATTTAGATGTATTCCTCAAGTACATGGCGCTACATTTGATGTGATTAAGCATGTTGAGTCAATTTTTCAAATTGAAATAGATTCAGTTACAGATAATCCACTAGTTTTTTTTAATCAAGACAAGATATTGTCGGCAGGTAATTTTCATGGTCAACCTTTATCTATGGCGATGGATTATCTATCTATAGCTCTCTCAGAACTTGGGAGTATTTCTGAAAGAAGAACTTATAAATTAATTTCAGGTGAAAGAAATTTACCGTTATATTTAACTAATAATCCGGGTTTGGAATCAGGTTGTATGATTACTCAATATACTGCGGCATCTATTGTTAGCCAAAACAAACAGTACTGTACACCTGCTTCTATTGATAGTATTGTTTCATCAAATGGACAGGAAGATCATGTTAGTATGGGAGCAAATGCTGCCACAAAATTATTTCAAATTACTGATAACACAAAAACCATCTTAGCTATTGAACTATTCAATGCTCTGCGTGCAGTTTATTTAAATAAATCTTGTAAGGGAAAGAGTTCGCCTATGTTAAATAAAATTTTGAAAGAGCTAGGTTTTCCTAAAGGGCCTGATTACATTGAACCGTCGAAGAGTATTGAAAAATACAGAGATTATATTAGTGGTTTTAATTTTCTAAGCTTTCTGAAGATTAGTAAGTAGCTCAGAAAATATAATTCTAATAATTGTATATATTGGCATTGCAATTATCATCCACATCACCCCACCAATCAAGCCAGCTGACATAGCTACAAAAAAGATTTCTAATGGATGTGCATTAAATGCTTTAGAATATATTGTTGGCTGGATAATAAAGTTGTCAATTGATTGTATGATTCCAAATAAAAATAACAATTTCAATATTAAAGGTAATATCAGATCTATCATATTTTGGTCTATATAAATTGTACCTACTATTGTAGAGGTGAATACGAAACCAATTAATGGTCCAAAGTATGGTATTATGTTAATGACAGCAGCAAAGACTGCTAATGTCCATGGGTTTGGCAGTCCTAATATCATCATGCTAAACCCAAATAATACAAAAAGAATACAAGTTTGTATGCATAGACCGATAAAATATCGTCGAATAAAATAGATGATAGTATTAATTTTTTTATTAGCATTTGGAATAAAATAAGATAAAAAGAGAGTAGTTTTCTCTTTAATAAGAGCTTTATCCTTAATTAAAAAAAATGATATAAATAAAACAGAGCAAATTGCCATAAAAATATTGCCAAGTATACCTAACATTGATTGAAATAACCCACTTATTGAAGAAATGTTCACAATATTCATTACATCGATTAAATTGGTTTTAATATCTAGGTTTAATAAATTAAGTTTGTTATTTATTTGATTTGTTACAATATTTAAAAAATTCTGAACTTCTTGAATTCTAATAGAGCTTATAATTTGGAGTTCTTCAATAATTAAAGGAGACAATATATATCCTATTATTGATCCGGTGGTCATAATAATTAATAAACACATAATAGAAGCAATAGTTTTACTTATTTTAAAAGTACCTATTTTCATATTACATATTTTATTACTAATAGGATTAATAGTAATGGAAATTACAATCGATATAAACAAGTATATAATTAATAATTGTATTTGAGTCACTATAAACAATGCCATAGCAATTACTCCTAGTGTAATAATATTTTTCATTGAATTATTCATTTTATTGGATTCATGGCATAGCTTAAAATATTAGCACCCATTTTTAATGCTTTATTTCTTATGTTTTCAGGGTTTCCATGTACACTAGCATCCTCCCATCCATCGCCCAAATCTGCTTCATAAGAATAAAAACAAATTATTTTATTATTATGAATAAGTGCTAATCCTTGTGGAGGTTGATTATCATGCTCGTGTATTTTTGGCAAGCCATTGTTAAATTTATATATGTTGTTATAAATATCATGATTTAAAGGTAATTCTACAAAATCTAATTCTGGGAACACTTTTTTCATTTCAGTTCTTATATATTTATCCATGCCATAATTGTCATCAATATGTAGGAATCCGCCTCCTAAGAGATATTTTCTAATATTTTCAACATCACTATTAGTAAATAATACGTTGCCATGTCCAGTCATATAGATAAAAGGATAATCAAATAAATCTTGGCTATTTGGTTCAATGACATTATAACTCTCATCTATGTTCATGTTTAAATATTTATTACAAAAAATCGCAAGATTTTTCAGAGAACTTGGATTTGCATACCAGTCGCCACCACCTTTATATTTTAAAACCGCTAATTGATAGCTATTTTGTGATAATATAGAATTAGATAACATAAGCCAAAACAATAATAATCTTCCTATTTTCATATTTTATATTGATAGATTAATAATAGTGCAACCAACTACACCTGCCGTTTCTGTTCTTAAAATACTATTCCCAAAACTAACTGGTTTTATTCCTATACTTTTTGCAAAATTAATTTCTTTTTGACTAAAATCACCTTCAGGACCAATAAAAAGAATGATTTCTTTAGAATTTCCTTTTTCCTTTGTAATTTTTTTGAGAAAAATTTCATGGTGTTTTGAACAGTATGCTATATATGATTCTTGAATATGATTTTTAGCCATTAATTGAAAAGGTACAGGGTCGTTTAGTATGGGTAAAATACCAGTTTTAGATTGTTTCATCGCAGATATTAGTATTTTATTACATCTTTGTTGATTAATCGAGTCTCTTTCAGAATTTTCACAAATTATGGGTGAAATGATATCAACACCAATCTCAGTCACTTTTTCTAGAAACCATTCGAATCTTGTTTTGTTTTTTGGGGGCGCAATAGCAATATGAATTTTTTTTGACTTTTGATTAAAACTGTTTAGTCCTAAATTTTGATATATCACTTGTTTTTTTTCAATATTTATGATTTTCGCATTATATATCTCCCCCTTACCATTTGAAACAAGTATTCTGTCATCAACTTTATGTCTTAGAGATTTGATGCAATGTTGGCTTTCAGTATCA
>MDTB01013992.1_pt1 | contig 13900 bp, 13 predicted proteins | sample 811161 | NCBI WGS metagenome assembly MDTB01 (sample SAMN05326650, study PRJNA326480) | marine metagenome | isolation source: seawater | place: Mediterranean Sea | collected 2009
CTGAGTTCCAACAAGGATATCGACCTCATGTTCTCGTACAGACTCAAGCGCCCGGGCGATCTCTTCCGCTGGGCCAGCGACATCGCTGTCGATGCGCATCACGCGGGCCGTGGGGAAAATCCGCACCAGCGCTTCTTCGACTCGCTGGGTCCCCTCGCCTACAGGAAAAAGGCCCGGTGTGTGACATTGCGGGCACTTCGCCGGTGCCGATGCCTGACTCCCACAGTGGTGGCAGATAACCCGACCGGTGCGCCGGTGCAGAGTTTGTCTGGCATCGCAGCGTGGGCAGAGTGCCTGCCAACCGCATTCGGTACAAACGACCACCGGCGCAAATCCTCGCCGGTTAACGAAAACCAGGCTCTGTTCCCCGCGGGAAATGCGATCCCCAATGGCGCCAACAACCGGTGCCGATAACCCGTCGTTCACCGCGAGACGATTGAGATCGAGAATCTCGATCTTGGGCATCTTGGCTGACCCGGCGCGCGACTTAAGTTTCAGATGGCCATACCGACCGCTCACAGCGTTCGCCATGCTTTCGAGTGAGGGCGTGGCAGAGCCTAAAATAACCGGAATATTGGCTAATTGCGCCCTTTTTACTGCGATATCCCGGGCGTGATAGCGAAACCCCTCACGCTGCTTGTAGGAAAGATCGTGCTCTTCATCCACGACAATCACTCCCAGCCGCGCAAGCGGTGCAAAAACAGCCGATCGCGTGCCTAATACGACAGTCGCACTGCCCTCACGTGCACGCCACCAGGCCCGGTGGCGCTGGGTATCAGTCAATCCCGAGTGCAGTACTGCCAGCGAATCTCCCAGACGTCCCTCAAATCGTGAAACCAGTTGCGGCGTCAGGGATATCTCTGGCACCAGCACCAGTGCTTGACGCCCCTGGGACACCGTACGGGCGACACAATCAAGATAGACCTCTGTCTTGCCGCTACCGGTCACGCCATCGAGCAGGAAGGGCTTATAAGAGTTCTGCGCTTTATCTAGTGCACGACACGCAGCCTGTTGCGCCGGATTGAGGGGTGGTGGCGCCTCAGTAGCCTCACCTGATGCTGTAGAACCGTGTCTCAATTTTTCCACAAAGCCCTGCACTTCAAGACGTGCCAGAACCGTCGCTGCGCTGGCGACCTCAGATGACAGATCCCCAGCAGCCAGACCGACCTCGTCTGCCGCCGCCAGAAGGCTAAGGACGCAGCGCTGGGCAGCGTTTCGCGACGGGATAGTGTCCAAACGCTCCCGTCCGGCATTGCAGATCCGCCAGTGATACGTCGTCTTCGGCTCTGCAGCTCGATCGCGGCGCAGCAGAACGGGTAAAGCCGTCTGCATCACCTCGCCGATCGGGTGATGGTAGTAACGTCCGGCCCAGCTAAGGAGCTTGAATAACTCCTTTGGCAGTAACGGGGAATCGTCAAGAACCCGAACCACCTGTCTCAGTTTCGAAAGTGCTACAGAGCTGGATTCACCACTTCCACAAACGACGCCAACCACTTTGCGTTTTTGCAGCGGCACGAGTACGCGTGTGCCATTCACCGGGATACGTTCCAAATCGTCGGCACGGTAATCAAACAGACGACGCAGCCGTACCGGCAACGCTACCTGCACAATCTTTTGGGAACTCACAACAAAAAGACTCCTACACCATCCAATGATTTACACATTACACTTTCTGTCTCACGCAAGTAATCGGAGTTAAATTATTGACGTGCCGTGGAGTTTCCGGGTTGCCCACAGAACCTGTGGATAACTTTGTGTACAAATAGCTCCCTATCGGGTCTCACCAACTGGCAAAAGCCCTTTTAGCCAGATTGCCTATTTTTTAGGCAGTTAAATAGAGTATATTTTTCAAATATTTAGTGGTGAAAAGCGCAAAGGTCGCGGGCAATCCTACTGATCGGCAATTACAAGACTACAAAACGTCGGTTTGTGCAAAAGAACGCTGTACGCGATCATCCTTAACGACACCCGTTACGCTTTGTGATCAGGTATTTAGCCTCATGAGTTGAACGCCAACGCGAGAATTTTTCCAAGATCAAGATCACAGACTAACACTCTTTCGCGCACTCCTTACACTCAACTTCGCCGCGCAGCTTCGTTATTGATCTTAGTCTTTTCGACCTTGGTAACGAGGGTTATCCCGATCGCAATCAAGCTTGCGCAGCGAGCTGAAAAGCCGCGGGGAAGAGAACCGAATTCGACGCAGCTAGTTGCGCACCTACCGGCCAGGTAAAATCAGTCGGGGCGGCGGCGGGTCAGCAGTTCACCAAAACTGACGTATTCACTGGCACCCAGTCGCCCAACCGGGTTGATCTTTTCCGCAAGGATTTTACGCCGGCCTTTGGCATCTTCTCCAATTGCACTATCGTCTATGAAAACCCCATGAACCTCGCCCAGAATGAGTGACTGGGGTCCCTCCCCGATATAGTGGATATCGTACAGGCTGCAGGCAAAAGCTACCCGGGCATCCGCCAGACGCGGCAAGCGGGATCCCTCAATCGGCACCGTCGCCAGTCCCAGCTGATCGACCTCCGAAACACCGGGATCAAGGCTTGCCGAGGAGGCATTCATGTTATCCAGTTGATCGAGGCTCGTGATATGGATGACGAAATCCCGTCGGTCGCGAATATTGTCGCGGGTGTCCTTGATTCCGCCGTCTGGCTTGACGCCGGCCGAGATCATCACCAGCGCAGGCTCACTCGAAACCGCATTGAAATAGGAATACGGCGCAAGATTGAGCGAACTATCCGGATTCTCCGATAACACCCAGGCAATCGGCCGGGGAATTACTGTCTGGGTCATGGTGATGTACACCTGCTGAGGCGTCATGTCGTCAAAATCGATATACATTCTCTGCTCCGTTAGCGGCCTAGGCCTGCGCGTCCATTAAATATTTCCAAAGAAATCGGGTTACCCGGCGCAAATGATCACATAGGAATCCTCGTGATCGATTCGAGGTCTGGCGGGTTTTCCTAACCAGTCAGTTGCGAGATCAAGGGCAATATGGTCTCGCTCAGTACCTTGGCATCTACGGGACCGATGTGTTTGTAACGGATCACCCCTTCGCGGTCGATGACAAAGGTCTCAGGCACACCATAGACGCCCCAATCGATGCCGACGTCTCCCTCACGGTCTACGGCGATTATGTCGTAGGGATTTCCAAACTCGCGCAGCCAGCTCCGGGCATCGGCAGGAGCATCCTTGTAATTGAGTCCCACGATCCTGACGATCTGCCGTCCGGCAAGATCGTTCAGCAGCGGATGCTCCACACGACAGGCACTGCACCAAGATGCCCAGACATTCAGCAACCAGACCTCGCCGCGCATCTCGGCAGTGCCGACCACCCCCTCCATCTGCAGCAGTCGGGGCAGTTCAAACTCCGGCGCGGACTTATCGATCAGCGGCGAAGGCACCTCTCGTGGATCGAGCTTCAGCCCGAGCGCAAGGAAAACGGCGACCACGACAAAAATCAGCAGCGGCGCTAGAAAACGCACGGATTTCACGCGAGGGCTCCAACGGACCTTTTTGTCACGATACGTATAAGGGTCTGAACCCGGATTACCGGCAGATCCTTAGCCATCCGATGGCTCTGAATCGACGAGCGCTCTGATCATGGAGATCACTTCAGGAGCATCGAAATCGCGCTCGCCGGTGGCGATATATCGGGCCCGACCCTGCCCATCGATGATGTAAGTCGTGGGCAGCGCCCGCACTTTCCAGTTTTTGGTCGTAACCAAATTTTCATCTAGCAGTACCGGGTAATCCAAACCCGCATCGAGTCGGTTAAGAAAACTTTTCACCTGCTCTAAATCTTCACCCACGTTAACCGCGATCACTTCAAAGGGCTCGTCTGCAAGACGGTTTCGAACCGCCTGCATCGAAGCCAGTTCCTTAACGCAGGGTGGGCACCAGGTTGCCCAGAAGTTGACCAACAGTACTTTCCCGGAAAAATCATCGAGCGATCGCTGGTCACCGTTGAGATTGTTCAGAACGAGCACAGGCGGCGAGACATGTTCGGTAGGCACGGGCGACAGCGGTGGCGAATTCGTACCGGCCGCATAGGCCCCAGCCGAAAACACCGCGGTCAGTAAGACGATTACCGCAGGCCGGAACACTGTGCGGTACCTCACACCAACGGATCAGTTAATGGCAGACGCTGCCGCGTGGGCCATGGGAATGAGTTCCCCGGCGGGCACGTAACCGGGAATGGTTTTACCGTCCTGCAGCACAATGGTCGGCGTACCACGAACCCCTACGCCCTCTGCCGCTTCCATGTGTCTTGCGATATCGGTTTTACAACTTCGCGACTCTACGGCTTTGCCTGATTTTGCATCAGTCATTGCCTGCTGGGGATCATCCGAACACCACACCGAGACCAGCGTATCGAAAGAAGACGACTGCACGCCAGCACGGGGGTAACCGAGGTAACGCACCTCGACCCCGGCAGCCAGCAACTGCTCTATTTCGTCGTGCAGGCGCACACAGTATCCACACTCCGTATCGGTAAACACCGTTATGGAGCTGATGGTTTCGGACGGAGAGAAAACCACCATCCCGGCTTCGTCCAACCCGCCGATTACCGACTTGCGGCCTGACTTTCTGGCGTCTTCGGTCAGATTTGTACCCTGGTCGAGATCAATCAGATCACCGCTCAACAGGTGCCGGCCATCTTCAAAAAGGTAGACGACCTGTGTCCCGAAAGTGACTTCATATAGGCCCGCCGCGGGGGTCGCCACAACCGAGTCCGGCAGCCGGTCGGGAATGAGGGCAGCAGCTTTATCCTGCACGACCTGTGGGACACTCTGTGCAAGCGTGATGCCGGCAAAAAAAGAAAGCGCAATGAAAAGAAAGGTACGAGAAGTCATGAGACGACGCTCTTGAAGGCTGATCAAAAAGATAGCGATAGTCTACTCGATAGACCGAAGACCCTGACGACCGCCTATGGTCTGTAAGCGCGGCTCGAGCTCATCTGTCGCGGCCAATACGGGCCAAAACGCGCGCTGGCTGTTTCGAGTGCGCTTCGAGGGTGAGAAAGGTATGAATGAAAGTACCTGCGCATACTGTCCCTACCGCAAAAATAAGAATATCCATGTGAGCCTTCTTTTAGGTGAATTAACACGGCGTACTGTACGCATGAGAACGTGACCGGCCCGTCGCGTAAATGTGAGGACCGCGTGAAGCCACGGCAGTCCGGTTCATGACGCCGGAGAGCGGGTCTTCTCAGCGAGAAAGGCCTCGGCCGCGGGAAAGATCCTCTCGCGGCGTGCGCTGGAGAGGCGAGCCAGATTGCGGGGCATCATCGCGGTTCGGTGATTGCGCGCTAATACATCGGCGTGATCCTGAACAAATCTCCAGTACAGGCCATCGACCGTATCGCACCAGTCGCCTCGGCCGAAGTCCCCCATCTTGAGCAGGTAGCTTGAACCACAGATATAGGGCTTCGTGGCGAAGATCCCGCCATCACTGAACAAACCCATCCCGAACACGTTCGGACCCATCACCCAGTGCGCAGAATCGATATACATTTCCATGAACCAGCGATACGCGGACTGTGGCTGGACACGGCAGAGGTTCATCAGGTTGGCCACGACCATCAGCCGCTCGATATGGTGCGCCCATCCCCATCGCCGCGTCTTGCGGATCACATGATCCAGCGGCGCGATACCGGTAGTACCCTCGTACCAGTGACTGGTCAGTTCCGAACGGTGACCGAAAAAGTTAGCAGAGGATTGCTCGGTACCAAAATGATGATAGATCCCCCGGATGAACTCACGCCATCCAATTACCTGCCGAACAAACCCTTCCAGGGAATTCAGCGGAACCGGACTGCGCTGGTGAGCCCGCATCACCCTGCGGATCACATCTGCCGGCGTCAACAGGCCAACGTTCAACAGGGGTGAGATCAACGAGTGGTACACCACATCCGATCGGGTCGTGAGAGCGTCCTCATAGTCACCGAACGACAACAGGCGGTCATCAATGAATTCGGTCAGCCAACGCTCCGCCTGCCGACGCGTTGCGGGATAACAGAAATCATCGGCATCCCCGGGCGCTACCGAAAAGTGCGACCTTACAAACGTCATCACCTCGCGCGTTGTCTTGTCAGGGCGCGAGAATCTCGGAGCAGGCGGCGTGAGTGACTTGGGCAAGGCCTTGCGATTTTCCGCATCCAGGCTCCATTTGCCGCCCAGAGGCTTGCCGTCCGCATTCACCAGGAGGCCAAGATCTCGTCTTTGTTGTCTGTAGAAACTTGCCATCCGCGGCCGAGACTCCTGTTGAAGGTAGTCGGCAAACCTGTCCCGTGAGCACAAAAACATCGGGCTTGAAAGAGCCTTCTGGTTCAGGCCCATCGATTTTGCGAGATCAGAGACCACAGCGGCGCAGGCTCGATCCTCAATTTCAAAATGCAGCAGTTCTGAAAAAGAGGCGTTTTTCGCAGCATGCCTGACCTGATCGGAAAACGTCCCAAAACGTTCATCCTCAAGAGAGTGGTAGATCACCTTGGCACCGACCTTGCGCAACTCGTCTGCATAAGAGCGCAATGAGCGGATCAACATCACCAGTTTCAGTTGGTGATGACGGTCATCTATCAGGTTTGGCGCCCATTCCGAAAGCAAAAAGTCACATTGAAGCCAGGGATTGACGAACCGCACAGGAAAGCACTGACCCGGCAGGACTAGAAAAAGACCACGAGTGGGGTGTTCTGCCGAGGGTGACATGGGTGAAAGCAGATTCAACCGAGACAGTACTGCGCAGCCACGCTACGCAGCTTTATTCCGTCAGTCCCACTGCTGCGGCGTGAGGCGCAGATCTGCCGCGTCATAACCCATCGCGATGATGCGCCCTAAAAGCGTCTGATACTCTTCATCAGGAATGTTCGGCTCTCTTGCCATCAGCCAGACCAAATCACGCTTTTCCCGAGCGATAATGACGCGACTGTAGTCCTCATCCAGATACACGATCTGATAGTCCGCCTTGATCGGCCAGATGAACTGCATTCCCCAGACCGCGTTGGAACCGTCCGGCTGTATAAAGCCCCTCGGCCGGTAAGTGCGCTCTGGGCCGTCGATACTTCCTTTACGAAAGGTAAAAGTGGTGCTGATGGTGCCGTCTTCTTCGAGCTCATAGTGCTCGATGGCGTTAACACTCTCCTGGTCGATAAAGGTGGGCGTGGAGGCAATGACATACCAAGCGCCCATGAAACGCTCAAGATCAACGGAAGGGACCGGCTTTAAGGGTTCGAGCGCCATCAGTCCAATTGGCCAGAGTAAGGCGGCAAGAGCCAGCATCGGTCCCAAGCGCTGCTGTGCACGCTGACGGCAGGAGCTCGCACAAGTGCCCCTCACCTGCGGTCAAACAGATAATGGCATACCTGCCATTCCTGCCCGTTGCGCGTACCGAACAGCTCCGCACAAGCCATGAAGAAAACGCGCCATCGGTTAACCCAGATCTGCGCCTGACCTGACCCATAGGTCTTTTCGAAAATCTCTAGGACCTGCGGCTTTTTACGATCGAGGTTTTCAAGCCAGGCTTCTGCGGTTTTCTGGTATTCCACCCCACTCCAGTTCCAGCGATCAGTACATTCCAGGGAGCGGGAGAAACGCAAGGGAAGATCAATACTCGGCATCATGCCTCCGGAAAAAAAATAGCGGCTCATCCAGTCTGTGTTGTCCCGATCCTCGAAAAGATACGGCGTGCTGTGGTGGCAAAAAATGTGCATGAAAAAACGCCCGTCCGGTTTCAGCCACCCAGCTACCCTATCGAAAATGCTGGCATAGTTACGCAGGTGCTCAAACATCTCGACCGACACGATGCGGTCAAAATGCTGGTCTATCGAAAAATGGTTGACGTCTGCGGTAATGACCCGCACGTTGCCAAGACCCGCCTCGATGGCGCGCTGCTCGATAAACCATCGCTGCGAATGGGAGTTGGAAACAGCCGTGACAGTCGATCCGGGATACGTTTTTGCCATCCACAATGTCAGCGAACCCCAGCCGCAACCCAGCTCCAGAATCTGCTGGCCATCCTGCAGGTCTGCATGTGCACCACTTAAGGCAAGCGCCTGCGCCTCGGCCGCGTCGAGCGAATCGACTCCTCCCCAGTAGCCGGAGCTGTATTTCAGGTGGGCGCCCAGCACCTGCTGAAAGAACTCTGCGGGCACCTCGTAGTGCTGCTCGTTCGCCTTGTGCACAAGCGGGGCAACCGGCGCCTCCCCCATGCTATGAACGAATTCATCCAGATGTTGGCTTTGCTGCGCTTTGGGGATCTGGATCTCGCGCATCCGCTGCCGACAGAGCGAACGGATCCCGTTGCGGACAATCGAATCCGGAACCCACCCTCGCTCTACTGCCTTTAATGCAGTTCCGGAGATAAAAGTGCTCATGTTATTTCCCCTGGGGTGTTTGTCCCTTCCATTTCTTCTGATGCCGCCCGGCGCCTCGGACGGGTCTTCATTTCGATCATCAGCAAACAGGGCATCACCAGAATCCACGCAATCACCACAGCCGGCAACAGATGAATTTCAAGCGCGCCGAGTTTATCTCCTGCCAGATAGGCCAAGGGACCGCCGATAGCGCCGCACAGGGTCGCCAACACGAAGCGCCCACAAAGCCAGCCCATGCAGTGCCTGAGCGCTGCCGCAAAATTTATCCACAATGCCAGCATCCAGAGGGTAGTCGGGAATCCGGGTCCTGCGGACTCGGGGAAGACCATGGCGCCAGACCATACCAATATGGAATCAGTCACCCCGCCGAGCACGGCCGCGCCCAGCCAAAGTGGAAAGTCATCCCGGGCGCAGTTCTGCCAAAGCGCGTAGGCCCCGACCCAAGCCGCCACCATGATGGGGCCTAACCACGATAGTCCTGCAGAGGCACCCCACACGCCGACAAGCCAGGCGAACTGAAACGCAGCGAAATTAACCCATTGATGGGTACGCAGGGTCACCATTGCGGCAACGCCTCACAGGAGACACTGCCACGCCAGTCGGGCCGCGCCAGCACCATCTGCACATCTGACAGGTAACGCTCTGCAAAGCCGGCTTCACAATAGGAAAAATAGTACTGCCATAGCCGTATAAATTGCTCCGGATACCCTAAGGCCAGAATTTCAGCACGCCGGGCATTGAAGCGGTCATGCCACAGCCGCAGCGTCTTGGCGTAGTGCGGCCCGATATCTTCCAGATGCACCAGTTTGCAGTCTGTCCGGTTCGCAAAGGCACGGCTCATCGCACCCAGTGACGGAACACAACTTCCGGGGAAAATGTAGCGCTGGATGAAATCGCAACCTTTCAAATACTGCTCATAACGCTGGTCAGGCATCGTGATCGCCTGGATCAAGGCGATGCCATCAGGATGCAGTAGCGACGAAATCCTGGCGAAAAAGTCACCCAGAAACTCATGCCCCACCGCCTCGATCATCTCAATCGACACCACCCGATCGTAAGTGCCCTGATGATCGCGGTAATCGCTTAGGAGAATCTCGACCCGATCGCTCAACCCGGCCTTCGCGACTGCAGCCCGGGCGAAGTCGTGCTGCTCTTGAGAGATAGTAATACCGGTGACCCGGCAGCCATATTCACGTGCGGCATGGATGGCAAAGCCGCCCCAGCCGCAGCCCACCTCAAGCACATGCGTCTCGCCCGACAACGACAACTTGGCGCAAATACGCTCCAACTTATTACGGGCTGCCTGCTCCAACGGATCGTCAGCGTTACGAAATATGGCGCTCGAGTAATTCATGGCCGGGTCAAGAAACAGCGAAAAAAGATCGTTGCCAAGGTCATAGTGCTCAGCGATATTCCGACGGCTGCCCGTGTGTGAATTACGGCGTCGCTGATGGAAAAGCGAGGCGGCGCGGGCGGCGAGCCGTGCCCAGCCCTGATCAAATCCGTCAGTCAAATCGGGATTCCGGGCGAACAACGCGATTAGCCGGGTAAGGTCATCGCTGTCCCAGTTACCTGCCATCCAACCTTGAGCAGCTCCCAAGCTCCCGCGAAGAGCGAGGTCGGTATAAAAGTCAGGACTGCGGACCACCAGATGGGCCGGCACGCCTTCGCCACTGCCCAGCGTCAGTGTTTCCTGGCCGTCGGTCATTACCAGGTTCCCTGTGAGCCCAGCCAGTCGGTCGATCAGCACCGCACGGCATTTCCTTTCAAACCAGGTTGCGTGTGATCTCTGACCGGGCACCGGGTAAACGGCTGCGTTTTCGTTCAATCCTTTCTCCTCATTCTCGTCATCTTGGTGGGTATTGGCGTTGGGCTGATCGGACTGCCCCGCACCTACGTGGCATCGGGGTGCGGCACAAACGGCACGCGCTTCAACCAAAGGCGCAAGGCCTGCCAATAAATAGCGGTAACGACCCGCAAGGTCATCAATGGAAAACGCAACAGTGCCTGCCTCAGCGTCCGGGCGCTGAGCGCGCTCGATTGCAGGTCAAGAACCGCGGAGAACATCTCTTTACCACTCTCGAAAGACTGCATTTTGACTCGAAGCCGGTCATCAGGTTGTGAAAACTGCCAGCGGTATCGTTGCTCCATCCGCATGAAAGGCGACACATGGAAGGCTTTGTCAAATTCAAAGACTTTGTCCGTTGGATCAACACCATCAGGGTAATGCATCACATAACAGTGCTGCTCTCCCCAGGGCGTATTGTTGACCTCGGCAACAACATACTCAACTCGCCTGCCGGACTTATCCCAGCAAAAATAAAAACTGACCGGATTCATGCAGTAGCCAAAGTATCGAAGATGCGTGAGCAAAGTAATCGACCCCTGGGGCGGGCGACCCCCTTCGCGTTCGATCAGTGTCGCTACCGAGGCTTTGAGCGACTGCTTCGGATCACCCAGGTGATCCCCCCGACGAAACCACGCCAATGCGGGTCGCGTTGCCGACCACAGCCAGTACCGATCGAAGAGATTGGGCAGTTCATCAAGGTCCAGGTACACCATAAAGAGGCGATAACAGAATCCATGCGGCTGGGGATGCTTTCGCTGGTGCCATATCCTGCCGATATAAAGCCGACTGTTCAAAAAGGTCGCTCCACACCGAAGGCATCACAGACCAGTGCGCCACTGCGTACTCCGTCTTCGTGAAAACCAAAACCCCAGTAGGCACCGCAATAACTGAGCCCGCGGCGGCGAATCATTTGGGCATGACGAGCCTGGGCTTCGTCGCGACCCGGAACAAACAGCGGATGGCGAACAGTCTCTTTATGCAAAATCGCATCGGAGCGAAGGTCTTCCTGCTGATTAAGCGACACACAAAAAGTCTGGCGACTTTCAAGCGCCTGCAATTTGTTCATGTTGTAGGTCACACAGGTGCCTAAGTGCGCATCTTCTTTAATTCGGTAATTCCAGCTTGCCCACGCACGGCGGGTTCGCGGCAAAACGCTGGTATCCGTATGCAGGCAAACCTCGTTGTCCTGATACGGGAAGGTACCGAGCAGTTCTCTTTCCTCCTCTTCAACTTCTGCTACCAGGGCGAGACTGGTATCGGCATGGGTGGCTAGCACTACCTCATCAAAAGTCTGGCTGTCTCCCCCATCGAAGCAGACCTTAACGCCTCGACCCGCACGCAGAATCTGCGTCACGGGTCGATTCAGGCATAGTTGTGATCCGAGGGTTTGCGCGATCCGCTCAACATAGTGACGCGAACCGCCTGTAACGGTGCGCCAAACCGGGCGCTTGCCGATCTGCAGCATCGCGTGATTACGCAAGAATTCCAGCACAAAGCGCATCGGGAAATTTCGGAACGTGCGCGTATCGCACGACCAAAGCGCGCCTCCCAGCGACAGCAGATACCGATCAAGAAAAACATCACTGTAACCGTGCTGCTTCGCAAAATCGCCCACCGTGATGTGATTCTCAAGTCCCGCTTCGAGACTCTGTTTTCCATCGCGGTTGAAACGCACAATGTCTTTGAGCAGACGCCATGCGTCAGGACGCATCAGATTACTGCGTTGAGCAAAAAAGGTATTGAGGTTGGATCCGCTGAATTCAAAACCGGTCACATCGCAGCGGACACCGAAACTCATGTCAGATGACTGTGACTTGACATCGAGCGCATCAAAGAGCGCACTCAGTAACGGATAATGCACAAAGTTAAAAACAATGAAGCCGATGTCTATGGCAATAGTGGAACTGCCGTCACGTACGTCGACGGTATGGGCATGCCCCCCGGGACGCCCCGCCGCCTCAAACACGGTCACTTGGTGCTGACGGCTGAGACCCAACGCGCACGTCAGGCCGGATACCCCGGCCCCTACAACCGCAATATTCAACGCCGGCTCCGACCCGCCTCGATAATTTTGCTCGGCACGGGCCGAAGGTTCCAGACCAACCCCAGCATCTGAAGCATTCTCAGCCCCAGATAGGAAAGGTCAAGTTCCCACCAGTAGAAACCCTGCCTCGCCGCGCCGGGGTAGCGATGGTGGTTGTTATGCCACCCCTCGCCCAGCGTCAGCAACGCCAGCGCGGCGTTGTTGCGGCTGTGATCCGGCGTGTCAAAGCGTCTCCCGCCGAAACGATGGGCAAGAGAGTTGATGGTGTAGGTCGCGTGGTAAAGCAAGGTCGTCGATACGAAAAACCCCCAGACCAGCGTCTGCCATCCATGGGTCTGCCACTCCGGGTGTGCGACCGCCGCCCAATCACCTACGTAATAACAAAGTCCCGCGGCGGCGGCGAGTGGCAACCAGTCGATACGCTCGAGCCAAACCAACTCTCGGACCTTTCGCAGATCGCCGATCTGAGCCCACCGTACTGAAAACGCATCACGGGTCAGGAACCACAAAAGGTGGCTGAACCAGAAACTGTCGGTCTGCGGGGAGTGCGGATCTAGCTCTGTGTCAGAATGAATATGATGCTGACGATGATGACTCGCCCACCATAACGGCCCACGCTGACCCGCCGTACACCCAAGCACCGCGAACACAAATCTCAATGGCCGGCTGCTCTCAAAGGCTCGATGCGCAAAGTAACGGTGATAAAAAGCCGTTATGAAAAACATTCGGGTGATGTACATTGTGACGGCCAGCAGCACCGCAAACCCGCTGGTCCCTGTCCAAAAGACGCCCAGGCAACCAAGATGCACTCCGACAAACGGCACCACCCGCCACGGATCCATGCAGCGCGGTGAACGCAAGGGGTTGCGCCCAAGGTACCGGTCATCATTGCTCAGCCAGTAGATAAAAGTCTGCCAGCGCGAAGGTCGTGGTAACCCATCTTCCAACTGTGGTTTCAAAGTGCAGAGTCCTACAAGTCTTCGGTAACGGCGTCAGGAAACGCCACCAGCGCGGTCGTTCCCTCCCCCGGAGCGCTGCGCAGTGTTACTGGCCAGCCAAATCGGTCTGAGAGTTTGCCCACGATGTTAAGCCCGACACCATGTCCCCCGGGGCGGGCCTGGCTGCCGCGGCTGAAGGCATGGAAGGCAAGCTCCCGGTCCTGTTCAGACATACCGATACCGGTATCGGTGATGGTCACTTCAGTGCCCTGAATAGAAACCATGACGGAACCTTCGTCGGTGTAGGTGCAGGCATTGCGCAGCAGGTTATTTAGCACTACCGACACTACGCGCTCCGGAGCCCTAATCAGCAAGCGGTTAAAGAAATCAGTCTTCACAATGACTGACCGATCCTCCAGAAGTATCGATGCTCGATCAACCTCTTCTGCAATGAGGTCGTTAACGCAGACCATACTGGCTTCGATATCTCGGTCGGGCTCGCGCGCCAGCAGCAGAAATGCCTCTACAAGGTTGGTCATCTGCACCGCCGCACGCTGAATCTTGGTCACCGGTTTTCGAACTCGCTCCGCCAGTGCATCGTCTTTCAGCACGAGATCACAGGCAACCCGCATCACCGTCAGGGGGCTGCGCAGTTCATGACTCACATCGCGGGGGAACTCACGTTC
>MDTB01030213.1_pt1 | contig 13900 bp, 16 predicted proteins | sample 811161 | NCBI WGS metagenome assembly MDTB01 (sample SAMN05326650, study PRJNA326480) | marine metagenome | isolation source: seawater | place: Mediterranean Sea | collected 2009
GGAGCCTACTTTACTGTTCGACTCTCTAGTCCAAGGAGCTTTTGAGTCGCCGGTTGTAATAGTATCAAGCTGCACAGATGTATATGCTCCGCCCCTATAATTTTGTAGAGCCATCTCTTTGGCTTTCTTCAAAATTGCGGTGCCATCTTTACTGTCGTATGGAATCGAGTCAAGATTTGGCCTCTTGCCTTTAAGTTTTGATTGCTGATCAGCCCATAAGTTTGTGTAATAAGGATCGAACATTCCGGAGTCAATCATATATTTAACAACTTTCCTACTGAACTTGGTGCTCCTTGCTGCTTCTACAAAGCTTCGCGAGATTGAGCGGTCCGAGAACGCCCATTTAAGCATAGGCTTAGTATCTGATTCTGGTATGCCGATACCAGAAAGATTACGGGAGGTGGCGCGCGACTTGCCTTTGCCTATATTTAACATCTCGATCTTCTTTGAATCGCTGACCTTAGGGTTCTTTATTATATCTATCCACCTGTTTTGAAGTGGTCCTTTTCCGGATTTGATATCTCCTATAATGTCGTCCACCAATTGATCGCTCAGTGCTGGAGAGGAGAGGACAGTAGTACTTAACCTATCTTTAGCTCTCATGACTTGTATAAATTTTTCGTCTTTTTGTAAGAGATATAACCTCCTTACCAGCTCTTTGTCTGCTTGTGGGGATCCCACATACAATTGCAGGGTTTTGCCATAAGGAGACGAGTTGTGGTGCGCAATCCCGGGGATCTGGGATGATGCTTTCTTTATAAAAGAATTAGACACTAGATGTTCTACAATCTCCCTCTTTATACCAATATCCAGACCAGGCAAAGCCACCAAAGCTTCCATATAATAAAGCTTTTCATCTAAAACCCCAGTTTTCAATTCGCTGCCTAGGTTGTTCCAAATTTTTGTAGCCAAGCTATTGGCCTCTGAGTTTTCAATACCGCTGATGCGGCCATCGAAATCCATTACTGTGCCTAGTAACGCACCGATTTGACGACCCAAGCTAGGCTGTCTCAAATTCAAATTAGCTCTTACCAATACATACTTCTGTTCCTCACTGAGGTTTGGGTTTTGTACAATACTGTGCACAATTTCTTGGGTTCCTAATTTTTCCAAGACCGGTTTGATGTCAGAGCCGCCATAGACTGGGCCGATTGCTTCAATCTGGCCTAAAAAGAAGTCAATCAGCTTTGAAGAGCCAGTTGACTTCATTATCTCTCTGACTCTATAGTCTTGTAATTTTCCAGTGATCACTAACTCCATCACTTCGGTGTCCGATAACAGGTTTAAATAGTCTGGACTTGACTCATAGTCAAAGTTAGTGGTCTGTAGCCACTGGCGAATCATTCCTCGATATTTCTCAGCCGGTGCATCATTTCCTTTACCTTTTATTTGATCTACGGACCCTGATCTTGTGACCTCTATTGTTGCATGGGGTTTGTTCCGCTTATCACGTAGAGAATAAATAGTCACTACACCATCTGCTACGTCGTCACAATACCCACCGACGCAATGACCCATAAGATCACCTTCCGTTTCCAGATCGTGTTCTGTATCTACATCCACTATGGTGAAACCATTGCCAAACTCATGGACGACTGTTTTATGTTTGTATTCGCCAGTATACTTTATGCCCCTCTTGATTTCTTCGTGCCAATCTTCTGAAAGGCTGAAGACACTTGACCAGCTCATTTCCCAGACATTACCTGGAATTTCTTGTGATCCGTTGAGGTAGTCTGCGATGTATCTGACGTCGTTATTATAGACGCTTAACTCTCCAGGATCATCAACAGAATCTAAGTTGTTCCTTTCGGTTGTCTCGTGGTCATAGACCGCGTTGCCGAGCCACTTGGCAAATCGCTTTCTGCCTTCTCGGGGGAAGTGATTGTCTGGTAAAGACTCTATCCAATCCACCAATCCTTGTGGGAAGATTGGGTTTGGGTGCTCAGGATCGTCTGCGAGCTGTTGTATGCGTGAGAAGTAGTCCTTTGGACTCTCTTCGGGGGATCGTGGAACTTCTTTTTGAATGTGTTTGAGATTTATGTTTTTCAAGATCTTAGCGTCTTGTTGTGCCTCAAGAATAAACTGCTTCCACTTGCTATGAAAATTTGCCATAATTAAAAAATAACCTTTTATTATAAATAGTCAAGTGGAAGCTAAGGTGTTTGTTTTATTCAACAGAGGTGGAGACTGGCTTCTTCTCTGGTCTCTGCGGGGCCCTCACACTCAGGACCCCGTCACTGAATGCTGCTTTAGCACCCTCCTTTAGATGTCAACAGAAAATTTGAATTATCATAATAATTATTGTAAGAGAAAGACATATCAGAGTTTTTGGAGTGAACATTGACTCCCCTAGCAAGTACCACGTCAGGATTGGAAAAATTATAAGTCCAGTGCATGAAGCTAGGAACCTAGCTGACCATGCTGAGTCCGTTGCTTCTACAACAAATTTCCATCCATACCAGAACATAACAGAAGTGGGGACACCCATGAGCACTGCGGATAGGAGTGCCTTGTCTTTCCAGTACTCAGAAACTGATTGTAAATTTAACTGAAACCAGCCCAGAGTCTGGCCGGTAAAAAATAACAATACTCCCAGATAGATCATTTAATGGCTCCAGATTCCAGTATTTTTAAATACTACTTTAGATGATATTTCTACACACTTCGACATGTAGATAATGTTTTTAAACTCTTCCTTTTCCAGAAATACTGTGTTTACAGATTCCTCAATCGCCTCATCAAGTATTTCCTCAAACAAGTGTTTAAGAGTTGAGGCATAGGATGCCTGCTCAAGGAGAAGTGACTTTTCATAATCTGAAAGAGGGTATCTATTTGACATTACATCATCTGTCAGACTAAGTAATTTGTAATAAATAGGTTTTAGTGCTTCATAAATTGTCTTTACGACCGTGACTTTGACTGGTGTTTTTTCATTTTCCATTATTCAAATAATCCAGTAACTGTGTATATCCTCCGATTTTTTTAGTTAAGCCTGTTTGCATATTGTTTGACAACACGATTGGAACAGTCTCGTGTTCATGGAAGGCTTTATACTCTTCCAGAATATCTAACCTATCCGAATAATCTAGAAAAACCACTTCTCTTTGGTTGGCGTGTGCGAAATCTTGAGCCATGTTACAGAATGGACAACTAGATCTGCCAATAATTATGAACCTCTCATCCATTTAATAGGACCCCTTTCTTGGTTTCGTTAAACTTGCTGAATATTTCTTGTGAACTTCCGAGCACAATTATATCTTCTGATTTATTTAGATTTGATATCTTTATCAACGAAAAGCTTTCGTTTACAAACTCCTGCGATCCTTCTGATATTAGGAATTGCTTAGCGCCGTTATAGTCAGTAATACTGATTATGTGGTCTGAGTTTATATACATCTTATTGAGGGAGATGTTTCTTTTGTATCCCTCATTTACAATGATCAGCTTTTTTAATTCAATTAACATTTATTGTCCTATACTTTTTAAGATAAACGCTCCGATGAGACCGATGACAGTTGTAAAAAGAGTCCAGATCATCTTCGACGATGTACTCTTCCAAGTTTCAAGTTCCCTCAACCTGGCATATAAACCTTGATCAGGATTATAAACTGCTTCTTTTATTTTTGCGATGTCCTCCGACATCTCTTCCTGTTTGCCTTGCATCACGTCAATGCCAACGCAAACTCTGTCTATTTTAGATGTCAGCTCTAATACGTGTTCCTTGTTATCTACCATGGTTTTGCCCTCCGCAGTATAATTAGTTCTTCATTACTCAACAATACTATGGTTTGTCAACAAAAGAGTTCCAGCAACGGAGACGGCGTTTTTAAGCGCGCAGCGGGCTACCTTGGCAGGATCTATAATACCAGCTGTGATTAGATTCTTTCGTAATCCCACGGAGAAATCCATGCCCTCTTCAGGTTCACTGTTTCTGACCGTCCATGCAGTAATATCAGGGGACATGCCGGCATTGGTGGCCATTGTTCGGAATGGCGCTTCAAGGGATTTTTTGAATATATTTAGCGAGATCGCCTGATCATCATTGTCGAAGTTTGGTGAAATAATTTGAGATGCTTTCAGCAGCATCATGCCACCACCAGGGACCACACCTTCTTGTTGTGCTGATCTTACTGCTTCAAGGGCATCTTCGATTCGATGCTTTTTTTCAATCATCTCAACTTCTGATGAAGCGCCCACGCGGATAATAGCAACACCAGAAGAGAGGCGAGTAACACGATCTTGGAGTCTCCCTGCTGAGTGTAGATCGTCAGAGCTTCTAATTTCGTTCTTAAGTTTAGTAATAGTTTCTTCAATTTTATCAAAATCTCCATCTCCATCGACGACGGTGGTCTGACTCTTAGTGACCTCGATTGTTGATGCTTTGCCGAAATCATTAAGAGTAATTTCTGTAATCTTGTCTCCTCTAGACCTCTGAAAGAACTTTGCCCCTGTGGAGATTGCAAGATCGCTCATGATGTCTCTTCGCTCTTCTCCATACCTGGGTGGCTTAATCGCTGCTACCTTCATCGAGCCCCTCACAGTATTCATAATTAGTGCTGCTAGAGCCTGACCTTCCACTTCTTCTGCCACTATAATGAAAGGGCGCCCCTCTCGCGAGGCAATTTCGAGAGCTGGAAGTATTTGATTTACTTGATCTATTTTCTCATCAGTAATCATAAAGATTGGGTTTTCGTATTTACAAACATTTCTGCGCTCGTCCGTCACGAACGCGGTGGCGACAAGGCCGCCGTCGAAGCGGAAACCCTCAACCAAATCCAAAGTCGTTTCGAGAGAGCGCGCTTCCTCAATTGTCACCGAACCATTTTTTCCAACCTTGTCAACAGCTGTCGCGACAAGATCCCCAATGACACTGTCGTTATTAGCTGAAATGGTTGCAATGTGCTTTACATCCTCTGCAGAAGTAATTGGCCTGGCGTTGTCAGAAATATACTCTAGAGCCTGCGCTAGGCACGCCTGAAGGCCGCGCTTGAGCTCAATGGGGGGTACACCCGACTCTATATGCTTGTTAGCCTGTACGAGCATTTCTCTGGCTAAGACAGTCGAAGTTGTTGTGCCATCTCCAGCCTCGGTGTTTGTCATTGCCGAAACTTGTTTTACGATTTGAGCCCCAGCGTTGACATGAGGGTCCTCGAAAGACATGTTCTGTGCGACGGTGACACCGTCCTTCGTTATGAAGGGTGTGGAATTTTTTCTATGAATTAGGACGTTTTGGCCCTTGGGACCTAAAGTTGTAGCAACATAATCCGCAAGAGTGTTTACGCCTTCGAGAACCTTGTTGCGGAGTTCGGTTCCATGGCTGAGTTGTGTGGTCATTTTGACTCTCTTTCATATTTGTGTGTATATACTATAATGCATTTCGGCTGAAATGTCAAGGGTTTTATTTATTTTTCTCTTGATTGTAATTCTACAGTTTTAGAAATTACCTTGGAGGCTGAAGTGATTGCATCTTTTGCTTTTTCATCATCCTTCATACCACCGGCAACGTAACCGTATGTGTTGTCCTGAATTGACTTAACACTTAAGAAAATGTCAAAGATGGCTTCGTTCAGGATAGAGGTCATTCTATTAAGCATATTTTGAGTGTTTCTGGCTCCCACTTCTATCGCCCCAAACACAACACCGCTCTGACCTTCTGGTAGGACTGGGGTGTTTGGATCTACAAGCTTGTGGAGACCCTCCACTGCTGATTGAACTAAATTAAACTGTTTTCTATTGAGATAGCCGAAAGAATTCTGTAAGGCAATCTTCTGTCTTTCAGGATCGTTGGCTAAACTATTGTAAACTTCTAATGACCTTTCGAGAGTCACGCCGTCATAGGCGTTTGCAAGAATCGCGTCGCGCTCCTTGTTCAACTCTGATATATTATAACGTGCAAGGATCCGGTTGTTAGCAGCACCGTAAGATTTGGCAACCAAGGCCACATTTGCGTTGAATACCTTTTGAGAAGCTCCTTCTGCGGGCATTAAGTCTTCGGGCATATTTGCTGCCACCATTTTCAATAAAGATTGGTATTTTTCAACGTTTTCAGACTTTCCTCTATTACTAGATGGTATAGGAGATTGCCCTCGAATAACTGTTGGGGTCACAAACTTTGTTCCTGTTTCGTCATAGTCAACCACATCTATAGGAATAAAAGGCGCATCGTTTTTAGACCAGCCAATTAATTCTATAAAATATTCTATTTGTTCATCTGTAAATCTTTCCCCAAGGATACCTCTCATTTCTTCAATAAACTCGTTTTCAAGTTCTTGAGTGGATGGCAAGTTTATACCTGGAAGACCTGCTCTGTAATCAATGTCCTCTTCTCCCGATTCAACTCTTCGAATAAACTCAGCAGCAAGTAGAGCATTATTTTTTGACTTTTTTGAAGAGATCGCCATACAATTCATCACATTCTGTAGTGTAAAGTCAAATCTCATAAATTTAATTGTACCATTTATATCAAGGCCGGCCTTCTTGTCATCTTTAAACTTTTTAGTACATGCAATGTATCTCATCATCGGCGTATCGTACTGTGGAGAAACAAGATCATTTACGAGGTCTGTAAAACTGCCACCAACGTGAAGATGTCCTTCTCCATATAGCTTGAGACTTATTGGTACATCTTTCCCCTCAGACCTGCTCACGAAGTCTGCAATAGTACCTTTGTTTGCAGGGACCTGGAAGCCCCCTGCAAGAACCGCTAAGAAGGCTTCAAAATTAAAACCCGCGGAGGCAGCATTAAAGTTGGAAATAACTTTTGTCAGTGTTTTGAAGAACACCATGTATGATAAAGCTACTTTGACTTGCTCTGCAGTGCTGGTGGCTTCGCCTTCTGGAAACATCATTGACAGGGCACCATCTGGATCTTGATAAAATCTCTCTAGAGAAGCGATTTTTTCCGGAAAATTATCACCTTCTATGTTTTTAAGGAACTGACTGAGTCTCTGACGTTCTGGACCTTCGACTTCGGAACCTGCTTCGCCAGTGATATCCGTCCACCCAAGCTCTGAGACCGCAATCTCGGGGATAGCTTGGAGAGTGAGTGTCACCTCTTCTCTCTCATTGAGAAAGCGTTCTTTCAGAGCTTGCAGTTCGGTTTTAGGGTTCACATTTCCGAAAAGCCTACCCTTCTCCACTTCATAAACTTCTTCTATCAGTCTAAAAAGATCGGTCGTCGAAGAGATCGAGGCTTTTTTATTATTTTTTGATAAGAATTCTTCGTGCCAAGACATTAATATATTTCCTTTTTTCTTTCTTTAATTAGACAATTTCGTCAGCAATACCCATTTTTATTGCATCTTCGGCCGATAGGTAAATGTCTGCTTGTGCTTTAAGCATTCTCTTAATGCGGGCTGGAGTCAACTTCGTATAGGAGGCTAAAGATTCTATATATCTTTCTTGCGTCCACCTGATCTCTTCCAGCTCGTTTTCCATCGATAAAATTGTGCCGCCAGTGCCGGCCATAACATTATGCAACATGATCCTGCAGTTTTTTGCTATTTTTCTCTTACCTTTTGTGCCGGCGGCTAAAATTGGTACGCCGGCGGACATTACTTTTCCGATACCACAAGTCTCTATGTCGCAAGTCTTCTCTTTGACCATATCCATAACATCTATGATGGAAAACATCTCCGATGCTATTCCGCCGTGAGTGGATACCATCATCGAAATAGCCCTTGAAATTATCACATCCTTACTGTCTGGATCATCTGGGTTGCTGGGTGACAAGACGTGTGAGGAGTTTTCCAAGAATAGCAGGGCGGCAACGGTGTCCGATGCTTTTTTTTCTGTGATGTCTCCATATAAATTAATTGTTCTTAGTTCAGGTTCAGGTTGAGATGGGGATTGTATATTATTTACAATTACGATCCTTTGATCTTCATCCTTTGGGTTTTGGGGCTTCGATTGTTTCTTCTTAGACATTTTAATCTCTTTTCTTTTCTCTACCATTATAGCAGAGATCAATTATTTTTTCAACAAACAAAAAACCCCGCTCAAAAAGGGCGGGGTCTCTTAATAGCAGAAAAATTATTAAGTATTAACCCTTTTTGCTTGCAAGGATTCTCTTGGTTACTCTCTTTAGGACCTCATTTACGATACTCTCCTGCATTCCAGGGTTGTCGTACATCTTGGCCGGAACTTCTTCTTCATCAGCTCCCATATCCGCCATATCGTCGTCTTCCATGGCGTCCATGTCATCAAGACCTTCATCATCTGGCTCTTGATCCGCGCCCATGGCAGCTTGTAGTCTTTCGCCAAGGTCGATCAAAAGCTGAGCTTCTTCTTCTGTAAGGCTAATATCTGCAGCGCCAGGCTCGTCCATGGCTGGCTCGTCGTCCATATCCATGTCCATGTCCATATCCATTTCGCCGGGCTCTTCAGCAGCAGGATCAGAGGCTAACTCCTCCTCTTCTTGCTCTTCAAGAGTTTCGGACTCTTCTTCGGTCTCTTCTTCGAGGGTTTCCTCTTCTTCAAAAGCCTCGTCGACATCTTCTGTCTTAGCTCTCTCAGAGATAAAAGTATTGGTCAAAGGCTCGACGTTCGCAAGTTTCATGAATCTTCTTATTGTGTTCTCGTTTAGTAATCTGCTATCACTCATTTTTTTATATTCTCCTTTTCAGAATAGTGATTATGGTTTTCTGTACAAATATAAATAGTTGCCGAAGGCATTAAAAGTCCGTTTTTATTCTTTTATAAAGTTTCCTCAAAGCTTGCTTTTCAATTTGGGAAATCCTAACTAAAGAAACTTTCAGTCTTTTAGCAACTTGCTCCAAGGTCATTGGGCCATGTTTTTGTATTGAGACATTAATACAGTTATCATCTTCTGGATAATCTATCCAACATCTACAACTCTCTTCATTACACTGGGTTCTATCTTTTTTGTTATTCATAATCTCCCAGGTCCGTTTCAATAATATCAAATATAGATTCCTTTTCGGAATCTGTTAGCGCAAGTTCTTTAAGCATCACTGTACCCCTTTCAATTTCTTTAGATGAGTGTCTTATTTTATTTTTTCCGATTCTTTTTTGAGTTTTAATTTTTTCAACAACCTTTAGTATATCAACATCTCTGCTGAGATATAGTTTCATGATAGAACAGAAAAATTCTGTTTGCTGTATCTCGTCATGTCGAAGTCTTATCTTGAAGTCCGCGGACTGCTTTTCTAAGCAACTAAATACAAACTTAATTTCTCTGCCCTTAATCATAGTTTATTCAAAATGTGAGTTCTACTTTCGTTCATAGAAGCGTTAGTTTGCAGAATAAATTTTGCTGAATTTTGAAGCTGCCTAATATTTCTAGCTCCTGTATATGACAGGCCTGATTTAATATTTTGTTTTAAGTTATTTAAAATCTTTGTGACCCCACCTTTGTAGGGAATTGTAGTGGAAACCCCCTCTAGAGATCTTGCCTGTCCTCTCCAACTAATCTGAGCCTCTGGGGAAGCCATCCCTCTGTAGACTTTGTATTCCTGGCCTGTGGTACTACTAAGACGTTGGCCCGGGGTTTCTGATGTTCCTGCTAGCATCGAACCTAGCATAACCATATCGGCGCCGGCTGCAAGGGCTTTGACGATGTCTCCGGCAGTTTTAATTCCGCCGTCGGCAATCAAGGTTGAGTCTCTGTCGGAGGCTGCGCAGTCTATAATACTTTGCAGTGTTGGGACGCCATGGCCCGTTTGGATTCGGGTAGAACATATTGATCCTCCGCCGATGCCGACTCGGATTGAGTCAGCTCCCCAGTCAGATAAATCATTAAAGGCTTCGACTGTTGCAACATTGCCGGCTACTAAATGAACAGAATCTCCAAACTTATCTTTAAGCTTCTTTAGTGCTTGCTCCATTAGGGAGTGATGGCCGTGGGCGACGTCTACGCACAAGATCCTCACACCAGAAACGAACAGATGACTTGCTCTTGATAAAAAATCACCAGATACTCCGATTGCAGCGGAAACTTTTGAAACACCGAAGTGCTCCTCTTCAGCCAAGGATTCAAATACCTCCGATGCTAAAGCTGACTGTTGTTCAATCGAATTGTACCTATGTATGATTCCTAGGCCGCCATTCTTGATCATTTTAAGGGACATGGAACTTTCAGTCACAGTATCCATGGGGCTAGAAACAATCGGGAGAGTGAACTTCTCCCTTCCCAGAGACACTGTTAGATCTATTTCTTCTCTTGATTTTATTGAACTAAAAGCAGGAGCCAATAAAACATCATCAAAACATATTGCTTTCTTAAACATCGGTGCTATCCCTTCCTACACTGTTTTCTTTATCAGTATAACAGTTCGTGCAAATTAAGTCAATTGTATTCGACTCTTGATTAATTTTCCAGTCATCTATGTTTTCCCCCTCTTGAGGGTGATAATCACACACAGAACATTTAACTTGCTTCTTGAAGTGCATCATCTTCTCTTTGAAGTGTTTCATGAAAGTTTTTTTAGATTTAGCAATTTTCTTTCTTCTGATCTTTCTGGCAAAACTAGACATTAAGATGTACCCGTAGACCCTAGAGCTCCAGACCCGCGGGCTGTGTCTTCTCCATATAGGCTCCCTTCTCTGACCTCTAGGAGAGTAGGCTTTTCAATTCGCACAAATACACCTTGTGCTATCTTTTCTCCTGGTTTTACGAAACTAGTATTACTACCAATGTTGTGAAGGTTTACGAAAATCTCACCGGTGTACCCTTCATCAACAACACAGGCGCCTGTAATTAAACTGCGCTTACTTGCAATTCCGGATTTGTTCATAATCTGTAACATACAATTGCTTGGGACTTGCATCTTTATTCCCGTTGGTAACAGCGCGCTGGATCCTGGTTTGATCTCTAGGACATTTAATTGTGGTGGGCAAAAGAAGAAGTCCATACCAGCATCGGTTGTGTGTGCTCGATTTGGGATTTTCGCGTTCTCACTAACTTTAATTACTTTTATTTTATTATCGCTCATATTATTAACATATTCCTTTCTTTGTTAAATCTTTCTCTTCTAATAGAGTATATGTAAAACTGTTGCCCCACTGGTCACGAGCATCAGAGCATGTTTCCATAAACTCTACAAAATCTTTGCTACTCTGAAAAACTTGACAACCTGCAGAAACACCTCCAACATTTTGCCGTGACGTTGAGCCGCGGTGTTTATGGATGTTGATACCGTACCAGCCAGCATCTTCGGCTCCGTGATAATCTGGCTTTTCATCCCTGTTGTTATCTCTCCAAACACGAACCTCCCCGCCTCGCTGGCAAAGAGCCATGTGGCCACGGTCTTGATTGCCATGCCAATCAATCTTGTATGTGCTTCGATATTGTCCCGGGACCAAAATCGCAGTACCCTTGTGGGACACCGATTTTAAAGGTCTCAGGAGAATGTTCGGACCGGGTTCTGTTGTTACTGGATACGTGTCCACTACCCATTGGCCTGAATCTCTATAAACAACACTTATAAAGTCATCAAATTTTGATGCGTCTCCCGAGTCGTTTCTGACTCCTATGATATTTAAATTGAAATTTCCATTTTCAAAGAAAGCGAAACCTTTATCTTCTAAAACTTTTTTATACTGTTCTGCCATAACTTTGGCGGCGAGGCCTGAAACTCTACTCATTGCTATCTCCCTTCTTTTTTCTTTTCTATTTTAACAATCTCCCATGAATCACCCAAAAGTCGGCTCTCCCTATATGCAGTAGTGCATGCCTCTGGAAAAGTTAACTCTCTTACTTTTTTTATTTTTGTCTCTCTATTTTTTCTGTTTTCAAACAGAATTATATATTTTTTTTCCATAAATTTATTTACTCCTTTTCTATGCTAATAGTTTAAATGTTCTTCTCATACTAAAAGTAGAGAAACCCCATTGTTGATTATAATTCAATCTGGCCATGTACGGGCGATTAAGCTGTACAATATCTCTTTCTGGGTCAACTCCCCAGCAGCGGATGACTGTTGTCTCGTTGTTGTCATCGATGACTCTTACTACATAAAAGTTTTTACCATTCTTTGACTTCTTCAATTTACACTCGCGTGGGATGAACCATGTAACTCCCAACTCAGGATCGAACTCTGAGATAGGCGGGACATAAAATTCATCCAGCTTTTGTCGTACCCTTGGTGTTACAACTGCATTAATGGGGAAAACTCCTGTTAAGTTGACTAAATGCTCAAGTTTTTCCTCTTCCGAGAAGTCTCCCTCAGGTGCATATAGTTTGATGTTTTCAACAAGGTTCTTTTCTTTTCTCGGCCTCTTTTCAGAAATAGCAGTCCAAAAGTGTTTTAGGCCAGTGAATCGGTCATCCACTAAAACATTCAGCGCTTGGGCCAGAGTCAGAGCGTGGATTGATTTTTTGTTCAACTTTGAATAGGTTATATCCGGATGGAAAAGAAATTCTTCAACTGTATTGAACGGGCGATTATCAATAATTTGCTCGATGGCCTTGATTCCCAAACCTTTGATAGAAGATAGTGGTTGTATGAAGGTTGTTCCATCTTCGCTGATTTCCCAATTGACTCCCGAGGTGTTGACATTCAGGGGCTCAACGTTGTATCCCAGAGACTTAGCTGTTGCGATGGCACGTTCCTTGCGAGTCTCTGGCTCTTTATCTAGAAAAGCGGCTAGCCACTCTGCAGGATAATAATTGAGCAAGTAAGCGCATTGATAAGACAACACACAGTAAGAGACAGCGTGAGACTTATTGAAGCCATAGCCTGAAAAATACTCAAACGTTTCCCAAAGCTCTCTTGCTTCGTAATCTCTCATCCCCTTCTCAATACAGCCCTTGAAGAATTTATCGAAAATCTTATCCTTTTGAGCGCTGGCGGTCCCTGTGCCTTTCTTTGTTAAGAGTTTTCTTAGCTTGTTTCCCTCATCCAGTGATAGATCCTTGCCTAGCTTATGAGCCAACATAGCAATCTGTTCTTGAAAAATAAGGAAGCCGTAGGTCTCTCTTGTCACTTCTTCTACAATTTTATTGACGTAGTCTATATCTTCAGGATTCTCTTTAGCTCCAATGAATTTTTTATCTACATTTGCCGATAGTGGACCTGGGCGATAGATCGATGTAATAGCGGACAAGTCAATAATATTGTTTGGCTTTGCGTTTTTACAAAAGGTCTGGGCACCGGTTTCTGTAAACTGGAAGATACCTGCCCATTTACCCTTGTGAAAGATATTTTTCCACACTTTATCGTCGTCCAGGTTAATTACTTCTGGGTGTAAGTTTTTGTCATAGTAATCCTTGATATCCGAGAATGAGGGCTGAGCGATACCATGGTGGCGCTGCAGAATCCTTTCAATAGCACCTTCGAGCATTCGTAAAGATGCAAGACCTAAAATATCAAACTTGATGAAGCCCATGGGCTCGAGATGGCGGACGTTTTGACCTTCGGACCAAGGAGTCTGTCGAACACCTCCAGAATTAATAAGCGGCATCCACTCGTTTAGATTCTCACCGACAACGACGCCGCCGGCGTGTCTCGACGCAGAGCGTGTTTGACCATAAAGCTTTTCAATATGAGTCTTTATGTGTGGGTATTTTTGTAAAAAGACCTGAAGCGATTCTGAAAATTCCATCAACTCTTCAAAGGTTGGAGCATATACTCCTGCAGTGATACCATGCTTTTTCTTTGCAAGCGGCGTGGCTTCATATACCATCTTACTTGTGACATTGTTAACTTCTGTGAACTCAATCCCATAAAATTTTGAAATGTCCTTGATCAAAGACCGAAGTTGCAAGGTGTTCCAGTTTGTGATTGGAACAACAGAGTCGTCACCCCACTCTCGGATAAGCTCTTCTTTGAGAACCATTGGGTCAGAGACATCGTAATCAATGTCAGGGTACCCTGAACCACCCTTCGTCAAAAATCTTTCAAACTGAAGACCGTACTTAATGGGATCTACTTGGGTAATA
>MDTB01115411.1_pt1 | contig 13898 bp, 13 predicted proteins | sample 811161 | NCBI WGS metagenome assembly MDTB01 (sample SAMN05326650, study PRJNA326480) | marine metagenome | isolation source: seawater | place: Mediterranean Sea | collected 2009
AACTATGTACATAAAGTCTCCATCTGAAACCATTCTTTGATGAGCTTCATAATCATGCCAATTGTGTTCTGCAAAAACATAATTTCTAAAGCTTTTTTTAGGGTCAGACAATATTTCTTTAAAGCTTTTTCCTTGAAAGTTTACTGTTATTTCAATTCCTGCAATATCTAGAATTGTTGGAGCAATGTAGATGGCGCTTATTAAACTTGAGGATTCTGATCCCTCATGTTTTACCATGTTTGGGTAACTTACTATGAAAGGGGTTTTGACCCCTTGATTATTTAATCTTGTTTTGCTATGAGGGAAGGGCCTCCCATTGTCTGCCATTACAATTATTAGTGTGTTATTAAATAAATTATCAGTTTTGAGTTTCTCAACAACTTTTCCTACGTAATGATCAAAACGTGTAATTTCATCATAATAATCAGCAAGATCTTTCCTGGTTGCTGGCATGTCAATTAAGTATTCAGGAACAATAAGTTTGTCCATTGGATTACTTCCAGAAAAATCGTTGTCTCCCCAAACTCTGTGAGCATCATATGAGGCAAACCACATAAAAAAAGGTTTATCTTTCTGTCTGTTCTCCAGGGCAGTAAGCCAATAATTTTCACCTCCTTGTCCATTAATTTGTCTTTTATCTTGAACATCATTGAAGCCTCTCTTAGCATAATCACCCATGTGAAATTTACCTGCTGATACGTTGTAGTATCCATTTCTTTTAAGAATTTCAGCAAATGAAATCATTTCAATCGGAGGTTCAGTATGTAATTCTGCAGCCCCTGTATTGTGAGGATATCTTCCCGTCATTATTGAATTTCTGCTTGGACTACACGAACTGGTAGTCAAATAGGTGTTTTTAAACAAAATACCATCATTAGCTAATTGATCAATGTGCGGTGTTTTTACAAATGTATTTCCATAACAACCTAAATCATCCCAACTTACATCATCAGCTATTAAAATTACAATGTTCGGCTTTTGAAGCGAATCATTACACGAAAAAATAAATAACGATAAAAAAATTATTTTAATGTATTTCATATGTTTTTATTGATAGAGTTCATTGATTACCAGAGTAGAATTATTGAAAGAAATATAAAAAAACTTAATAATGATATAAAAAATGCATTTTGACTGTCTTGAAGTTTTTTAAATAATTTAAATTCTCTTTCCTCGTAAATGTATTTTCCGTCAATATTAACCCTCCTATATGTTCCTTTTTGAAGAAGTAAAACCAATATATTAAATACGACCATTAGAATTATCAAATTATTTATTGCATCTGCTTTGGTGAAAACATTGACAACAGGTAGAACTTCATAAACAAATGCCATACTACCAATTGCTCCAAAAATGCCACCAACGGCAAGAGTAACACGAGTTTCAAATTCTCTGAGAGGAACTAAGAAAACCATACATGAAATAAAGTAGGAGAGAATTCCTCCAGTGAAAATTTTAAAAAATAAAACAACTCCTCTTCGTTTTACATTAAGCTCAAAAATTAAAGATTGAAGAACTGTTGGTCGCTTTATGTCTGGCGAGACTTGAATTAATTCTGTTTTAATTTCTTGGTATTCATATCTGTGGGTAATTCCAACAATTCTGTAGCCTTCCTTTAAATTTTTCATGTTTTTTAAAAAAGTACTTTTAAAATGTTTACTGGGTTTCATTTGAACAACTGAGCTATCGCTCGATGCTTTGAACTCGAAAAGAAGTTTTTGTACATCAAATGGATAATTACCAAGATTCCATTTTAAATCAAATTCACTATCAATTAATCTTGCTTCTTTAGAAACCATGTTGTCATAAAAGAAAATTGAGTCGGCAGGATTGTTAAATTCTAACGGAATTGGTTCTCCAACAAATCTGAGTTCACTTTCCTTTAAGTTATGTTGAAAGTCATCAGAATGTGCCCAATCTATCATATAGTCTTCTTCACCATAGCCTTCTTCTTTTCCAAGCACCCATTCATAAGGGTTGGGTATAGATCTGTAAGAGCTGTAGGTGTGAACAGAAGTAAATGTTTCGTTTTTTACATCTAGATTTTTTATATCTTGAAACTCCATAGCTATTTCATAAGTAATTGGCCATTCCAATGAATCATTTTCAGAAAGCGGAAATTCAGGATAAAATTCACCTCCACGCTTGTAATCACGAAGTTTTATTTCCTTTTTCAGTGAATCTCCAATCGTCGGTTTATTAACTGAATCAGAAACATTCATTTGATTTTCCTTTGGCTTATTTGAGCAGGATAAAGATGAAACGAGAATGAAGAAAGCTAAAATTTTTAAAATTTTTGACATTTTTTTAAGAAAAACTATAGATACAAACTTATTAATAAAAAAATAATTGGAATTTAATTGGATAAAATCTCTTGGATTTTTTATTTCATTTACACATAATCATATAATTTTGTAGGAAATTCCAAATCTTTTTATAATCTTTACTTTTATAATTAATAATGAAAAAAATTAACCACTGTCATCACCGTTTTAAATCCGTCAAACGTGTAACGTGATAACATTGTTGTATTATTACTTAAACCCGTTTGTTTATTCAAACGGGTTTTTTTTTTAAATAATTTAAAATGAAAAAACTTAAAATAGCTATTCAAAAAACAGGAAGGTTAAATAAAGAATCTTTAAATCTTTTAAATAAATGCGGAATAAAAATAGATAATTATAAAGATCAACTAAAAGCTTCCTCTGGAAATTTCCCTATAGATGTTTATTTTTTAAGAAATAGTGATATTCCAAAATATATTAATGATGGTGTTGTCGATTTAGCTATCATAGGTCAAAACTTAATTATTGAAAAGGAATTTGAAATAAAAGTTTACGAGAAGCTAGGTTTTTCAAAATGTAAAGTTTCAATAGCAGTCCCTAATAATATAGAATTTAGTTCTGTTCAGGATTTAAATAAGTTAAAAATTGCAACATCATATCCAAATACCCTAAAAAAGTTTTTAGATAAAGAAAGTATTGATGCCAATATTCATGTTATTAATGGTTCTGTTGAAATAGCACCTAATATAGGTCTTTCAGATGCAATATGTGACCTAGTTTCAAGCGGAAGTACTCTATACAAGAATAATTTAAAAGAAGTTTTTGTTTTACATAATTCTGAGGCTGTACTTGCTGGAACTAGTGTTGTTGAATATGAAAAGAAGGATTTATTAGACAAATTTCTATTTAGAATCAAAGCTGTGTTGAAAGCTCAGGAGTCAAAATATATATTGCTTAATGTACCTAATGATAAAATATACGCTATATCAAAAATACTTCCAGTTTTAAAAAGCCCTACTGTTTTACCTCTTAAAAAGGAGGGATGGAGTTCTTTACATTCAGTTATAAATGATGATACTTTTTGGGATGTAATTGATAAAATTAAAGATGCGGGTGCGGAAGATATTCTCGTGTGTCCAATTGAAAAAATGGTTTTATAATGTACAAAGTATTTAATCCAGAATTAAAAGATTGGCCAACCTTAATGAGGAGACCCCTGCATGACCTTGATTTAATTAAAGAGACTGTAGATGAAATTTTTAAAAATGTAAAAATATATGGTGATAAATCTTTGATTAAATACTCAAAAAAATTTGATAAAGTAGATTTAAAAAATCTATTAGTTAGTGATAAAAAAATTAATAACTCTCAAAATGATATTAATCCAGAATTAAAAGAATCTATTGACATTGCTTTTAATAATATTTACAAATTTCACAAAAGTCAAATTTTTAAATCAAAAAAAATTGAAACCTCACCTGGCGTATTTTGTTGGCATGAAAAAAGACCTATTGAAAACGTTGGTTTATATATTCCTGGGGGAACAGCTCCCTTATTTTCTTCTGTTTTGATGTTGGCTATTCCTGCAATGATTGCAGGTTGTAAAAATATTGTTCTATGTTCTCCTCCAAATGAAAATGCTGAACTTCATCCCGCTATATTATATTGTGCTAAATTATGTAAGGTAAATAAGGTTATTAGTGTTGGTGGAGCACAATCAATAGCAGCCATGAGTATTGGTACTAAGTCTGTCCCTAAAGTTAATAAGATTTTTGGTCCAGGTAATCAGTTCGTTACCTGTGCAAAACTTAAATCTATCAACTATAACACTGCAATTGACATGCCTGCCGGCCCAAGTGAATTATTAATTCTTGCAGATGAGAACGCTAACCCTGATTATATAGCATCAGATTTATTATCTCAAGCCGAACATGGTCCGGATAGTCAGGTTATGTTTATTAGCCTATCTAAACCTTTAGTAAATGAAGTTGAAAAATGCATTAATGATCAAATTAGAATTTTAGATCGTAGGGATTTTATAAATAAATCAATTTCAAATTCAAAGCTTATGTTTTTTGATGATAAAATAAAGGCAATTGATTTTATAAACCAGTATGCTCCAGAACACTATATAATTAACACAGAAAACGAATCTTTTTTTATTGACAATATAATAAATGCTGGCTCTGTGTTTATTGGAAATTATACTCCTGAAAGTGTAGGAGATTACGCTTCTGGAACAAACCATACTTTGCCAACAAATGGAAATGCTAAACAATACAGTGGAGTGAATTTAGATAGTTTTTTAAAGACTATAACTTTTCAAAAAATTTCAAAAGATGGTTTGTTGAATATTTCTAAAACTGTTGAGACAATGGCTAATGCTGAAGGTTTGCAAGCTCATAAAAACGCAGTTTCAATTAGAGTTAAAGATTTATAATTAATATGAATATAGATGCTATAGTTAGAGATAATGTAAAAAAGATGTTTCCGTATTCTTCTGCAAGAGATGATTTCGAAGGTGTTTTGGAGAGGGATTCAATTTATTTAGATGCCAATGAGTCTCCTTTTGATAATGGATTAAACAGGTATCCAGACAATAAACATATTGAATTAAAAAATCTAGTTTCTAATATTAAAAATGTAAATGTAAATCAACTTATACTTGGTAATGGAACTGATGAAATTCTTGATTTAATTGTCAGGGTTTTTTGCAACCCCAATCAAGATAAAATTATTACTCTTCCACCAACTTACGGAATGTACGATGTAATCGCTAAAACAAATGGAATAGAAAATATTGAAATTCAACTAAAGGATGATTTTTCAATTGACGTAAATAAAATATTAGAATTAAATTCGCCGAAAACAAAGATTTTGTTTTTGTGCTCTCCCAATAATCCTACTGGAAATTCATTTGATATTAAAGATTTGACGGACTTAATAAATGGTTTCAAAGGAATTGTTGTGGTTGATGAGGCTTACATAGATTTTTCGTCAAAACCGTCTCTAATTAGCTTAATAAATGTGAGTAATAACATAATAATTACCCAAACTATGTCTAAAGCTTATGGGATGGCTGGGATCAGGCTTGGAATGGGGTTTTCAAATGAAAAAATTATTCATTACTTAAATAAAATTAAACTTCCTTACAATATAAATATTCTTAGCGAAAGAAAAGCTCTTAAGGAGTTAGGTAAGGCTGATGAAGTCAAAAAGAATATTAGTCTGGTGTTAGCTCAAAGAAAATTACTAATACCATTTTTAGAAAAGCTTGATTTCATTAAAAAAATATATAAATCTGAAGCGAATTTTCTATTGATCAAGGTTGATAATGCTAATAGGAGATATAATCAGTTGTTAGATAAGGGTATTGTTGTAAGAGATAGGTCTAATGAACCATTGTGTAAAAACTGTTTAAGGATTACAATAGGAACAAAAAATGAAAATAATATCTTAATTAAAACACTTAATGAATTATGAAAAAAATTTTATTTATAGATAGAGATGGTACATTAGTTGTGGAGCCAGAAGTCGATAAACAATTGGATGGTTTTGAAAAATTATCTTTTTCCCCGGGTGTATTCAAGTATTTAAATAAAATTAGTGAAGAGTTGGATTTTGAGATTGTAATGGTTAGTAATCAAGATGGCTTAGGAACAGAATCATTTCCTGAAAATAAGTTTTGGCCTGTGCATAATTTTATAATTAATTCATTTAAAAATGAAGAGATTAATTTTTTTAAAACACATATTGATAAAAGTTTTGAAAACGAGAACTCAAACTATAGAAAACCAAGAACTGGGATGTTAACAGAGTACATTGAAGACGCTAATATTGATATGAACAATTCTTTTGTCATTGGAGATAGAGAGTCTGATATGCAACTGGCAAAAAATTTGAACTGTTCGGGAATTATGTATAATGGCAAAGTATATAATGATTCTTTGAAGAATATTGTTAAACTCAAAACAGATTCTTGGAAATTGATTTATGATTTTTTAACTGGATTGAACAGAAGTTCCTCTATAAAAAGAATAACAAATGAAACAAAAATTGAGATCAAGATAGGTCTGGATGGAACAGGAAAAAGTAATGTTGAAACAGGTCTATGTTTTTTTGATCATATGCTAGATCAGTTATCGAAACATTCACTAGCAGATCTCGATATCAAAGTTGACGGTGATTTAAATATTGATGAACACCATACTATTGAAGATACTGGTATTGCTTTAGGAGAAGCTTTCCAATCTGTTTTAGGAAAAAAAATAGGCATTGAAAGGTACGGGTTTACTTTACCAATGGACGATTGTTTAGCTCAAGTTGCAATAGATTTTGGAGGAAGAAGTTGCCTTGTGTGGGATGCTGAATTTAAGAGAGAGAGAATAGGTGATATGCCTACTGAAATGTTTTACCATTTTTTTAAATCATTTTGTGATGGAGCTAATATGAATGCTAATATAAAAGTTATGGGATCAAACGAGCATCATAAAATTGAATCGATTTTTAAGGGTTTTGCTAGGTGTCTAAAAGCAGCAGTCTCAAAAAATCAAGATAAACTAATCTTGCCTTCATCCAAAGGAACCTTGTAATGAGTATAGCTATAATTGATTATGGTGCCGGAAACACTCAAAGCGTTAAGTATGCTTTGAAAAGGCTCGGATGTATTGGTGTATTGACTTCTGATAAAGAAGTAATATCCAATTCAGATAAAGTTATTTTTCCTGGCGTGGGACAGGCTAATAGCGCAATGAGAAAACTTAAATCTAAAGGATTAGACTTACTTATCCCTAAGCTTAAACAGCCTGTGTTGGGTATTTGTTTAGGAATGCAGTTAATGTGTGATTTTTCTGAGGAAGGAAATACGGACTGTTTAAAAATATTTGGTTCAAATGTTAAAAAGTTTGACAATTCAGTTAAGGTTCCTCAAATAGGATGGAACACTGTTTTTGATCTAAAAACGAGTTTGTTTGACTCAATTAATGAAAATGAATACATGTATTTAGTTCATAGTTATTATGTTCCAATTCTAAAGGAAACCGTAGCTAAAACTAATTATGGAATCAATTATAGCACTGCATTAAAAAAAAATAATTTCATTGGGGTTCAATTTCATCCTGAAAAAAGTGGAAGTAATGGAGAGATTGTGCTTAAAAACTTTATAAATAATTAGTAATGAGGATAATTCCAGCAATTGATATTATTCAGGGAAAATGTGTTAGATTATCACAGGGCGATTATAATAAAAAAACTGTTTACAGTTCTAGTCCCTTAGAAATGGCTCAACGATTTGAAAGCTATGGAATAAATTTTCTTCATTTGGTGGATTTAGATGGCGCAAAATCAAGTAAGATTATAAATTATAAGATTTTGGAGCAAATTGTACTAAAAACAGATTTAAAAGTAGATTTTGGGGGTGGTTTAAAATCATCTAAAGATGTTGAGGTCGCATTTGAGTCAGGTGCCTCTAAGGTAACTCTTGGGAGTGTTGCTATTTCGGATTCTAATACTTTTTATGATTTATTTAAAAAATATGGAAATGATAAGATTATTTTGGGTGCGGATTTTTTGGAAAATAAAATAAAAACAAATGGATGGTTAAATGATTCAGGAATTAATCTAATGGATTTTCTTGAATATCATATTTCCAAAGGAATAAAATATGTTATTCCAACAGATATATCTAAAGATGGAATGTTGAAAGGTCCATCAATAGATACATATAAAGATATCTTAAAATCTTTCAAAGATGTCTGTTTGATTGCTTCAGGTGGAATATCGAGCATTGAAGATTTGGAAAATTTGAATGATGCAGGTTGTGAGGGGGCTATTCTTGGAAAAGCTATTTATGAAAATAAGATAGAATTGAAAAGTTTAAAAAATTTTATAAAAACTAATGCTGGCTAAAAGAATAATACCTTGTCTTGATATTAAAAACTCTAGAACAGTTAAGGGAGTTAATTTTGTAGATCTTGTAGATGCAGGTGACCCTGTAGAGCTTGCTAAATATTACTCTATAAATGGTGCAGATGAACTTGTATTTTTAGACATAACCGCTACAAAAGAAGGTAGAAAAACATTTGCAAAGCTTGCAGATGAAATTTCAAAGAACATTAATATTCCTTTTACTGTTGGAGGTGGAATTAAAACAGTAGAAGATGTTGATACCCTTCTTAAAAATGGAGCTGATAAGGTTTCGATCAATAGTTATGCTGTAAAAAACCCAAGTTTTATTAATGAATTAGCTGTTAAATTTGGAAGCCAATGTGTTGTAGTTGCTATTGATGCTAAGTACATTGATAATGATTGGTTTGTTTACTTAGTTGGAGGAAGAGTTAAAACAGAGATTAAGTTATTTGATTGGGCTAAAGAAGTTGAAGATAGGGGGGCAGGTGAAATTCTTTTTACCTCTATGGATCATGACGGAACTAAAAATGGATTTGCTTGTCAGACACTTGAAAAGTTATCTCAAATAGTCAATATTTCAATAATAGCATCAGGTGGAGCTGGAAAGATTGAGCATTTTAAACAGGTTTTTAAATCTGGAAACATTGATGCTGCTCTTGCTGCTAGTGTATTTCATTTTAATGAAATAGAATTAAAAAAACTTAAAATAGAATTAAAAAAAAATAATATACCAATAAGGTTATGAAATTAGATTATAATAAAAATAAAGACGGTTTATTACCAGCAATTATTCAAGACGATAAAACACTTAAAGTACTGATGTTAGGTTACTTAAATAAAGAATCCTTAAGTTTAACTTTAAGTACCAATCTGGTTCATTTTTACAGTAGGACTAAACAAAGAATTTGGAAAAAAGGTGAGGAAAGTGGTAATGAATTGCATGTGGTTTCGTTAAAGGAAGATTGCGATGTAGACACCTTACTCATTAAGGTAAACCCCCTTGGCCCAGTTTGTCACAAAGGAGATGATACTTGTTTTGAAGAAATTAATGAACCGGAAAATTTTATAAATAAAATTGAAAACATAATTGAAAATAGAAAAAAAAGACCTATTGATTCTAGTTATGTATCAAAGCTTTTTTCGGAGGGAACAAATAAGATTGCTCAGAAACTTGGGGAAGAAGCTGTAGAACTTGTTATAGAGGCTAAAGATGACAATGATGATATGTTTTTAAATGAATCGGCAGATCTTTTATTTCATTATTTAATTCTTCTTCAGCAAAAAGGTTATAAATTTAACGATGTTGTTAATGTACTAAAATCAAGAGAAAAGTAGCTCATATTTTAATATCATAAAGAAAATATCTATTTTTACTTTTTTAATATTATATGGCAAAATCACAACAAACTTTCAATAAACTTGAAAAAGAAAAGAAAAGGTTAAAGAAAAAAGAGGACAAAAGGAAAAAAATGTTAGCTCGGAAGGAGGCTAAAGCTAGTGGAGAATATCAAGTAAATGAGTTTGTTTATGTTGATTACAACGGAAAATTTACTGATACACCGCCTGATCCCGCTGAAAAAGAAAGAATCAGTGCAGAAAGTATTGTCATTGGTGTCCCAAAGCAAGAGGCTGTAAAAACAAGTGGTTTTATTGGAAAGGTTAATTTCTTTGATCATTCAAAAGGTTTTGGTTTTATAATTGATCCTGAAACACAAGAAAAGTATTTTGTTCACATAAGCGAATGTATTGACGAAATCACCGAGGGTGATAAGGTTCAATTTGACACTATGAAAGGTGCAAAAGGTCTTAATGCCTCTAAAGTAAAGAAAATATAAATTGAACTATAATTTATATTATGTTAAATCCAATATTATTAATAACATAAGTATTTAAATGAAAAAAAAGATATTATATATCGTCTTAACCGCCCTATTATCATTTGTTTTGTTTGTTTTTTATCAAATAATGAATCCAGTTAGTCCATTGGAAACTGTTATTTATGATTCGAATGACAAAAATATTTCAGTTAGTTACAGTAGACCGCTCAAAAAAGGAAGACTAGTGTTTGGGAATGAATCCGACGGTGCATTAGTTCCATATGACATGTATTGGAGAACTGGCGCCAATAGACATACAACAATCGAAACAAATGTTGACTTAAAAATTAATAATAATATTTTACAACCAGGAAAGTATTCTTTATTTACCATTCCAGGTGAGGAATTTTGGGAAGTTACCTTTAACACCTCAAATTCTTACTTTGGTATAATGAGACCCGCTTTGGAAAAAGATTTATTCACAGTAACTGTGCCTTCAAAGTCCTTGGAGATGGTAATTGAACAACTCACAATAGATTTTGTTTCATCAACTGCTGAAGATAAACCTACAGTTGATTTAAGATTAAGATGGGATACTACTGAAATAATAATTCCACTCAGTTAATCATGTTTTTTTCTTTTAAAAATTTTTTAAAAGCATTTACATTTATTTCTCTTATTTTATTCGCGATCGTTTTCGCTTCAGCTATATCTTATTTTGTAATTGATTTTAATCAAAAGAAAAAAAACTTAATGGATATTGAGGAGTATTCCCCTATTTCAACACTAGTTGTTCCCGAAAACCACGTTAAAAAGGCAAAGTTTCCTTTTGTTGATGTTCATAGTCATCAATGGAGAATGTCCATTCAGGACCTATCTAGCTTAGTAGATGAAATGGACAGTTTGAATATGAAATTTATGATAAACTTAAGTGGATCAGGTTTTGCTGCTTTCTCAGGAAATCAAACCTTAATGGATCTTAATTTAAAAAAATCTTTAGAGAACGTAAAGACTAATTTTCCTGACAGATTTGGTGTATTTGTAAATCTTATATATGACAACATTGATGATGAGGACTTTTCAAAAAATATTGTTAAATCTTTAAATGATGCTGTAGATCAGGGTGCTATTGGATTAAAAGTTTATAAGGAGCTCGGATTGGATATTAAAGACTCTAAAGGCAATCGTATCAAGGTTGATGATGAAAGACTTGGGATAGTTTGGGAAACTTGCGCTGATTTAAATATTCCTGTTCTAATTCATTCCGGTGAGCCCTCTCCTTTTTTCGATCCAATTGACAAATACAACGAAAGATTTTTACACGCCAGGCAAAGACCAAGGAGTTTTAGACCACCAGAAAAATATCCACTCTTTAAAACAGTCATGGATGAACAATATAGAATGTTTAAAAATCACCCTAGAACAATCTTTTTAAATGCTCATATGGGTTGGATGGGTAATGATCTAGATAAACTTGGGCGACATCTAGATAGTCTTCCTAACGTGTACACAGAATTTGGTGCAGTAATTGGAGAGTTGGGTCGCCAGCCAAAAAGAGCTAAAAAATTTTTCATTGACTATCAAGACAGAATATTATTTGGAAAGGATAGCTATAATAAATCTGAGTTTGAACTATATTTTAGAGTTCTTGAAACAGAGGATGAATACTTTGATTATTACAGAAAAAGACATGGACTTTGGAAAATGTATGGGCTTGGACTTCCTGATGATGTCCTAAAGAAAGTATATTACGAAAACGCCTTAAAACTCTTCCCTTCCATCAACAAAAATTTGTTTAAGTATCAAAACTAAAACATATATTTTTTGTAATTTCCATAAAACTACCTAATTATGCATTTCTTTTTTAATTTATGAAAGTAGGAATTCCAAAAGAAATAAAAAACAATGAATTTAGAGTTGGTATGACTCCATCCGGGGTCAATTCGTTCATAAGGGAAGGTCATACTGTATATGTTCAAAAAACTGCTGGTCTAGGTAGTGGATTTTCAGACGATTCATATAAAAATGTTGGTGCTATAATAATTGAAACCATTGAAGAGATTTATTCAATCTCAGAAATGATTATAAAAGTTAAAGAACCGCTAAAAGAGGAATACCCCTTGATAAAAAAAAATCAGATTATCTATACATTTTTTCATTTTGCGTCATCAAAGGTACTCACTACTGCAATGATTAACAGTAAATCTGTTTGTATTGCCTATGAAACCGTTGAAAACCCTGATAAATCACTTCCCTTACTCACCCCTATGTCCGAAGTAGCTGGAAGAATGGCTACTCAACAGGGAGCAAAATTTCTAGAAAAACCTCAATCAGGTTATGGAATTTTGCTTGGAGGTGTTCCTGGTGTTAAACCTGCTAATGTTATTGTTCTCGGAGGAGGAGTAGTAGGAACACAAGCTGCAAAAATGGCTGCTGGTTTAGGTGCTGATGTAACCATCTTCGATATCAGTTTAGATAGATTAAGAAAGCTAGATGATATCATGCCTAATAATGTAAAAACTCAATTTTCAAATTCATACAATATTAAAGAGTCAATCAAAAAAGCACATTTAATCATTGGCGCTGTTTTGATCCCTGGTGCAAAAGCTCCAAATTTGATAACAAAAGACATGTTAAAAACATTAATGAAAGGCTCTGTCCTTGTTGATGTTGCAGTTGATCAAGGTGGATGTTTCGAAACTACACATCCTACTACTCACGAAAATCCAACTTACATAATCAACGATGTTCTTCACTACAGTGTAGCAAACATGCCTGGTGCTGTTCCAGCGACCTCTACCGAAGCTTTAACAAACGCAACAATCTCGAGAGGTTTATCAATTGCTAATAAAGGTTGGAAAAAAGCTTGTCAAGATGATGAATCTTTAAAGCTTGGATTAAATATAATTAATGGTAAAATTGTATACAAAGCTGTTTCGGAGGCATTTGGCTTTGAACATACTGAGCTAAGTTCTATTTTATAACCATGCCAAATAAAAATATTCCGTCCTTAGACTTAAATGATTTTCTCTCTGCTGACTCTTGTAAAAAAGAAAAATTCGTTAAAGATATTGGCGAGGCTTATGAAAAAATAGGGTTTGTTGCTCTTAAAGGTCATTTTTTATCTAGTAAAAATATTGAAGAAATTTACCTTCAAATAAAAAAGTTTTTTGATTTACCAATAAATATTAAATGCAAGTATGAATTGGATGGATTTGCTGGTCAAAGAGGATTTACGTCTTTTGGAAAGGAGCATGCAAAAGGAAAAAAACATGGTGATTTAAAAGAGTTTTGGCATTTTGGACAATATTTATCTAATGATGAATACGAAAAATTTAGCTATCCTAAAAATCTAATTGTAAAAGAACTGCCTAAATTTAATAAAATTGGTAAGTTGGTTTACAAATCATTAGAGAAGACAGCTCTAAATGTTTTAAGAGCTATTTCCTTGTTTTTAAATCTTGATGAATATCATTTTGACCAATATGTAAATAAAGGAAACAGTATTCTTCGGCCCATACACTACCCTCCTATCAATTCCAAACCTGTTGGAGCAGAGAGAGCAGCAGCTCATGGTGATATCAATCTTATAACCCTTTTGATGGGTGCTCATGGAAGAGGTTTACAAGTTTTAAACAATGATGGTGAGTGGATTGATGCTATTGCCGATAAAGATGAAATAATAATTAATGTTGGTGATATGTTGTCTAGGTATACTAACAATCGGTTGAAATCAACTATTCATAGGGTTATTAACCCTCCAAAAGAGCATTGGACCAAATCTAGATATTCAATTCCTTTTTTTCTACATCCAGTTGGATCCATGAGTTTAAATGTATTAAATTCATGTATTGATGATGATAATCCAAAAAAATATTCCGATATAACT
>MDTB01052345.1_pt1 | contig 13897 bp, 8 predicted proteins | sample 811161 | NCBI WGS metagenome assembly MDTB01 (sample SAMN05326650, study PRJNA326480) | marine metagenome | isolation source: seawater | place: Mediterranean Sea | collected 2009
CTTTTGCCAAATTCTTTAAAAATATTTTCTTTCTTAAGTACTGTCATTCAATTGTTTTTGAGCGGCAAATATAGTAGTTTATATTTAAATAAGTAAATTATTTATTCATATTTACGTAGGGGGTAATTCTGTATCAAATCTATGTATAGATTAACTTTCTTCTTTAAATCTTTCCTGTGAATAATAAAATCTAAAAATCCCTTTTCTAATAAAAACTCACTTTTTTGAAATCCATCAGGTAAGTCTTGACCAGTAGTGTCTTTAACAACTCTAGGCCCTGCAAAAGCAACAAGTGCGTTAGGTTCTGCAATATTAATATCTCCCAACATTGCAAAAGAAGCAGTTGTTCCCCCAGTAGTTGGATCCGTGCACAGAGAAATATATGGTAACTTTGCTTCTGATAAATCATTAAGTTTTGCAGATGTTTTAGCCATTTGCATGAGTGAAGTAGCAGACTCCATCATTCTAGCTCCACCAGATTTTGAAATAATAAGAAGAGGACATTTATATTTAATTGCATAACCTATTGCTAGAGATATTTTTTCTCCAACAACTGATCCCATTGATCCTCCTATAAATTTAAAGTCCATACACGCAATTACAAGATTTTTTCCATATGATTTTCCATAACCAACTCTAATTGCTTCATTAAGATTAGTCTTGTCTTGAGCCTCTTTTAATCTATCAGAATATTTTTTTTGATCCTCAAATTTTAGGAAATCAACAGAAGTCATTTGAGTATTAAACTCTTTAAATTTATTATCAAAAAGTATTTCAAAGTATTCCTTGCTTCCAATATGAACATGATAGTCGTCTTCAGGACTAACATACATATTTTCAGCTAGTTCCTTTGTTTCAATTATTTTACCACTAGGAGTTTTGTACCAAAGACCAGCAGGTATGTCTTTTTTTTCTTCGGTTTTTGTACTAATATTTTTGTTTGTTCTTTTGAACCAACTCATACTATTAGATTTTAATCTAAGGTATTGATATTATTTAAATCTTCAAAGGCTTTTATAAGTCTTGTTTTAAAAGTCTCTTCTCCTTTTCTAAGCCATACTCTAGGATCATAATATTTTTTGTTAGGTATGTCATCACCATCTGGATTACCTATTTGCTTCATTAAATATTCAGACTCTCCAATCATATAATCTCTAATACCTTCGGTAAATGCAAATTGAAGATCTGTATCTATATTCATTTTTATGACACCATAATCTATAGCTTGCCTTATTTCTTCAACTGAAGAACCAGAACCACCATGGAATACAAAATCAAGTGAATTAGATGGTAAATTGAATTTTTTTGAAACAAACTCCTGTGAATTTTTTAAAATTTTAGGAGTTAATTTTACGTTTCCTGGTTTATATACTCCATGAACATTACCAAATGCTGCAGCAATCATAAAATTATCGCTAATTGAGCTCAGCTCGGAATATGCATAGGCAACTTCTTCTGGTTGAGTATAAAGTTTAGATGAATCAATATTAGTATTATCAACACCATCTTCTTCTCCTCCTGTAACACCTAATTCTATCTCTAGTGTCATCTCTAAATCAGTTAGTTTCTTAAGATATTCTTTACATGTGCCTATATTATCCTCTAATGATTCTTCCGATAAATCAATCATATGAGATGAAAATAAGGGATACCCATTTTTTTTGTAAAATACTTTACCATAATCAATCAATCCATCTATCCATGGTAATATACCCCTGGAACAGTGATCAGTATGAATTATAACCTTAGAATTATAATTATCAATTACTTTGTGTATATGATATGCACCAGCAACTGAGCCAGCTATAGAAGCTTTAAAATTTTCGTTTGACATACCTTTACCAGCTATAAATTGAGAGCCACCATTGGAAAACTGAATAATTACTGGACTATTCAAATCGGAAGCAGTTTCTAGGACAGAATTAGTAGTGTTAGTTCCGGATACGTTAATTGCTGGTAAAGCAAACTTTTTTTCTTTAGCCAGATTAAATAATTTTTGGTTTTCTTTTCCGTAGATAAAGTTATTATTCAAAATATTTTTTTATTAATTTTTGTCAAAAGTATTAAACTTATTCCTAAAATGGATAATTAATTCCAATATTAAAAACTGCTTTTCTTAGAGTGAAATCACTAAACCATCTATCACTCTTTTCTCTTGCGGGATTGAACGTTTTAAAGCCAGTATCAAGTCTTAAAATAAAGAAATTCAAATCATATCTAAGTCCAATACCTGTCCCAATTGCAAGTTCTCCTAAATCTGAAAAACTATCGAATGTCATTGAGCTATCATTTACATTATCATTTAAGTTCCAGATATTTCCTACATCAATAAAGAAGGCGCCATTCAACTTACCACTAATTTTACTCCTATATTCTAGATTAAACGCAATTTTAAAATTAGCTTCATTAAACTCATTTATATTATTACTACTTCCGGGACCTAACTTATATGCTTTCCAAGCCCTGTTGTCATTTGATCCTCCTGCGTAATAAGATCTTGTAAATGGGATGTAATCAGAATTTCCATATGGAAAAGCTACCCCAGAAAATGCCCTGAATGCAATTATATCACCTTTGTTTAAAAGCAAGTGCTTAATATAACTTACCTCTGCTTTTGTATATTGTGAGGGCATAATATTAGATATCTCAACTTTTCCTTTAGAGTTAAGGTTATTGCCTCTTAGTACCTCATTAAAAATATTTCCAACCATTTCTAATTTGATTCTAAGTTGGGAGAAGTCTTCATCTAAAAAGTTTTCTTGCGTATTTCTGTTAATGCTTAATGAGGAACCAACTATTAGATTATTCTCAGTTAATCGCTCCTTTCTTTCTAAAATCGAATTAACATCTTTATAAAATTCATTACTGGAACTCAAGGAAGTTTGACTACTTAAAACTTTATTGATAAATAAATCAGATCCTTCTGGAATTGTCAAATTTCCTTTATTATCAACCAATGACTGGTCAATATTATAAAGTGAAGAAATATAATTAAGCTTATCATATGAATTTCTGTATACATTGAAGTAATTAGAAATATTCCTATTATTAACATACTCAAAATCTAAAAATTTAAAATTTATTTTTGAAAACATGGAAGGATTCCAATTTACTTCATATATACCACTATAATACTGCTTATCTAAACCAATATTTTTTTGAACTGTTGATCCAAGAATTATGTTAGTTATTGGATTCATATCCTTTTGTATAATCTTTTCTGTATTTATTGGTAGAATTACTCTTGGTATTCTTAGATTGATATTTCCACCTAACTCGAATAGATTAAAAAAAGAATCATCCGGTATCCCTATATCTTTTGATGCACCTATTGAATTTTTAAAATTAATTGATAAATTTTCTGTTCCTCTGAAAATATTCCTAATATTTAGATTTGTACCGAAAGAAATCCCAAAGTCTTCAATATTTGAATGAGTAAAGTCTAGATCAAATCCTAAACTAAATCTGTTTCTAGGTAGAAGATATATTGAAGATATCAATGAATTATCTTTCTCTTCAAAAATAATTCTAGGGTATTTAAAATTTCCCAGATTAGAAAAATATCTTGATGTCAAAATTTTATTATCCTCGCTGTAATGTTGTCCCTTTTTAAAAAAGATAGGTTCAGTTATTGATCTTGGAGAATAATTTAAACTACCCTTCGAGAAAATATTTATACCATTATAATTTATTGAATCGGTATATGACTCAATATTTGATAACTCATTTAAAGACTCTACATATAAATTAATCTTATTAATCCTTTTAATTTTATAACTATCATTCAAATTCGGATTAGATATTTTAAGTATAATTGGTATATTCTTTATAATACCAGTACTGTCAATTAAAACGTTATAACTTATACTTCTTTGTTGAAAGTTATAAACACCGTTATTTTTAAATAAAGAAAAAATTCTCTCTCTTTCTAAAAGAAGTTTATTAATTGAAAAATACTCTCCTTCTTTTAAAATACTATTCCCAATATTTGCTTTATATAAAGAATCTAAATCTTTGGACTGAACATTTACTATTATTGAATCTAGTAAATACCTATCATTAGTCTTTACTCTATACTTAACTTGTGCTTGGTTATTATTAATTGCGGTATTATAGTTTATTTCTGAATCAAAATATCCTTGATTATTATAAAATTGTTTAAGTCTTCTAATATTGTCACTGAAATTAATGTCTGAGAGTTTTACAGGTTCTTGACCAAGTTCTTTTAAAAAATTATTAAATGATTTATTATAGTTCTTAAGTTGAGTAATCTGTTTTTGAGAAATAAGTTTTTTTAAGCGACTTTCTCTATTATTTTTTTTTAGCCAATCAGCAAATTTTTCATCTGGATTCTGACTTCCAAGATTATTTATTGCAAGACCCAGAGGGTATCCAAGAAATTTGTTAATCGGAGATGGTTGAATTAGAAGACTAACAGGGTTTCTCTTAACTATGCTATCATTTACTTCAAAGATATTCTTAACAAGGATAGGATCTTCAAAATTATCATAAATATTTGTACTACAGCTACTTATAAGAAAATAAATAACAATTATAGAAAGTGTTAATGAGCTTTTAGTAAAAGGCAAACCTAATTTTTTACTAAATTACGTTTTTTAGATAAATAATTTTTTTCGTCTTAGTACTTCAAAAATTACTACAGATTAATCTTATAATTATTATTTAAAAAAAAAGAGGCTTATTAAAAAAACCTCTTTTTAAATTTCAAATCTTATTTGTTAATTAAAAGCAAATACTCATCCCAGATAGAGGCTTAACAGTTCTTATGTCTGCACTAGTTCCATTAGGATAATTACCGTAAGAAACAACTGACTGAGTTTTACCATTTGTATTAGTAAAACTAATGCTAAATCCAACTTCATCATCATAGTAGCCAGACTCATATGCCCAAGTCATTTTTTTTGCACCTTCAGGTACTTCAAATGTCCATACATAAGAATCTCCATCGACAAAATCATTTCCAGTATTAGCTAGAGTACTATTCCATCCACTTTCTGGCACGTATGATCCGAAGCGGTAAAGCTTTCCATCAATAGTTACAGTTAATGATTCACCTGTAGTCCATCCATCACCATAGGAGTCTGTAGCAGATATAGTGTAAGTACCTGCTTGAGCATCAACTTCACCTGCAGGTAATTCACATCCAATAATAAGAGGGTAGAGGAAAGGTGATTTAAAGTAAACTCCTGTCATTGAACCAGTCACAGAAGATCTAGAAAAAGATCTACCATCAGTTAGGTTTAACACAAATCTTACATTAACAATATCACCACCACCAAAATTAGTTTTATCCATAAAAGCCAAAGCATCAGATAATGAAAGTGAAACCTCAAATCTAGGTAAACCTACATCTCCAATATACATATCAGCTTTATTTATAGTTTTATATAATTTCTCTTGTATTGAAGTTTGTCCTGAGAATGATCCATTGTATGAAATATACATTTCAACATTATCAGTTAAACCTCCCTCTTCCGAATCATGAGTTTCTAAAACCCATTTTTTTATTGAAGTTACAGGACTAGATGCTTGATATTCTCCTATTTCAGAGATTGTTCTTAAAGCAGCTCCTTGAGTATACTCATTTAACATGAAGTCAGTCAACATTTCATAGCCACCATATTCATCCGAGGAAAATTCTTTTGAACAAGATACTATAAGAGTAATTAAACTAAGATATATAAATAATTTTTTCATGATAATTTAATTTAGTCGACCGTTGGTCCGTTAGTATTCCAAAATACTCTTGATGTTAAATCAGATTTCTGAGTTACATTAGAGTTGTTTGCTGCATAGTTCTGTGGATACCACATCGACAAAGGAAATGGTCCTGGGTTTGGTTCAACCATAGGTTGAAGATTTTTAGGATATCCATTTCTTCTGTATGAATTATAAGCATCAGTTCCGTTACCTCTTTGAGTCTTAAAGAATTCTTCAGCCCAAAGTTCAAGCTTTGCATCCAAAGAACTTGCAAATGTCCAGTCTACAGAAAAAGCTGCAATATATGCTTCAATAAGTGCCTGATCCATTGAAGGAGCTCCAGATATATCATCAACTTTATTCAAGTTAGCTTTAATACCTTCTAAAGTTGAAGTAGTGGGGTCATTACCTGTCATAACTGCTACTTCTGCATCTAAGAAATGCATAAGAGAAGCAGAGACTACTGGAGTTATACCAGCACCTCCTAGACCGTCACTGTTTCCAAGTGACTTGAAGCTAGAATCATCATAAGCACCACCTGCTGGGTAAACACCAATTAGGGTCCTTTTAAAATTATCTGGTGGAATACCTTCATAATTTCCATGATCTCTTCCCCAGTATCCTTCAGGTAGACTACAATATAGTCCATAAGCAATTAGGTGAGGTTCAATATAATATCCTGGAAATGAACATTCTAAACTAATTGCATCTACTGGACCGTCTTTTCCAGGGGTTACAGGTACTTGTCTATAAAAGAAATAATTAATTCTAGGATCTCTCATACCATTTCTACCTTGCATCATAAGATTCATCAACCAATTAGATTGATAATCACCTCCGCCAGTGCTAGTGTAGTTATATCTGTATATAGGATGTCTAGTATCAGGATTTACTTCGTTATTACCCCAAGTAAACTCAAAATCTTCTGAGTTATTTTTGATGTAGTTAGTTATAGAGTTGTAAGATGCATAATCTCCTAAGTTAATATATGCTCTTTTCTTTATACTATTTGCTGCTTTAATCCAAGCATCAGCATCTCCATTATAATACATATCGTATTGTGGAGGAACACCACCTGCATTAAAATTTGTAATGGCATCATCTAATAGTCCAAGTGCAGCATCATAAACTGAAGCGCCTGAATCTGGAGCTGGATTTAAGTTATCAGAACCTTTTAATGCTTCACTATATGGTATATCACCGAAGTAATCCACTAAAGTCATTAAAATATATGCCTGCATAACTTGTCCCATAGCAATATAATATGTTAAACCATTTTCTTCTGCAATAGTATTCATTACTCTAATATCCTCCATCATAATTTGGTAAGCGATTGACCATGCACCAGAAAACGAATTTGGAGAATAATTATCTCTATAGAACCTATCACCACCCAAGTAGGCAACTCTAGTAAGTCTTGCTCCTGTATCACCCATACCGTCAACAAAGGAAGCAAAATCCTCTTGAATATTGTTGATAAATAAATCAGCACTTGCTTGCTCTGGACTTAATGCATTTGGATTAGAAGTTAAGTCTAACTCAGTTGTTTCACATGCGCTTAGAACTAGTAAACTAGTTAAAGTTAAAATTGAAAGTTTGTTAAAAGTTTTCATAATAATTTAATTTATTTGATTAACGATTAAAAAGTTAATTTTAAACTTACACCATACCTTCTGGCACTTACTCCATTGAAGTATTCAAATCCTGAACCATTCCCAACTCCTAAACCGGCAATATTTGGATCATAATTTGTACCAGCAGGTGTATTATATGCATCATACCAAAGGTTGAAACCTTGTGCAGAAATTGTTGCCGCTCCAAATGGAGTTTTTTGTAACCAAGAATCTGGTATATCATACGTAAGTGATACTTCACTTAGTCTTATTACACTGGCATCCCAGACTCTTAATTCGTCGGCTCCTTCAATGATGTTACCGAAATAAGTTGTAGCGTTGTCAATCATCTTATTGTTGGTAGAACCATCAGCAAGAACACCAGGTAAAATATACGGGAGCTCTCTGTCTAATGTATCAGTTGTAATTCCTCTACCAAGAAGTGTCATGATAAAACTTGAATACATATCACCACCAATGGTAGCATTAAATAGTAAATTCAGAGATAAATTTCCATAAGAAATAGTATTTGAAATGTTAGAAACAAAATCAGGATTACTATCACCAATTAATGCATATTTATTAGTATTAAAGTTTGTGTCATTATTTGTTCTATAACTTCCAGAAGCGTCAATTAGTGGTCTACCTTGATTATCTCTTGCTACAGAAGTACCAATCATAGATGATAATGGAAGACCAGGAATTGCAGCATTACCTAATGTAGTGTATCCTGCATAAATAATTTGATCAGTATCTTGACCTAAATCTTCAACGATAGCCTGGTTAGTAAAATAGTTAATTGAAGTATTCCAATTTAGTTTATCACCTCTAATAAAGTCGAAACTTAAATCAACTTCCCAACCAGTTGCACTAATTTCACCAATATTTGTTCTTGTATTTGTATATCCAGTTGATGGGTCTAATGGTTGAGTAATGATTAAATCAGTAGTTTTTCTATCGAAATAAGAAATTTCAGCAGATAATCTATTATCAAATAAATTAGCTTCTAGTCCAAACTCGAGCTCAGCAAGAAGCTCTGGCTTTAATCCAGTATTACCTAATTGAGAACCAGTAGTATTTGTAATTATATCTGTTCCACCAACTCTAAAATCTTTTGTATTTAAACTAAGTGTAGATGCAATAGGATATCCTAATGGATATGTTGCAGAAGTACCATAACTAGCTCTAACTTTTAAAAAGTCAACAGGTAAATTACCAAAGTCTAAAATAGAGGTTGGAACGATAGATATACTAGCAGAAGGATAAGTAATGGATCTATTTTCTTCTGAAAGGTTTGAAACCCAATCAGTTCTAGATGCAATTGTAAAGTACATATAGTCCTTATAATCAAATGCAGCTTGAGCAAATAAACCAAGTATGTTTCTTCTAATATAGCCTTCAATTTCTTCCTGTTGGTTAAAGTTAAAATGTCTTAATACATTAAATACGTTTTGACCTGAACTTCTTACACCGTTTCTATCATATTCTCTTGCATTAGATGTTCCACCAGCATTGAATGTTACAGACCACTCATCGTTAAGTTTATAGTCACCGTTTAAAGTAATTTGGTGTGAAAATATTGTTGAAGTATTGTTCCACTTCTCATAGAATCCAGATTGTGATTCTAAACTACCATCTTGCCCACCTTTGTTTTGATAACTGGTGTTATCTTCATTATAAACATCGTAACCATATCTATATTGAATATTTAGATTATCAGAGATATCAAACTGAGCAGACACACCACCAAAAACTCTATGAGTCAACTGAGCATCACCTGTATTGTTTACAGTCCAAAGTGGATGTTGAATATCATTACCAGATCTATAATAAATCGATGCTCCAGTGATAGGGTGAGCATACGGCAAGTCTGCGATACTAACAGATCTAGGAGTATAAAAAACATTACCATATAAGGATGAATTAGACTGACCACTACTACCAGCTGCGGCAATAGGTGGAGTTTTAAAGTTAGTTAAACTATAATTAAGAGTACCATTTACGGTAATTTTATTTGATAAAACTGCTCTACCACCGAAACTCAAATTATTCCTTTTAAGTGAATTTCCAGGAGTAAATCCTTTGTCATTTAAGTTACCATAGTTTACGTTGTATGAAACCTTACCATCATCACTAGAACCTCTAAAATTAATGTTTGTATTGACAATTTCCCCCGGTTTGAATAAATCACCTACACTATCATAAGGTTTCCATTCCCACATAGAATCCGAAGATAAACCTAGTAAAGGTAGAAGATCTCTTGATAAGAATCTTGAGTTTAAGTTGCTATTATATGGGTGTTTCAAAAATCCAGGTTGATTAGTTCCATATGGAGCAGTACCTGAACCATCAAGTTGATCTTGTCTACCCCAACCAGTTGGACCTTCTTTGTCAAAACTTGGACCCCAGTTTGAGAAGAACCATCCAAAGTTTTGGTTAAAACCGTTTCCATATTTCATCTGATAATCTGGTTTCATAGCAATCTCATTAGTGAAGTAAGATGTATTTACAGTTATCTCATTTTTTTGTGCTCTAGAACCAATACCTGTAGTCCCAGATTTAGTTGTAATTAATATTACACCGTTTCTACCCTGTGATCCATAAAGTGTAGCAGCAGCTAGGCCTTTAAGAACGTTAACAGATTCAATGTTATTAGGATCTAGATCTAGGAATCTTGAAGAACCAGTATTTCCTGAGACAAAACTTCCAGAAGCGTTTGTATCACTTTGGAAAGGTACACCGTCAACAACAAATAATGGTTGGTTGCTTGAACTAAAGGTGCTTAAACCTCTAATCAAAACACTTGTTCCTGATCCAGAAATACCACCTTGATTTGTTACCTGTACACCAGAGGCTTTGCCAGAAAGTACACGTGCTACATCACCGGATGCTCTATTCTCAATTTGAGAGTTGTCAACTTCTGATACTGCATATCCAAGTGCACGTTTTTCTCTAGTAATACCTAAACTGGTTACAATAACTTCTTCAAGTTGAGTTCCAAGGGAAAGAGTAACATTAATGACGTTGCTTGTACCTACAGCAATTGATGTAGTTTCATAACCAACGAAACTGAATTCCAGAGTCTGTCCTTCAGTTACATTAATAGAAAAGTTTCCATCGAAATCAGTGGTGACACCAGTTGTTGTACCCTGAACAAGAATGGTAGCTCCCGGAAGGGGTAAACCATCACTATCAGAAACAATACCAGTTACTGTCTTTTGTGCAAACGACATTTGAGTCGTTAACAAAAATATCAACAGTAGTCTGAATAAGCTTTTCATACTTAGTTATTTAGTTATTATTAAATTTTTTTTAATTGATCATTAACTTAAAGTTAAAACAATTTTTTTTTAAAAAACTAGAATAATTTTAAATAACTTTCTTGATTAAGAAATTCTTTGTCTTGCAATCTCAAAAATTACTACTGCAAAAGCTACTGATACGTTGAGTGAATCAATATCTGGATTTATTGGAACCTTAAGAGTTTCATCAGATAATTTTAGTATTCCTTTACTAACTCCTTTTTCTTCAGATCCCATTATTAATCCCATAGATCTATTATAATTTATATCATATATGGATTTTGTAGCTTTTTCTGATAAACTAAATACATTTATTTCAAGAGATCTCAGGTGAATTATAGCATCTTTGAGGTTACGTACTTTTGAAATGGGAATCTTAAATGCTGCTCCTGATGATGTTTTTATAACATCTGAGTTAATAGGTGCAGAATTGTTTTGTGATATAATTATACCAGTCGCCCCTGCTGCAACAGAAGTTCTTATTATAGCTCCAAAATTTCTTGTATCTGTAATACCATCTAATAATAAATATGTTTGTAGTTTTTCTTTATTATATGTTTTAGCTATTAATTCTTCAATTGAATAGAGAGAAATAGGTGATAGAATAGCTATAGCTCCTTGATGATTTTTATTTTCATATTTTTTAAACTTTTCTTTTGGGACAAAGCTAAATGATATAGATTTTTTTTCAAGTTTTGATATTAATGTCCTTAGCAAATTACTTTGCTGATTTGATTTAATAAAGTAGACTTTTGAAATTTCTTTTGAGGATTCAACTGCCTCAATTATACTTCTAATTCCGTAGATTTCCATAAAATGTATAATATAAAAAAAGGAGGTTAAAACTAACCTCCTTTTGAACAATTAATTAATTAGTTTAAAAACTAATTTTTTGTAAGTGTTATTGTAGCATCAGCTCCAGAACCATAACATCCTGCATCTACACATGTCTTTAAAGCAAAAGACAGATCAGTTGTAGCACAACTAAAGAAGTTTTTACCGGATAATGATCTAGCTGTATAATATTGATCTGCGTAAGGACCAAAAGTTGATTGTAATACAACAGATTCTGCACTAGTAATACCACCAGATGCAGTGTTAACAGTTACTACTAAATCAAGACCAGGTCCCCAAATATCACTAAATGTTACAACACCATTAGATTCTGTTGCAGTAGTAGTACCTACACTTTCAGCGTAGACATCAGTTGGATCACCCCAATAGTAAGAATATGATACACTCCAAGTAGTTCCATTTACAGCAGATCCTTGCCAGTCACAACCAAATGCAAGATCCCATGAGTAAGCACCTATTAATGCTTCTCCACGTGCATCTCCATTTAACATTGTTGAGTCAAAAACTCTACCGTCATCAGTAGTTAGCACTGCTCTAAATTCAATAAGATCACCTGGAACAACACCAGTTTGAGGTATACCTAACTGAGATAATACTTGAGCAGCAGAAATTTCCAATCTTGAAGGAAATTCAGATGCTGAGAAAACTACTACAGAACTTGATCTTGTAGCTGTACCTGCATAATATACATTTGCATTTAATTCATAATTTGCAACATTATTAGTTGCATCTAAGAATTCAGCAGAAAATATAGAATTTGACGCATTGTTTAGATCAAATACAGCAGTGCTCTCCGCATCTGGAGTAATAGTTATTAATGCTCCAGACGGAGGTATTGATAGTATTTTATCATCGTCTGCACAAGAATTTAAGCCTAAAAGCAAAATTCCAACAATTAAAAATTTTAAATTTTTCATAATTATTTAATTTTTAGTTATCCCAAAAGACCTTTTCTAAGTGGTCAGATTTTTGGTTTAACTGGTTATTATTATCAACTTCTGTTCTTGGATAGAAGAATGATTGTATCATATCATTGTTAGCAGTTTTTAATAATGGTTGTAAATCACTTGGCTTATCTGTTCTTCTAAAAGTATTGTAAGCCTCTACACCGTTTCCAAAAAGTGCTAAGAAATATTCTTGTACTAAAAGACCCATCTTATCATTTGTGGTATTCCACAAAGAGGTAGCCCCTGTTCCAGCAACGTAATCTATGTACGCGTCAATGTTTGCTTGTAATGATCCCAAAAATTCAGTCTCACTGATGCTTGCACCAGATCTAAATTCAACTGCAGCAGCGTTACCCATCTCAGCAGCAAAACCTGTTACTTTAGAGAAAGATTCAGCTAATCCTGAAGCTATGAATTGTCTTGCAACTTCAGTATTTCCATTAACAAGATTCCACTCAGCGATCATAAAGTGCGTGTAAGAAGATAATAGAATTGGTTGAATTCCAGCTCCCTTAAGACCCATTTGATTACCTGATGTTGCAGTAAAAGAACCATCATCAAATTGACCTCCAATTGGGTATAATCCCGCAGCTGTTCTTAAACCTCCATCCGGTGGAATACCATCGTTATCACCATGGTCTCTACCCCAATATCCATTACTAGTACTTTGAGAAGGAGTTACATCGTTGTATCCAATATAACAGAAAATCTCAGAAAGTGAGTAATGATCTGGTCTTCTCTCGTTACCACAAGGAATTTCATTATCATCGTTATCGCTAACATTATCATCTTGTCTGTAGAAATAATAATTTGCTCTAACATCTGTAACATCTTTTTGAGCAACAAATTCCGCCATATAAGCATTGGACATATAGAATGCAACATCTGCAGCAAGTTCGTAGTCATCTACAAATTGAGGATGTCTAGAATCTGGTGAAGCATTTAATGTACCATACTTAAATTGAAAATCTTGAGCTTTAGAAACAATTAAACCTGAAGTAGCATTAGATATTAATGAATTAATTGCAGCAGCATCATTTGAGTCTGCAGCATTTCTTCTTTGTAATCTTAATTTCAGTTCAAGTGTATTAGTAGCTCTAGTCCACTTTTCTCTATCTCCACCGTAGAATAAATCGTTACTTGGTGATTGAGCTGGTACTGAAAAGTGATTCTTAGCCTCTTGAATAAGTGCTAGTGCAGCATCATAAATTGAAGCTCCAGAATCAACACCAGGATTAAGATTTTCGACACCTAAAGCAGCTTGAGAATAAGGAACATCACCTAAATAGTCTACTAAAGTGATCATAGCATAAGCTTTAATAAATTTAGCAATACCAATGTGAGTCTCCCATCCTTTCTCTTCAGCTCTTGGAACCATGTTAGAAAAATCTGTAAAGATATCAGAATATGCATCATTCCATGGCCCACTCATTTGAGTAGTAGCATAAGCATTTTCATA
>MDTB01055881.1_pt1 | contig 13897 bp, 9 predicted proteins | sample 811161 | NCBI WGS metagenome assembly MDTB01 (sample SAMN05326650, study PRJNA326480) | marine metagenome | isolation source: seawater | place: Mediterranean Sea | collected 2009
ATATATGTAATATACATTATAGCAAAAACCAAGGATGGATCAACGGTGTCATTGAAATGGCTAATGATATCATACGTAGTTTTTAATAGTCATTTTGATTTTTCAGTTCTCTAATTTCTCTCTGGCACATTTTAAGGTCGTCTTGTAGTGTTTTCAATATTTCTTTGTCTTTATTGCGTTCAAACTCCATCTGTTTTATACCCTCAATCAACAACGATACCATATTTCCATAGCTAACTGTTTTTATATTCTTGAATGTTGATATTACTTCTGGAAACACCTCTTCAACATTCTGTGCGATTACACCAGCATATCGCCTACTATTATCTGGTTCATCAACCCTTTTGTAGAAAACTCCATTGATCCTTTTAATACGATTTAATGGTTCATCTATGTTCATAACATCTTTTTTGAGTGATTCATCGCTTACAGCAGCAATATCACTATCACATATAATACCCTTATGTCTCCCTTTAGTTGCTACAAAGAGTGCTGGCGTACTATCTAGACTGATGAGATCTATTGTATCCGAATCTGGACTAGTCGCATTAATACAGACAGATATCCCGTTCGTTCCACCATCATTAAAGATATTAGAGGTATTTACAGTCCAGGCATCACTTGATACTAATATATTGCTACTCTGGACTATATTTACAACATCTTCTGGATCAAGTTTTACTCCATTTATAATAGTATCTAACTCACGTTTTGTATAGAAACCATCTAATGTTCCGTTCATCTCAACAATATAATCTGTAATATTTTGTGTTATGTTTCCTACTCCACCTCCATAATCACCACCTCCTCCTCCTCCATCAACAACGACCTGATTATTTGCCCCCACTATGTTAAGTGAGTTAGCCTCAATATTTCCTAATATTTTAATGTCTCCATCTATGATTAATCCTGAGGCGTGTTTGAGTGGGATCACCTCGTGTATGGGCTCACCGAGAGCGTCTCCAATATACCATATATCACCAGCAAAACTACTTATGCTAAATGTTGATCCAAAGCTATTCATACGTGAATGTATAATTGTTTTATAGCTAATCACTGTATGTATAGATGAGACATCTATGGAAACAAACTTTTGTGGATCTATTTTGTAATTTTGTATTGAAGTTGAACCTTCATACATATTCTCAATGGTTCCATCATCATATACAACAACACCGAAGATAGTATCGTTAGTATTCACGAGAGCATAATCTAATACATTCTTTGTAAGTTCCTTAACATATGTAAGATCAGCATTATGAGGGTATATATAGAACCTATTGTATATTTTGCTGTATGATAGAACATAACCGTAGCCACCCCTAATCATATGTATATCTGTAAATAAAGGTTCTGGACTATCATTGCCTGTTTTAGTATATACTTCACCATCTTCTGTAAGGTATGCTGTGAATGTATGGCAATCCTGTTCATCAACAACAGATGAAATATCCGAACCTTGTATTTGCGAAGGAGGAGATGTTTTTAATAAATCATTATTAACCTTCAAGAATTGTATAGACCTATTAATTAATGTAATATTTTCAGGATCAATCAATGGCTTCTTATAAAGATTTCCATTGTCTGTTAGAATATAAGTATCTGTCTTTGATACAGCTACCTTAGTGATAACTGAATGAGAGTATTTCTTTATAGATCTACTACCCATTATATTGTTTGTCGATAAAGTTGGATTGTTAGTTGTATCTTGATCAGTAAGGTTGATGACACCCTCAAAACTGTCCTTCACAATAATCTTTGAACACTCAATAGTTCCATCAACATATAAGGAAGTATTACCCTTCACCCCATCTGTTCCTATCCCTATATAACCACCATCTTTTCCGGAGAATACAATAGTATCATCTATTTTCATAGAAACACCTGTGTTGGTCTGAGTGTTGTTGCGTATATGAAGAGGTGCTTCCGCTACTCTTCTATCACCTGTTGGATTTAAAGCGATAAAACTGTCTTCAAACAGTGCATCTGAATTATATAGATGTAGTCTATTACTAGGATCAGGTGTATCTGTCCCTATACCCACATTTGAACCGAATGATATATATGCTTGATTGCTGTTATCTAGATACCTAAGGGGTATTTTAGAACTAGAACTAGTTAACTGAACAACATTTGACAGGGTTGGTGGCAAAAAGTTAGGTGGGATATCAAGTTGTTTATTGAAAGAGATAGTGGTATTATTTATAATAATATCGTTGTTGATATTCGATGTGATGATAGATTGAACCTCTATACCATTTTGGCTATTTCCCTGAATAATTGGAATTTGATCATTAGCGACAACGAATTGATTATTATGAACACCGATAGTATAATGGTTTCCGTTAATCTGGTTATTTGTTTGTTTAGAAGCATTGGTTAGAAGAACTATATCTAGGTCATTTTTATCAGTAAAAGCAAAAATAGCATTGGATGTATTAGTAGATTTTATAAGATATGCTGGTGGTTGAAAAGAGTTATCTATATGTGAAGCGAGGATATTGGCCATAGTATTACTGAATAAATGCTATATTTTTTGATTGTAAAATATTTCTACTAATCTAATCACTCCTTAGAAACTGTAAATACTTCACCAGTCTTTTCGTTTTTCATGCAATACTTCATATTCTTTTGATCATATTTAATCGGGATCAACAGATCATCTGTTCCTGATATATTTGGATCTCTAATCCTACCTAGTGTGTTATCATAACGATGATAAGGGTTATTCTTAATCTGTTTGAACAACATATCATTATTGGAAAACTTTTTGTGTGATAAGAGTATTGCTTTACCAGTAGATACTACTACTTCTTCTTTATTACATTTATCACATTGCTCTGTCAATACATTCGCGTTATTACATCTATATGATACCATATTAGAACAAATCTCGCAAAACTTAAAAGACATTTGTATTTTTGTTTGACGTATATATCCTATATATATAGATGTTATATCATTTTTTTTGAGATAAGGTTTAACTAACACTAAACACTAAACACTAAACACTAAACAATGAAGATCATAGTTATTCACGATGAAAAACTTGAAAATAGATTACCATATATAAATGGAACATTAGATAAGATCAAGAATGTTATAGGAACACATACTATCAGTGAAATCAAATTGATAACAGACAATGTAGATATAGACAAAACAAAGATACAACAACAGAAAACAGGTATAGATGAGTTTGATCGTCTATTGCTACCTATCAACAACCAACAGATGTCAAATATAGAAAAACACAAAAAAGCTCTTGAATATGTGATCAATAACAAAGATGAAATATGTTGGATACTTGAAGATGACGCGGTTGTTTCTAATGAATATTTGGAAAATCTTAGACAATTTGTAGATAATATCAACCGTAATACTTTTAAATACGATATACTTTTTACATCCTTCTCTATACCCGACGAGAGTGATAAAATACAAACTATGGATACCCATCATTATAAAGTAATCCCTAGTAAATCATCTTATATAATTAAGCCTAAAACCGCTAGAAATCTTATACTATTTTTAGACAAGTATATGTATAATATGAGAGGTATGTTGTCAAGATTTATTTATGATAATAGAGAGTGGGTTAAGTCGGTATGTATGAACAAACATATACTATTAGAAGCTACAAAGATAGGTATGTTGCCTACATCAATTAATTATAGTAACATGTTGATCTTTAATAGTGATTATATCAAAATGATTAGGATGCTTGGTTCTAATGATCTTAATAAAGAAGAAACAATCAATTATATAAAGACAATCAAAAAGAAACTAGAACATTTAGAAAGTGCTGATGTATATCATTTAATAGGTATAATGTATCATCGTTTAGATATGTATGATAATGCAAAAGATAATATGGAAAGATCTATGGAAATACTTAGAGATAAACAAGGTTATATCGGTAAATATAGTGAAATCTTGAACAATCTTATTAATATCTATCAATACAACCAGAAAGATATTGATGAATATTCACATATTGACTCAAAACATACATTCGTATCACCTATTTCTTCTCTAAATCACTAAGTTGCTTAGTGATCTTACTCAGTTGCGGATCAACATAATTCTTAATAGATTTCGTCACAGCATTAATATCCATCAGCTTACTCATAGTGTTCTTCATTGATGTTATTTCAGTGGCTATCTTAGGATCAGCTGCTGTTCCGCTTGAGGTAGGTGCCTTTTTGAGTTCATCAATCTGTTTCTGGATAGGTCCTAGATCAACCGGAGTTGGTGGTGCTGCTGCCTTTTTGAGTTCATCAATCTGTTTCACAAAGTTATTAACCTTTGATTCAATCTCATTAAACTTATCAAGGTTCTTATTAAGCTCAACAACCGCCTTATTCACTTCTTCAAACTTTTCGTTAGTAATTTTGAAGTTAGCCTTGATAAGATCCTCAACCTCTGCTAAATTAGTTGGATCAGAAGGAGGAGTAGGTGCTGGTGCTGATTTAGGAGCAGGTGTTTGCTGTATTGTTTTTTTTAGATTGTCTAGATCACCTTTATTCACCGAAGTATTCTTAATATTCTGGATTTCTTTTTTTAGATTGTTGATATCATCATTTACATCACCACCAGCAGGTTTAGTAATCTTTAAGGATCTCTTAATATCGTCAAGAGACTTTTGATCTCCCTTAGTCTTTTTAAGATTATCAATATCACTCTTTAATTGTTTAATAAGGTTGTTATCAACATTGACAGGAGTATTTGAGGATGAAGGTGAAGTTGTTGCAGTAGGAATCTTTTTTACTTCATTCTTTAAACCATCAATCTCTTTATTCGAATTATCAATTTTTTCATTAAAAAGATTAAAGTTATTTTTTAAGTTTGTTTCAATATCATTAATCTTTTTCAATTGTGCTACAATCTTAGGGTCAATTGTTCCAGCAGGAATGTCAAGACTACCACCAGTTAATTCTTCACGCAATTTTTTAAATTTGTCATTCAAAGATGTAATACTTCTAATAATTTGATTATTGTCCATTTTATCTTACAAGCAGAAAAAATGATATAACATTTTAACTAACAATATAATAAAATTATGATCATCCCAATTCGTTGTTTCAGTTGTAATAAAGTTTTAAGTAATAAAGTGGATATATGGCGTAAATATGTAGAAGAACAAAAAGATCCCAAAAAAAAACAAGAAAAAACACCAGAAGAAATACTTAATTCATTAGGTTTAATTCGTAAATGTTGTAGAATTGCTATGATATCACACTATGATAGCGTTCACGACACTAAAACTGTTTAGAAAGATTTCTGTGTAGATAAATAGATAAACAGAATGACATTCATAAACTATATAGAAGATATTGTAGATGATCTATATGATAAAAAAGACTTTAAACACTTCTTAAAACCAGAAAGAAGAATACACTTAGGTATTCTTGTATTGATGTTATCTGTTCTTTTATACTTTTTAGATGTTTTTAGTTAGATAAGAGTATATAAGAGTAAGGCAGATATAGATATGTTCATAATGAATATTCATACTATATCTTTTATTGCTATTTTATTGAGCATAATATTTTATATTCTTAGAAGTATTAATCAGCAATACTTAATAAGTATTATTGTGATCATTTTGATACTTTTATCAATAATGATCATTTACACAAATACAACAGTAGAAAATAAGCGGTCACATTCATCATCACCTTCATCACCTTCATCACCTTCATCATCACCTTCATCACTTTCATCATCATATTTCAATTACATACGTAAGTATGATGAAGATAGATATCATACAATTAATCAATCTATTGACGATATCATAAGACTAAAAACAAAGATACTTACTATGAAAGATGAACATACACAAAAGAGACTTTTTACAATTTTCTTAGACAAACAAAACACACTGATGGATATTATTTACAGTATCCAGAATATATTACCACCAAAACTGTTAAAGAAATACAATAAAGATACTTTTTATATCCACGAAATGTCAGTAGATATGATTAAGAGTTTAGCTATTGTATTGAAAAAGAGAGGTTATCATATGCCAGAATATGGGGTAATGGGAAATAATTTTGTTACATAAATAATAAAATATGCCAAAAGGTGGTGATCCAAGATACAGTGGATGGGAAGTTAAACCGTTTGATCCTAAAATCCCTTCACAATCTTCTTTAGATTTTGTAGGTTCCTCTTTTGCATCTGGTGGTGCTAAGAAAAAGAAAACAACAACTACCCAAAAGAAACCTAAGAGCGTGAAACCGACAAAGAAAAAGTGATAATACTTGTAAGTAAGTAAATAAAGATGAACTCTAAGGTATTAGAGTATGCTCCTAATTTTTTAAACAACACCTCATCTATCTCAGGTGATGTATCAACTAAATCTTTCCAGACTGTGAAGATAGGACAAAACGCTGGATCACTCGCTTCTGGTGAAAGCAATGTGTTTATAGGAACCAACAGTGCTTTTAACAGCTTAAACAATTCCCATTGTGTGTTTATAGGTGCCTACACGGGTATTTCTACTAAAAATGGATCTTTTAACACATTTTTAGGTTCTGTATCAGGTATAAATGTAGTTGATGGATCTTTTAACACGGTTTGTGGTTATAACGCAGGGAACAAGATATCATCTGGATCATTTAATACTATATTTGGTGCGAATACTGGAAATGGTATAAATGAAGGAAATTATAACGTCGTGTATGGTGTCGGTAATGTAAGTGATATTACTAACTCTTACAGCAATATTGTTATAGGTAATCACAATGTATCATCACGAGTTTTAGCAGCATATAAGAACATTACCATTGGAAACAGCAATATTTTTGATGATCAAACAGAAAATTCTGTTGTCTTAGGAAACAACTGTTTAGCCACTACAAAATCTGTTGTTATTGGTAATGATCTAAAAGGTGATACGCAGAACAACATTGCGATTGGATCTAATATTTCATTGATCAATAGAGGGATCATAACGGATCCGTTAATAAGTTTCGATGAAATTATCCGAAATAATGCTATAAATCGTATTAATCTAGATATAATCGCAACACCTCAGCAGAGAAACCTGATCCATACTCCCTATAATATATTATATCCACCACAAAAGTTGTCAACTACAAACAGTGTATCTTCAACAATTAACGAATACACTATTGAAGAAAGAATAATAGATCCTCAAAAACTATCAGTAAGCCTACACACGATAGTTAACACCCTTCCTATTAATATCCTTAACCTTTATGATATATACATACCTAACTTTATAAATGGACCAAAAGAGTATGCCAATTCTATTGACTTATCCCTGTTATACATTGATGGATTTCAAATACCTTATAAATATTCCGTAGTTGATCATCCAGAATATGGGTATATATTATCTAATGTATATGGAACCGAAGAGATCATTAGTATTGTTGAGTATCCAGAGTATTTCTTAGAAGAAACAGATAAACTAACACTATCTCTAGAAATATATGGTACTACTAGAAATAATCCTAAACACACTATATCAATTAAGAGAAATGGATATTCGCATCTTAAACCACTTGAAGAAATATTTGTGAGTGAAGACAATATTAAAATCATTCAAGGTCACTTCAATATGATGTATTACAATATACACTCACTTCAAAATCTACAATTTATTAGATCATCCACAAACAATGTAATACCCGTAACAGCATTAAGTCTAAATAGTAGTGATCTTCATCTTTATCGATTAAGGTTTGTGTATGGTAGTAGTGGGAAGGTAGGAACATTCAATATGAATGGAAATGTAGTGAAGGTTTATAAATATTCGCCAAATAATGATCCTAATATTCAAGATGAATACACAATTACATTTATAGGTATAGACAAGAACGAATACTTCACTAGAAATGATCTTAATCTACCAGAAAATACAATTATCTATGTTGAAGAACCATCTAAAGATGGCTATTTCAATCTAGGAAATCTATTTTCAGTGGGTGATATTTCAAGACTAGTGTTTAGTGGTCTATCGCATTCCAAAGCAACCATTCGGATTGTTGATAAAGACAATCAATTGATTTCAAGAAAGATTACCTTATTGATCAAAACATATATTTATCGTGATCTTACAATGCCATTGCCTTCTACATTTACAGATGATAATTATGAACTTGTAGAGGATATGGTAAATGATAATAACTCACTTATCACAATTAAACACAGAAACGCACCGAATATATATCCTAATCTTATCACTCATTACATATATAATAAGCTCCCTCCTCTTAGAAAACAGATAGAGATATTATCACCTAAAACAATTGATATAACAATATATCCTTTCAATTCAATTGATCTAAGTGATTATATAGAAACAAACAATAATGAATATCGCATATCTTTAATAGAGGGTGGTGAATGTGGTTATGTGGATGGTAGCTTTTACAGTAATATAAGGAATGTGAATGATACCTTAAAGCTAGCTATCACAAATGATCAATATGATTACATAGAAGAAAACACGATAGAGTTTCATATTACAATACAGAACACTTTTAGAGTGGTTGTAAATGATCAATATGTTTATAGTGGTATGGATGGAGCAACGGAAAAGATATCTATTACATCACCTGACCCGATTTATCTAAATACTGTGGAGATAAAAGATGTATATGTAGGACTAAGTAATGTAGGAGATACTGAGTATCAACTTTCAGTTGGACAACCGTATCATCAAAGTGGTTTTCGTGTAAATCATAAAGTGTTAAAGGATCGTTTTGTGTTTATTAGGGATATTGTTGATCAAAGTGAGATTAATGAGATTGTTTATCGTTTAAATGATGGAGTTGTGTCCAGTGATTTTATACTTACTCATGATCTAGTGATAAGATCATTATTCAATAATATACCTATTCCAGAAGATAAATTTGAATATAAGATATTTCTAGATGATCAAGAGATAATTATCAATAATACAATACATAATTTTGTTTATGGGAGATTGTATAGGGTTCAAATTACTTCAAGTGGTTTAGTTATTTTGGATATGGGTGGGAAAGGTGGGGTGGGTGGAGTAATTGTATATAGAATAGATAGAGAAACCACATTTCAACAAGCAACTATACACTATGATTTAAACAAAAACCTTATCAACATATCACCTGATCTAGTCAATTATACCTTAACTCTAGAAATATCATCACTTACACTTGACACATCTATTGATGACACCGCTTCACACAATCTAGGAATAGGTAAGAATATTAGAACATCTGGAAGGAACAACATATGTATCGGTAAAGACTTCGATACATTCGGCAACAATAGTATCATATTAGGTAATAACATTGGTATCAATCTAGATGATCAGGAAGGTAGTGAGTATGACATAGGTGTTCATGAATCAATTATCATAGGGAACAATTGTTTCAGTGGTTCTACTGCTAAAAACATAATATCCATAGGGAACAACATTATGAGAGATATAGAGATTAACACTTCAAGTGATTTCACAAATATTTCATCCTATTTTCAAAAAAATCCTGTGTTGATCGGGAACGATATCTCTTATGATCCAGTTGATCCGGCAATTATTAATATAGGTGGGTGTTTTAAGGAGTATAATGATCGTATAGAAGTAAATAAAGGCGATAAAAGGGTTGTAATAGATCAACTAGACATATCTAATAACAATGTTATAAAACTACTTTTAGATAGAATAGATATACTAGAACAAAAAATCGCGGATATTAGTAAGTAATTGAATAAGTGTATGGTATCGCAATCATAAACAATAATTCATAATCAAATTATATAGAGTAAGTAAGAGATGAGTGATATCAACATCCTCAATAATGATGTTATACCTATTGAAAATATTGACATTCAACACATCACTATAAACCCGTTAGATCCCACTAATATAGACGAAAGAGAACATGAATTGCTTATGCTCAATGAGTATTCACCCGGAACATTCAGCGTCATTGGAGGAAAGAATGGATTAGCAATAGATGCTACTCGGGATGACTATCAAAACAGTATGAGTGATAAAGGATTGCTAGTGAAGAACAACATTGTATGTACCGGAACTATCTTCACAAGCAACTTACAGATATACGGAACACCTATAACAGATGATAATACCTTTAAGATCATCGACCTAATAAACAATCGAGATATTCCTATTTTTCCTACAACGGATATACCTTTTGATTTAAACGGCAAGAATTATTCATTTCCGCATTATCTCACAATAGGGCCCTCCGGAAAATCCGAATATAACACTCATTCTTTGAGCATATGTAGAGACAGTGCAGGGAACAAAGTAGAAAGACTACAATTATCTATACAATCTCAGCAACAAGGATCGGAAATGTTGATGGGTATGGTGGGGAGTAGCGAGACATCTCCTGCGATCATATACACAAATAAAGGCAAATCGCTAGAGTTTTTTGTAAGCAAAGAAAAACAATCTATAAATCTTCTGTATAACAACGAGATAGACTACGCATCACAGTATCCGAAATATGCCGAAGATCGCAGTGATCTTCCATCTATGTCTATTGATGTGAATGATGTCGTATGTATAGGGTTACAGAATGGTGATAGCATTCGCGATGATGATGTTGAAGATCTTCGGTTAGCAGTAGATGCAACTGCGTATCTAAAAGATCTTTATATACGCGAGAAAGAAACTTGTAATATTCTTCACCTTGATGATGTATATATAAAGAAGATAGGTTTTACACTTGAACCTACCCAAATATACCCTGGGAGTTTCGCAGATGGGAACTTTGAATTTCGATCAAACGTGCTGATCAAAGACCTCAATGTTTCTCACAGCACTCACTTTGATGGGGCTGTGGTGATCCATAGCAATCTTCAAGTGGGAGACAATGATACAAATGAAGATGATATAATGGAGGTGTTTATGGATGCCTCATTCAAGGCAGGGATGGTTGTACAGAATACTCTTGAGACTGGTTCAATGAATGTAAAAGGTTCTTTACAAAAAGATGGCATCAACCTTAATGTTATGGATATAGATGTATATGAAGTTGATACCGATCCAGACAGAATATACAGCAATATTTTGAAAGATATCGGTAATGATCTTGAAGTTGCCGAGGCTATTTCTGAACATCTATCGAATAATGGAACAAATGGAATCATAGATTTCCTACAAGACAATGCTAATATAGAAGCTTCAAATATACCATATATCGCTCTCAAAATACTCACAGAAACCGACAAGACAAGATCAGGCAACATACTGAAATATGCCACACCCAATAGCATCAACACAGACGGATCTAACCTTATTGTTTCTGGTAGAGTAGGTGTGGGTATTAATAATGACAACATCTACGATGGAAACTACCTTACAGTTGATAAGGGTGATGATACAACACCTGAAATAAAACTTCGTTCAATGAACCTAGAAGCACTTATCGGACACACCGAGAACAATCTATGCTTCTCCACCAACAACAACAACAGTATAGCGTTCTATCCATCACGTGAGCCCACACCATTTAGAGGTTTTAGAGATGTTATTCCTAGTCTTGTAATGAAGAGAGATCTATCAGGTAAGAGAAATCTAGTAGGTATCAACAAGACCCTCCCAGAACATACACTTGATGTGAATGGCGATCTTTCTGTATCAGGTGATATCTTTAGGTATTATAGTGGGGGATCACGGAGAGTAATAGATTTTGTGGAGAATGAGATAGGGGGGTTGATCCTTACTGAACAATCTAAACCTATTGTATTTAATAACCAGAGAATAGATGTAAGAGGATCTCTTAAGGTATTGGGTGGTATATATGAAGGCGATGAGAGAGTGATAGGGTTCAAGACAGTAGATGTTTTATCAGGATCACGCCTATACAACAAGGATGGCAATATATCACTAGGTTATGGGGCTGATACCCTTCTACAAGATACACTAGATAACACCGCGTTGATTGTAAGAAACGCGAATGGAAGATCGGCAACGAATAACAGTGTCATAAGAATACTACAATCTCCTGAGTATTTTGAGAATAATTCAAGGTATTCAGGTATTGATATATGTAGAAATCCTAGGAACCCCCTAGATCGCTGGTATATGTATAATAAACACATTGACAATTCTTTTAGAATAGGCAATATGGATATTAGCGGTAATGAGAGTGAGTTTATAAAAGCTGAGAAAGATCCATCGTTCGGTTATAACAAATTCTTTATTAATTCGGAAACAGACGATAAAACATATGTCAATGGATCTTTACAAATTGATGGTGGAGACCTAACTATCAATGGTGGAGATATCAATATCAATGGTGATGGAAAAACCATCCGGATCAACGGAATTGAACTGACATCTAACGCCATCAACATTAGCACTCTAACATCAGGAGGAGAAAATACTGATAACAGTTCCACTGTTGTTGATGGTGTGGATACACTGGCAATGAGAGATAATGATATATTTTTACAGGGCACAAAGATTGTTTCCTTAGTAGATCAGCAAAGTTCCATATATTTTGGATATCTGGGAGGTGATAATAAAAACAGAATTTCTGGACAAATATTACAACATCTCAATAAGATTAGTCTAGATACTACACATACAGATGGCATGGTAACTATTTTCAACACAGGATTAAACAAACCGAACTTGTCTTTGAAGTCTATTCCTAACAGCACAGGTGAAGCAGAATCGAGGTTAAGTCTTGGGATACAATACCAGAAAGGGACAGTTAACTATAATGACAATAAGCCATGGAATGAAAAATACAAGTTTGACATCTTATTAAAAGAGAAGGTTCCTTCACAAAGTTTAGAGGAGGTATCATTCATTCTAGATAACAATGATATATGGAGAGCAACAAAGAAAAGTGCTCAAGATTTGTCTTATACAATTGGCTATGGTGTTGCACCTGCTCTTAATGACTTAGAGGATACACTCATCCACATCTTTAACAACTCATCAAGCTCGAATAAAACTAGTTTGTTGTTAGACAATCCCACAACAGACTATGTAAAGTTTTGTATGAGGGATCAAGATAGCATCTGGACATTAAGAAGCTCCCGTAATGATTTCAGTATTAACAACGAAGACTACACACCTATATATTCTTCTTCTAACACACTTAGGATCCACAAAAGATCATCACACACGCAAAATCAATATCGCGACAACTATGCAATGGAGATAAATAATGAGGGTGGTAATAGCATACAGGGTTGTGTTCTTCTAAGGAACTACAACAATGAACAGATGGATACATTTACAACAAACACAACTGAAATTATTGATCTTAGCAATATATCATTCTCACCAGAACAACACATTTCACACGATCCTAAAACAAACGTTGTCTCTATTGATTATACAAATTACAACTATACACAACATCATTACACGAATCTAGCCAATAAAGGAAATATATACCTAAAAACAAGTGATGAACCTATTGAATCGAGTGAAGAACACATATTTAATATCGATAACAATAAGGGCATTACATTTAGAAGAGATAAACTGTCTTTTGAGATTACAGGGGACGCACAAGTAAGCAATGTAATTAATATTGATATCCACGATGAATATAAGAAACAGAATTCTCACAACGACAATACCGCTAAATACACAATAGGATATACACTAAATACAGAATCAGTAGAATTAACAAGATTTGATACTCATCTTGATGGATTAAATGAACCTTACTCTAATATCCACACTGTTATTAATTTTCCCAACCTTGCTGAAGACAGTCCTGAACTAAAATACAATGTATCTAGTAATATTGTATATTACAATGATGACACAAATACTATCAAAGAATACACCGTAGATTACAAGTTATACACTACACAAGTTGAAGAAGAAGGTGTCTATTATCTACTGGAACCTCTCAAACATTATCTGTATAAAGGA
>MDTB01028051.1_pt1 | contig 13896 bp, 10 predicted proteins | sample 811161 | NCBI WGS metagenome assembly MDTB01 (sample SAMN05326650, study PRJNA326480) | marine metagenome | isolation source: seawater | place: Mediterranean Sea | collected 2009
ATATAACCTACTATATTCATCGTAAGATCCTATAACTTGGTCAGACGCTTTTAAAGCATCTCTAAAAAAATCACCTAATCCTACTGTAGATATTTCTTGAATACCATTTTGAGATAATCTTAAAACAACTCCTCTGTTTTTATCTGTAAAATATTTAGAAAATCCAAAAGTTGCAAAAGATTGAGGGTCTTTAGCAATACCATATTGCCCTGCAAACGGTGCTACTGTACCTAAAAACTGTGTATTACTAGTTACAGGAACCGCTCCTCCTTCCGCTGAATAAATAAAATCTTTATTAATAGGAGACCTAGAAACTTTATCCTCTTGAAACACATTTATAGATGTATCATCAGTAAATAATTTTTGGATTGAACCATCTTGGGGGTCTAAAGATATAGTTAAACCTCCCTCTGCTTCGTTAAACTGATTTATATAATTTATACCAGTTCTTGAATTTAATAATCCACTAGAGTGTATTAAAGTATTATTTCTTCTTTCTTCTGTAAAATTTTCTTGTACTACATAAGCTCTAACACCAACATTAAAAGCAGGTTCATTATATCCAGCTCTAATTCTATTTATTTCAATATGATCATCACCAACCCCTCCTGGATCAAATGTTAATAATATACAATTAAAAAAATTAATATCTATAGCTGTAGCCGGTATTGCACTTGATCCATCATCGTTTAATACTCTACCTCCTGTTGAAGTTTCAAAAAATATATCTAATTCTGAACTTACAGGCTCGGTTTCATATACAACTAATCCAGAACTTACAGAAGCTCCACTATTGTCTATTGTAGTAACTAAAGCGTCCCCTGACGGGTTTGCAATAGACTGTACAGATGTAAGAGCATTATAAGGAGAGCTATATACATTTCCTCCGTTTACATATTTAGGATATACAGAAACATTACAAGGAGAAATAGTTGATGAAGTACTAGGAGGTATTGTTGCTGTAGGGTCTCTAGGTATTTTATTAATACTATCGCCTAATCTTTCAATATTATTAGCTCCAGTAATTACTGATATCCAATTATAATATTCTTGTTCTCTTTGTTTTACTACGACTCTATATGAGTATGCCCAATCAGGAATTTGAGTTGTATCTGTAAAGGTTATTCTTAATGCATTAAAAGCTGTTGTTGAACTTGCATTACCATATCCAGGATCTATAAATACTGTATCTACACCTGAGCTAGATAATATCACAGGGGATTGTCTTCCAAATTTATCTGCTAAAACTATTCCTACTTGATAAGTACGTCTTGATTTTACCGATTGATTTTCTAATATACCATTTCTAGCAGATGTTTCAGATGTAGGTGTTACTGTAAATGCTATTTGTGGTATGTTAAAATTTTGTAAAAAATTACCGTATACTAATCTACCACCAGCTACATCTTGAGCTAATGCTTTTTTTGGCACCGCATCATATACTCTTGTAAGTTGATCTGGAGGTAAAGTTCTAAATGGATCCGTAGAAGAATAAGTAAAGTTAACAAAAGGTTCTGTAGTCACTTCTTTATCGCTAACTACATATAAAGTTCCGTTACCAGCTTCTTGATAAATTAACTCTACACTAGTAATACCATAGTTAACAGGTGTAGGTATTTGTAGTTGTACCTGGTTAATTGCGTTTACAAATGTTTCTATTTCTCCAAAATTACCTAAAGATACACTAATTGTATCAGTTTCAGTTAATCTAGAAAAAATTACAGGTGTAAAAGGTGCTAATGTACTGTATTCACTATCATCAAATTGCCATCTATAAGAAAATCTTATTAGCTTATCTTCCATGAATGTAGAAGTAATACTAGATTCTTTTGTTGCAGTAACTAAAGTTGCCGACTCATAAGGTGCAAATTTAGCAACAGAAATTAAATTGTCAATATCCGGAGCAGACCCATAGTACGTTGTATTAGTTCTAGCTGTAACCACATTAATTTTTCTTGGACAATTTCTATTATCTGTCCAGAACAAAAGATCATCTACAATATTAATTCCAGTAATAGGATAATTTTGATGTAAATTTAATTGTGATGTAACTATTAATGCTGTAGTTTGTTTAGTTTTTTGATCGTATTCAAAAAGACCATGCTGCCCATTGTTTGTTTCATTATATATTGAGTTGTTAGTAACAAAAAAATATATCTTTTCTGTTTTACTATCACTTACAACACCAATACATTTAGCATTAGTAATACTACAATTAGCTGCTAATTCATTACCTAATAAATTTTCAATAGCACCTACATCTGAAGCTTCTGACTGCCCTATATTAGCATTAAAAGCTTCTCGGTATTCACCCGGAGGTACAATTCTATCATCTAAATCGCGGTTCATTTTTCCACGATTAAATGTTCTTTTAATTTCTGGCATAAAACTTAATTAATGTTTAATCCACTTCGCTTTATTACGGAATATGTTTGTCATTTCCGCTACTTTCATATTTGCAATTCTTATTTTTGCATTTCTTGTTTTTGCATAAGCTTCTTTTTTATATAAAGGAGCCGCTCCGGCAGATGTTGGACGTATTTTACAGAGGTTATATAGCATAGTTGCCATTACAGCATCTTCAGCCATTTTAGGCACTAATACATTATCAAAATTACCATTATCTCCTAACCCGTCAGATATATAAGTTAAAGTTATATATGTATCTTGCGGAATACTAGTAGGAAAATATATTTGGCCTGCATTTAAATCTAATACAAAATTACCATTCATATTAGCATACTCTGGCTCTAGACCATATCTAGCCCCAAAATATCCAAAATAATTAGGTTGATCAAAATAACCATAATAATATGTGCTAGCTAATTCTTCAGCTTCAACTGCATTGTGACTTTGATATCTATCTATAGTTTCTGATGTTTCTGCATAAATAATATTACCGTCTTGATCATATAAGTAATGATAATTTTCATCTTGCGCAACTCCTTGATTAGCGTAAGTCGCGTTACTTGGTAATATAGTTCTCATTACACCGGTATTGTCAGTCCATTGAACTTTTACATAATTTACATAATCAGAGGGCAAAGACATTTGCCTCATAGAGTTTAATTGTATTTCAATAGATTTTTCAGAATGAAAAGTATCATAACTAAATTCTTGAACTGCTCTTTGCGCCCAATAAGCTACTTCATATCTTGGTACTTTTGTTAAAACTTTACCATCCCCAATATATGCTACAATAAAACTATTTATTATATCATTTAAATTTGTTCTCCTGTAATATCCAGGGATAGCTAATCCAGTCCCACCATCTAAAGCGGAATAATTATCTACATCTAAAGGTTTTCTTGATAATGCCATCTATTGTTCTTGTGAAGTATTTTGATTTTCTTTGCCTTGTGCAAAACCAGCTACATCTTGTTGTTTTATAACTACACCAGAATAATTAAGTATTTTAACTACTAAATTATTTTCTTCTGAAGGATGTAATTCAAAGTTATAAGATTTTGCAGCAGTATCATAGCTATCGTTAGCAGGATCAAAAACAGTAGGATCATAATATGGAATTGTACCTTGAAGTACATAACCCCATTTTGGTCTTATAGGTTTTTTTAAATAGTCTAATTTTACACCTGATGTTATATCACTAGGGTATACTACCACACCTGTATTACTCAACGTATAAACCGGCTGAGTTTTAACAGGATAAGTTAAAGGGGTTAAGTTAATATACTTAATTTCTTCGTGAGAAGCCCTGTCTGCAACTACATCTGATACAGAAACTATACCCACCCTATATAAATCTGATGGGTATGTAAATTCATCTCCTGCTTTAGTTAGTGTACCTGATTTATAAAATACATTTATTTTTTCTGCTAAATATGTATTTGGGTCAGAAAAATCACTTGTTAAAAAAGCATTTAATTCATAGCCTGCTTCTCTAGCAAAGTAACTTGCAAAAATTTCATTTTGTGCTTGTTCTGCCAACCTATTAAATTCATCCGGTGTTATATAACCTCTGTTATCTTTGTTAGTTATAACAAGAACCGTTTGGTATACATTATTTATATTAACCATGTATTTTTGTTTATTATTAATTTAGTTGATGTAAGGTTAATTTCTTACCTTACACCATGTTAAGCTACGAAAGCTTTTTTGAAATAGATTTCATTAAATCTACCCCTTCATCAGTTTTAAAATACTGAGCTAATGCTCCGTATGGATTTTGATCAAAAGGTACGGTAATTATTTTTTTACCGTTAGCAAATTTAAATACAGTATTATCTTCTGTTAACATTATAATACCTGTTTCTACAGCTCTGTTAGCTAAATTCCTTAATGTTATGTCTTCATCCTGAGATATTTCTATAAATAATGCCGGATTGCTTCTAGCAAAATTGTAAGCATCTCTTTTTAATTCTTTAGATGATAAAGACGCAACTGTTGAGCCCATCTCTGTTCTCATAATAGCTTCAATATGTGAAATATCTAAACTTTGTACTAAACTTAATGCTTCTAACTCTAATTCGATATCTTCGACTTCATCTTTAGCAATTATTTCGTCATCAATTTCATGCCAAACTTTTTTTGGATGATAAATTGATAATAGTTTTTGTACGTTTGGTTCTGTTTTAGGAACCATTATAACCCCATCTTCAAACATAATATGTTGCAAGGTAGCATAACCATCTTGTTCATCAACAAATAATGATCTTTGATTTGAAGCTAATCTTAATTCTCTATTTTGATTTATACTTTCATCAAACCATAATAATGGTTTTTTAGAAGTATGTTTTGTTTGAATAGTATAAGTTAAAGGTGCAGCTTCACCATTTAAAACATACATTCTATCTTTAATTGTCCAGTTAGATTCTGGGCTTTGTATTTTTGTTTTTGTACTCATGATTAAATAATATAAAATAAGAATACTAGGCCCCGAAGGGCCTGTATCCTATAGTTAATAAATTAAGCTTTAAATAATACGAAATTATTAGCAGCTTGTGTAATAAGACATCTTTCACTTAAGTAAGAAATTCTCATTTCGTCAATATCAGTTGTAGGTGCTCCCGTTCCAACAGATCCTGTTATCCAAGATTTATTTTTTCTGTTTTCTGTTTCAGAAGCTCTATATCTAATATGTAAGAAAGGTCTTTTAATGTTTGATCCTAGTTGTTGATCGTACACTGTTGAAGTACCTGCTGGCACTAATGCACCTTCAATATCACCAAAACCACCTCTTGTTGACCAATCATTTAAGTATTTCCAGTCAGTTTTGTAGAAGTCATAAGAACCTCTTCTATAACCAGTAAAACCTAAGTTAAGAGCCATGTCTGCACTGTTATTAAATACACCATAAGATGTACCATGTGCATGGTTTGCAGTTCCAGCATATGCACCATTTTGCATTGCTAGAATGTCATCAATTTCTAAAGAAAGTTCTCTATTTAAGAAAAGCATGTTTTCCTCAATAGCTCCTTGTTTGTCTAATTGCTTAAGAACATTATCAAAATCTGTTAATGCACCTCCACCTGCTTGAGCAGCTGCTTGCGCACCAAATCCTGTATAAACATTTCCTCTTGCTTCAAGAGCAGCGAAGAAACCTTCTGTACCTTTAGCATTTTGATTTGTACCACCAACTGTGATTGAGCTAGCGCCTGCAGTATAGCCTAAAGCTATTCCGTTAGCACCTGCTTGACCGCCTGTTTTTAATACACCTTCAACCATAGACATTTCTAAGTAATCTTCCCATCTAAGCCTTACTTCATGCTCAGATTTCATATACCATAAATATCCACTTGCTCCATTTTCAGAAGTAACTTCAATCCAACCAATCTGAGCTGTATCAGATCCATTAATTGCATAGTTATCTTTCAAAATTACTGGAGAATTATTAAATGTAGCATAGCTAGGATTTAAAGATTCTGTAAATGATCCAGTTCCTTTAGCAAATTCATTTCCATAAGCAACTGCAGTTATTCTTTCCGCAGCTAGTACACCGTTGTGAGCGGCGTAACATTTAATTTGGAAATTTTGTCCTGATACATCTGTAACAACACCTTTAATAACTTCACCTGTTCCACCAGCTGCTGATGTAGCATTTGTTTGGATTTGTACCATAACTGTTGCACCAACCCTAAAGTTTACAGGTTCTGTTTTATCAGTTGTTGTTCCTGTGCTTCTTGGTTGAGCAGTTGGTACACTAAAGTTAAGAGCTGTACCTGATGCACCTGCTGCAATTGCGCCTGCAACTGCACCTGCAGGTAATCCTGCTTGGTTTCCTAAAGGAATTACATTAGCGTATCTAGTGTGTAATCTTCCTTGTTCAGTCCAAATTATTTGGTCTGACGTTGATGGCATTTCTGCCGATACCATACGTAAGAAAGAACCGATAGATCTGTTTCCATATCTTTCAACTTCTTGCTCATATACATCTGGTAAAAATTGTTGACCCCATTGGTCAAATGCTGTACTCGTGAAATCTATATAGTTTCCAGGGTACATTGTTTTTGACTGCGTTGGTTGTAACGCCGCCGGTATGCCTACTGTAAAAGCCATTTTGTTTTGATTTTAAAAATTATTTATTCCATTTTACTCGCAATTTAGAAGAATCATTACCAGAAACAACTCTGATTTTTTGGCCATTAGAATTTACAACACTAGAATTGTCAGCTCTAGGGGACATATCAATATTCTTTGCTTGCTTAGCACTTTCTCTAATAGCGTCGGCACGGCCTTGCTCATAAAAATGATTAGCTAGTTTATCTGCATTTACTCCGGAAAATAATGCTTTATGATACCCTTGAGCATCATTAACATTTCCGTCTTCACTTATAAACTTATTTGCAAAGTTTGCAATATCAGATTGAAATTCTTTTACTTTAAGGGGATTATCAACTTTAAAACGATATTTATTTTTTCCAACGCTAAAATCAAAACCTTTGAAATCGTCTGAAAAAACTTTATCTGTTTTATTTAAAAAATCTTTTTGTAATTTGTCCGCTTCTTCTTTAACTTGCTTTTGATTATTATAATACTCATAAGCTTCTTTATATTCAGGAGCAATATCTTTTTGCTGGCTTAACTTAAGATCAGCATAATATTTTTCCTTACTTGTATTAAAATGCTTTTGTGCATTAAACAATTCTTCTTTAAAAGCTAATTGCTTAGCTTTAACATCTGACGGATCATCCGTCTCTGCATCATAACCAAAGTTTTTATTAAGCATAAACTCAATATCATCTTGATTTAAATGCGGTTTAGTACTTTTATAATATTCACGCATTAAAGTAGTATTGTCATATTTACTAATGTCTTTATTAAGATTAACATAATCTTCTAAAGTACCACCAGTTTCTTCCATGAACTTTACTAGCTTATCTACGTTTTCAGGAAGATTTTGTTTAGTTTCTTCCTGTACTATTTTTTTAGGAGTATCTTTTTCAATACTCTTTTTTTCTTTTAAAGCTTTATTCGCTTTCTCTGTTTCCTCAGTTATTAATTCTAAAGGTGAATCATTAGACTCTTCTTTAGGTGTTTCTAATACTTTTTCTTCAGTGTGAACGGTTTTATTTTCTTCACTGGATTGTTCCCGTACCTCTTCGTCCACTTCCTTGCTATCTCCGGTTCGTTCGCCCACAGGTACCTCCTTTGTTTTTCGCTCTTGAATGGCATTGTCTTCTTTAGGTTTTAATTTATCTAGATCTATTTTTATAACACCATCAACTTCTTTAGGCGAATATTTTTCATCAACTTCACCGTCGGCCACTGCTTTTTCTAATACTGCAGCTTCTTTTTCTTGTGGTGTTGGGGGAGGAGTATTATCTTCTACCGCTTTAACTGTAACTTGTTCTTTTTCTTGTTCCATAATTGTATATAATAAAATAGTTTAATTGTTTTTATTTAGGAGAAAATCGAGATAAATCAATTCCGCCTAAAACATCATTACCTTTGGATTCAAAGGATTTTGCTGGTTTACCTGATGATGGTGGCCCAACAACCGATTTAGCAGATATTTTCATACCTTCTCTTTCGTTTGCACCAGCCTCACGAACATTTTCGCGATTCATCATATTTTGATTATTAGCATTAGCTAATTCTTTTTGAGCATTTAATTCTAATTCCTTTAATTTAACATTTAAATCAAATTCATATTGCATTAACTCTCGTTTAGTTGCTGCTTCAACTTCTAATTTTTTAATTTCAAAATTAATATCAGCTTCTCTATATTGTATTTTAGATTCTGTTTTTACTTGCTCAGCTTGAGCTTTAGCTTGTTCAATTTGTATTTGTGCAGCACCTTGAGCTTCTGCTTGCGCAACACTAGCAGCTTGTGCAGCTTGTTGATCCGCGGCTTGCTTTCTTATTCTACGAACTTTTAATAATTGATTAGCTAATTTTAAATTTTTAACTTCTCTAATATCAATAGCATCTTCTAAATTTATGCTATCTTTAGATAAAGCCATTTGTATATTAGCTTCTAATATAGTTTTTTCTTCATCGTCAGGCATTAGTTCTAAAAATATACCAAAATCATGCAAATGTAAATTTTTCATTTCTTCTAACGAAGCTACTGAAAATTGTCCTAAAGCTCCTATAAAAGCTTGTTTAGTTGGATGAAATTCTAATACATCTTTAAATCTTAAACAAATATTTTCAGCTAAAGTTAAAGTAATAAACATACTGCTATCTAATATATGTCTTGTAGCTACATTACTATTTGCTGCTGCTAATTTTTGCACCCCTACTAATGCATTAGGGTCCGGGTCTGAACCATCTCTAGCCTCGTTTAAACCGGTAACATCTCTCATCATTTGTATATATTGATTGTAAGCTCCAATCAATATTTGTATTTGATTACCTTGGCTTCCTGGTAATTCTTGAATAGGTACTTTACCTGGATTAGGATCTCCCTCTACCGTTAAAGATCTACCAATTATAGATCCTGTTTGAAAATACATATTAAGTGCTTCCTGTGCATTATAATTTGTACCATTTCCTAAATCTACTTCAGCTAACCCATCAGCGTCTAAATAAACACCTGAAGGCACCATTCTTTGGATAGCTTGTTGTAATTTTAAATGTGTTAATTGTACTAAATCTGCATAAGGCGTCATTTTAGAAACTAAAGAATCAATATTTCCTTTATACATTCTAGGCGCACTTACTGTATAATTCATCACAACTTTATTTGTGTTAGAAGCAGGGCGAATCATATTAGTAGCCTTTTCCCATTGTAATAATATATCTGTTCCTAAAACAAAACAACCTTCATATATTACCTCTCTTGCGGTAGCTACTTTTTCAAATCTAGTTCTTTTATCTTGAGGTGGATTAAATGTATCATCTTTCTGTATAGCTCTAGAAGCGCCTGTAGAAGTTTCTTTAATTTTATATACGTTGTTTTCCCAAGTTTTCCAATTAAAATATAAAACAGTTAAGGTATTATTATTATCGATTTCATTATTATTTCGATTATAATTAATCCATTGATTATTATAGTCTACCCAGTTTGAGCCTTTCTCACTTAATGTTTCTATTTGCTCATTAGTAAGATTTGGAAAATTCTTTTTTAATTCATTTAAATTAATTCTTTTAACTTCACCAAAATAATAACAATCACTAAAATTAGGATCTTCAGTATAAGACCACACTAAATTTGCGGGGTCAACGTAGTCTAATTTAATTCCATCTGTATTATTAAATGTATTTTTTACAGCGCCAATACCTAATACTGTTAAATCATAATCTACTCTTTTCTTTAATTCAGGATATTTGTTACACAAAAATACATTATTAATAGCCTGTTCCTCAGCAATTTCAATTCCTTGTTTATAGCCAAGTTGCATGTATAATTCAAGTTCTTCTGAATTTTGAGGTAAATCTTCTTGTGGAACATTTCTTGCATTTACGCCAAGTTCTGCTTCAATTTGATTTAACAAACCTTGAGCATTAATATCTCTTGTAATAGCATTAACAAAATCGGTTCTTTTGCCTGTAGCAATAGGATCTTGTGCAAAAGCGGTTATATCATATAATCTGTCTTGCATACCATTTACTACAATATCTACAAATTTTGGAATTATAGGTACTGGTTTCCAATCTAAGTTTAAATAAGATAGATCTCCATTGGTTGCAAATTCATCTTTATATTTTCTTATAGATTGTTCTCCTCTAGCATATAACCTAAGCCTATGAAACTCCTCGCTAGTTTGATAATACATTCCTAACCCTCCGTTGTCTTTATTAAACCACTCTTGTTCAATAGCTCTACCTACGGATAATCCATACTCAAAGGATTGTTTGACCTCATCTGAAACCGCTTGGCTCGGAAATTTGGTTGGAAGTTGTCCTGTTGTTATTGCCATATTTTAATTTATTATCTCACTCCTTGATCCTTCGTTTTTATATTTTGAAAAACCAAAATCAATTTTTTTAATTGTTTTTTTACTATTAGGTCTGTACATATGTTTTCTACATGCCATAATAGCTAAGCCACTGCTTATAGATGCATCATATGCTGTTCTATGTGATATATCAAATTTTGCCCAATCTTCTAAAGTTCTTTGAAAATACATATTACCATGATTTTCCCCTTTATTTCCTACGTATTCTTCTATATAAGATTCAATAGCAGCTGCATGAGCTTGCTTAATATCCTCTGAAGTGTTAGGTATACCACCTAATTCTTTTTCTGTTTTTGATAAATTAGCATAAAGTTTATCGGGTCTATTCATTGAAAAAGGTCTGTAACCTCTTCTTTTAAAATGATATAGTAATCTAGGTTTATTATTTTCTGCAAGTATTGGCATACCATAAAAAATACAAGCCATTAAAACTTCTTCAAAAAATATTTCTGCTGTTTGTGGTCGTGCCACATATTCTAAAAAAAATTTTGTTGTTGGTACATCAGGAGTCATACTAAATGTAGTAAGTCCATGTAGTGCACCATTTGAACCACCGCCACCAACTGTTCCAGATATATCATATGAATCACACCCAAAAGCGCCTAATCCATCATTACCTGGATATGTTAATCCATTTTTTTTAATAACATTATTTTGAAAACTATCTTGCGGTAGCCAAGAAATTTTAAATCTGCCGTTTTTATTAGGTGTCCATATTACCTTAGTATCTTTAATACCGTTTTTCCAATTAAAAGACCCACGAATTACATACCCTTTTTTAGTTACTTCTTCATTAAAATCAATTTGCTCATATATTTTAGTTAAATTAAATAAAGAATTAACTGTTTCATCTCTAAAAGCATGTTTTTCTGATCTTGGAAATTGCCTATAGTATTCATTTAAAGCGTCACTGTCGTTTTTTAAACCATCAACTTCGTTTTCCCAGTGTTGAATAACTCCCTCGTAGATGAGTTCATCATCAATTCCTTTAACCGAGTCTGATGGTGTTTCGAATACAGGGTAGCCATACTTATCGATAAATCCTTCGTATCCCCATTCCATAGGTAAGAACAAAGCATATAGTCCACTTGTAGTCTGGCCATTGCGATTTCTATTTTTGACATCTGAGTTATAATATAATTTTTTAAAATTGTCCCCTCCTTTTGCTAATGCATTTGAAGTAGACCCCATCATACATTTTCCTACTATTTTTGAACCGAGCCTGAGACACGTTTTGGTGACCCTCCAGTTGTTGAGGATGTTGTCGGGCCTCTCCCATTTACCCGATTCATCATGGACGAGGAGTTGTAATTTCTCCCCATCGTACGAATTGTCCCCTGTGTTCTTCCAATCGATGGTTGTGTCCAAGCCTTTTCCCATTCCCTCTCTTTCCACTTCGGTTTCTCGAATGGAATTTCTGGTAAGTCTTCTTGAGGGTATTTTGTAGGAGAGCTCCGTCTTGGGACGTTCCATACCGTCCTGGATTGGTTTGAAAAAGAACGGATAGTTGATGGATATTGGAACCACCTTGTCTGTAAACATTTTCTTTGCATCAGCCCCAGTCTTTGATAATATCCCAAACCTAGAATCTTTTGAAGTTGTTGCCTGGTTAACACATTCGGATGATGCCATAAAACTAAATCCAGACCTCCTGTTCTTAAGGTAGCACATTCCATAAGACCTGGCATCTGCCTTGCAAGCCTCCCAAAAGTAGTAAAATATTCGGTTTGCCTGCCTAAAATCAGGTGATCCCACGTCGATCTTAGTCCAGTTGAGGTAGATATAGTGTGACCCTGTAATGTAACACGGGGCACCGTTGCACATGAACCAGTAACCATCATTACGATGATTAAATTCAGTATCAATGTACCCGTAATATTCTTCCTTATTTTTTTCTGGATATCGCGTAAAATCATATATACTTTTTATTTTATTTAAAGAATTTGGCTTTAATCTTTTTTTAAAATATTGATTTTCTTTTTTAAGATCTTGACCATCAATTACTTGTGGAATTTTAGGTAAACCTACCTTAAGACCTTGAATTTCATATATTTCTCCAAGAGTACCATCTTTACTTATAATAACACAATCTAAATCTTTATTATAACCATAATTAAACTTATTATGTTTATTTTTGTGTTTTATAGTTTTATCTTTTAAATGCTCATCATATATTTTATATAAAGTTTGTTTATACATTGCTTATACGATTTTCAACACCTAAAAATGTTTTGTTTTCTTTAGCTTTAGTTTTTTCTTCTGAAAGCTCTTCTATTTTTTCTATAATTTTTAAAGAATCATCTATTGCAACCCATTTAGCTTGTGCCGCTGTTTTAGCTTTTTCAGGATCTAATTCTTCTAAATCTATATTTTGTCTAATTACTTTTTCAAGTTCCACTAGCGCTTTTTCAGCCGCTGAAATTACTTTTTTTCTTCGGTCCATAATTAATTGTTATATGATTTGATAAAATACGGTATAATTTTTCACCTTCTATATTAAATTCATATTCAGAATTAGGCGTAAACCCCACCACGTCTCCTTTGGATACCCCTATTTGCTTTAAAACATCATTAGAGTATACTAGCTCTCCGTATAAATTTGGATCCGTGTAAAGAGCCCATTCGTCTTTTATATAAACAGGCTTTACAAAACAATATCCAGGTAAACTGTTCCATTTTTCTTGTCTTTTATATGCAAATATTTGATCTTCTGGAACTATATATTTGTTTTCTTCTAAAAAACTAGATGAATTTTTTTCATTTTGGTGTATATCATACCATCTTCTAAATACATTATGATGAACAATTACTTCATCACCTTTTTTAATTATAGAATTATTTGATTTAGGTATAGATAAAACGGTTCCGACTCTATTAACAAATTGAAAGTCGCGTTCTGTTATTTCAGTATTAACAATTAATTTTTTATTATTTATGTTAATCGTATTGTTATAACGATTATGAGTAGATATGATATAGTCAAATAATGATTGCATTTAATAATCGAGATTGTATTCAATTGATATTGCCATGTTAGCATTAAAATGCTTCCAAGGTAGTATTTCTTTGTTTTTAGTTATAAATATTTTATATGCTCCGTCTTCTTCTAAGATATCGGATATTTTATGTCCTCCATAAACTTCTTGTCCTACAGAGTAATGCATTGCTTCGTTTTTATAATCAGCCCCAATGCTTATTTTTCTTATTAGCTTTGCCATTTAATTTAATTTAGTATGTCCATATTGTAATAGGAGGTGCATCGGGATACCCAATACCTACATGTACAAAATTGTTTTTTCTACTTATACCTATTCTTGTAAATCCTACATTAATTGCAGCTTTTACTAATTTATAAGTAGCCTCCCCCCCTACGCAAGCTATATCAACCGCAGCTCCATATGCATGTTCTCCGGGTTTAGTTTTTTTTGCTTCGATAGGATGATCAGGTGATCTATATGTAGATGTTAATTTAATTGGATGTCCATATGCTTCTCTTAAGTCATCTAACATACTTAAAAGATTTTCATCCATC
>MDTB01062284.1_pt1 | contig 13895 bp, 9 predicted proteins | sample 811161 | NCBI WGS metagenome assembly MDTB01 (sample SAMN05326650, study PRJNA326480) | marine metagenome | isolation source: seawater | place: Mediterranean Sea | collected 2009
ATACAAGACTCACTCACCACGAATGTCATACTTACGGTCCTCTGGAATTAATTGCTATCGCGCTTAGTGGGGTTTTAGGCCATTTAGAAAATCGAACTGATCACTATTTTAGCAGTTTTTTTATTTCAAACAATATCTCATTAGTTTCATTGCAGTTCGTCCCTCATTTCATAGATTAGGTCAAGTGCTGCTTTAGGAGATAAGTTATCAATATCGAGGGTCCGAAGCTTTCTTTCGACTCCGTTTGGAATCCCGAGGTGAGAGCTCTCTTTTTTTGCCGGTGATTTTTTAGCTGAAGCTGCTACCTCTAAGTCCATTAGTTTTTGCTTGGCTAAATTGATTACTGTCATAGGTAGTCCTGCGAGACGAGCAACTTGTAGGCCATAGCTTTGATTAGCGGGACCACGAGTCACCGAATACATAAAAATTATTCGATCTTCGTATTCTTTTGCCGCTAGATGTAAATTCACTGTGTTTTCAAGTATTTCTTCTAACGCGGTCATCTCGAAATAATGTGTGGCGAATAGCGTCAAAGCTTTTATCTCGTTAGTAATATGACATGCGGTTGCCCAGGCTAATGAAAGTCCGTCAAAGGTTGAGGTTCCTCGTCCAATCTCGTCTAATAGGACGAGACTCTTGCTGCTCGCAGTATTAAGGATTAGCGCTGTTTCGGTCATTTCCATCATAAAAGTGGATCTTCCAGTAGCTAGATCGTCGGAGGAGCCAATACGCGTAAAAATCCTATCGATATCTCCTAATATAGCTTCCTTGGCAGGGACGAAGCTACCAATATTTCCAAGTACTACTGTTTGGGCTACTTGTCTCATGTATGTTGATTTGCCGCCCATATTCGGCCCCGTGACAATTAGCGTGCGATGTAAGTTATCCATTGTTACATCGTTAGCTATAAACGGATTATCGAGAGTTTTTTCGACGACGAGGTGTCTGCCTTGATGTATTTTAATGTGAGTTTGATTTATTAAACTGGGCCTCGTCAGATTAAGCGTAAAGGCCCTTTCGGCAAGATTTGTAAGAACATCTAGCTCAGAGATGGCCTGAGCTATTTGTTGGAGATTATTGACCTCGCTTACCAATAGCTCAAGAAGTTTGGAGTATAGCTCGCGTTCTCGTTGCAGGGCACGGGTTTTGCTTGAGAGTGCTTTATCTTCAAAGATTTTTAATTCAGGGGTGATGAATCTTTCTGTGTTTTTTAGTGTTTGTCTACGCATATAGTGAGTAGGGATTTTATTGGACTGCGCTCTACTGACTTCTATATAGTAACCATGTACGCGATTGTAGCCGACTTTAAGCGTCGATAAGTCGGTTTCTTCACGTTCTTTTTGCTCTATCTTAACGAGATAGTCCGCGGCGTTTTCACTTATTCCTCTTAACTCGTCAAGAACCTCATCGTAGCCCGCTGCAATAACGTTACCATCCCGAATAACAACTGGAGGATTTGCGACGATTGCATTCTCCAATTCCCTCGCTATATCTGGTTTTGGTTTACAGAAAGCCGCTAACTCCATAATTCTAGGGGCTTTGATATCAATAAGCTGCCTACGCAATGACGGCAGTACTAAGAGTGAGTCTCTGAGTCTCGCTAAATCTCTTGGCCTAGCAGTTTGCAAAGCGACTCGCGCGAGAATGCGCTCGATATCTCCAATTTGTTTCAGGCATGGAGTTAATTTTTCATATCTATAATCCTTTAGGAGGTGTTCTATTGCGTCTAATCGCGCCTCCTTTGTTTTCTTGTCCCGGATCGGGGCATTAATCCATCGTCTCAAAAGACGTCCACCCATCGCCGTACCTGTATTATTTAATACATCGAACAATGTTGTTCCGTGTCCTGAAATACTAATATCGAGCTCCAGGTTTCTCCTCGATGCAGCATCGATGATCACTGTATCCTGTGGATAGAGTAACTTAGGGGTCTGAATGTGCGGCAGCTCGGTTTTTTGTGTCTCTTTCACATATTTAAGCAGGCAGCCTGCAGCGGAAATGGCCAAATCTCTATCTGCAAAATTTAGACTTCGTAAGTCATGAATACGATATTGTTTGATTAGGCAAGAGCGCGCGCTGGTAACATCGAATTCCCAAGCTGGTCTTGGGCGAAAACCCGCGTGGCTAGTTACAATTGGAGGGTGCTCAAGCGCATCCGAGGTGATTAGCTCAGCCGGCCTCAGACGAGTGAGTTCGTCTCGCAAGGTATTTTCATTATAAAGCTCCTCCACTTCAAATCTGCCGCTGCTTATATCGAGCACAGCCAGCCCCCAAAGTTCTGTGGAACCTACAAGACACGCGATCAAATTTTCATTATTTGTATCTAGTAGAGTTTCTTCCGAGATAGTACCAGGAGTTATTATCCTAACTACCTTTCTCTCTACAGGACCTTTCGAAACTGTTGGATCGCCGATTTGTTCACAGATTGCGATGGATTTTCCATTTTTTACCAATTTCGATAGATAGGGATCAACAGAATGGAAAGGAATGCCACACATCGGTATTGGTTGACCGGCAGATGTTCCTCGTGAGGTTAGGGTGATGTCCAGCATATTTGAAGCAAGGACTGCATCATCAAAGAAGAGTTCATAGAAGTCCCCCATGCGATAGAAGAGCAGCTCATCAGTTAGCGATGCTTTAATTTTTAGGTACTGCTGCATCATTGGCGTATGAGTTGATATATCCATATCGATCTACTTTGCGTGAAAACAAGACTGTACTTTGCTTATGTAAAAAAATAAAAAAAAGTTTTGGTCTTCTTTAAATTATATGCATAATACTGTATGTATAAACAGTTAGTCATCCTCAACCACATTTCTATTTTGCGTAGGTGGGGAGTTAAAAATAACCTTTAAGGGCGAAGAGGAAAAAATGAACAATAGCAACGACGGACATGAGAATAATATAGAGAAGGATAAAGCACTAACTGCAGCACTTTCCCAGATAGAGCGCCAGTTTGGTAAGGGAGCTATGATGCGTCTAGGTGACACTCCTAAAGAGCAAATTCCCTCTATCTCTACCGGGTCTCTTGGCTTGGATGTTGCCCTTGGAATAGGTGGGCTTCCTCGAGGTAGAGTGGTAGAAATTTTCGGACCGGAATCTTCAGGAAAGACTACACTGACGCTTCAAGTTATCGCAGAGTGTCAAAAAGCAGGAGGAACTTGTGCGTTCGTTGATGCAGAGCATGCTTTAGATCCTAATTATGCTCAGAATTTGGGGGTAAATATCGAAGATCTCCTCGTATCGCAGCCGGATACTGGAGAGCAGGCGCTAGAGATCTGCGATATGATCGTTCGATCCGGAGCAGTGGACGTAGTTATTGTGGATTCGGTAGCAGCACTTACCCCGAAGGCCGAAATTGAGGGCGATATGGGGGACCACCATGTTGGTTTGCAAGCACGATTGATGAGTCAAGCACTACGAAAGATGACTGCGAATATTAAGAATTCAAACACCTTAGTGATATTTATCAATCAAATTCGTATGAAGATCGGTGTGATGTTTGGAAGCCCAGAGACGACGACTGGAGGAAATGCACTTAAATTTTATTCATCAGTTCGCTTGGATATTCGCCGAATTGGAGCTATCAAAGATGGCGATGAGATTGTTGGTAATGAAACTCGTGTAAAAGTGATAAAAAACAAGGTAGCGCCACCATTCAAACAAACCGAATTCCAAATTATGTATGGAAAAGGAATTTACCGTTTAGGTGAAATTATTGATCTGGGAGTCCAGGAAGGACTAATTGATAAGGCTGGTGCCTGGTATAGCTATAAGGGAGACCGTATCGGTCAGGGAAAGAAGAACGCCGCCGCTTTCCTGCAAACGAACGATGAAATAGCCAGTGAGATAGACAAGAAACTTCGAAACAAATTACTTGACGAGGTAGATGATCTCGAAGAGGAAGCTAGCAACGTTACGCCTATAAGCAGTAATTAATTCAAGGTGCCGGAGTGGGCGAGCGGGTCATTGGATATTCGGCGAGCGGCCCTAGGATTGTTAGCAAGACGAGAGCATTCGCGTGTAGAGTTGTTGAGGAAACTCCTTAGACGCTTCCCAGAAAGGCTAGCGTTAATAAAAGAAGAGCTAGGGGTTTTGAGCCAGGAGGGGCTACAAAGTGATAGTAGATTGGCTGAAGTTTATGTGCGAAGTCGGGCAGAGCAAGGAAGAGGGTCAGAGAAGATCTGGGCTGAGTTAAGGAAAAAGGGAGTTGGAGATGAAGAGATTACTGCAGCTCTCCTAAAGTGTGACGTGAATTGGTTGGAAAACTTAGATAGAGTCTCTAGTAGGCGTTTTGGTAGTAGCTCTCCTAAGAGTATCACGGAGCGAGCCAAGCGCAGTAGATTCTTTCGTCAGAGGGGTTTCTCCTATGACGAGATCGGTACCTTGTTTTAGCTTTGTGTATGCTATCTTGGTCGTCAATGAACATGGTTTCTCCGGGCGAATTTAGGTATCTTAGTAGCTTCTATTTTAGATGAGGTTACGTTAGGTCAAAACCCATGAGCACACCAAAGGATAGTCGTGAGTTGCGACAGGCCTTCCTGGAATTTTTTGCCAGCAAGGATCATAGGATTGTGGAGTCATCATCTTTGATTCCCGATAATGATCCCACTTTATTGTTTACCAATGCGGGGATGGTGCAATTTAAGGATGCCTTGGCGCTTCGTGAAAGCAGAGGCTATACTCGCGCAGCATCTTGTCAGCGGTGTGTCAGGGCAGGGGGTAAGCATAACGATTTAGATAACGTTGGTTATACTGCTAGGCATCACACCTTCTTTGAAATGCTAGGTAATTTTTCTTTTGGAGATTACTTTAAGGAGGAGGCAGTCCAATACTCTTGGGAGTTTTTGACCGAAGTAGTGAAAATTCCAGTTGATAGACTTTGGGTCACAGTGCATTTGGATGATGATGACGCTTATCGCATCTGGACAGAGGATATAGGTTTTGATCCAGAACGTATTTCCCGATTGGGTGATGATGATAATTTCTGGACTATGGGCGATACTGGTCCCTGTGGCCCAAGCTCGGAGATTTTCTATGATCATGGTCAGGCAGTCCCGGGGGGCCCTCCAGGGACCCCTGATAGTGAGCTGGATCGTTTTATAGAAATCTGGAATCTAGTTTTTACGCAATTCGAGCGTAAGTCAGATGGGACATTGATTCCCTTACCGAAGCCATGTGTTGATACAGGTATGGGTTTGGAAAGGTTGGCAGCAGTGCAGAAGGGCGTCCACAATAATTATGATATTGATCTATTTTTAGAACTCCGTACAAAAGTAACAGACCTTCTCGATATTTCAGATAGCAGTAATCCATCTATTAAGGTTATTTCTGATCATATTCGGTCAGCGGCATTCCTGATCGCAGATGGTGTTTTACCATCTAATGCCGGGAGAGGTTATGTCCTGAGGAGAATTATTCGTCGAGCTCTGCGCCATGGGCACAAGTTAAAAGCCCGTAATAATTTTTTCTACAAGCTTGTTAGTCCCCTTGTTCAGCAGATGGGGGATGTGTATCCGCTATTAAGGGAGTCTGAGGCGCATATCGAAAAGGTGCTTCAAAAAGAAGAGCTTAAATTCGATGAAACTTTAGACCAAGGTATTAGGATTCTGAGTGATGGGATATCGGATTTACCTGTGGGCGGCGAGATACCGGGAGAAGTTGTTTTTACTCTTTATGATACCTACGGATTCCCTGTGGATCTAACAGAAGATATCGCGCGCGAGCGTAACCTGATTGTAGATACAGTTGGATTTAATCAGATGATGCAAAAACAAAAAGAGCTCGCGAGAAGTGCTAGTAAGTTTAATGCAGATGAGCTTGCACAAATAACTCTTGATTATGAAACCGAATTTACTGGATACGACAGGCTCTCAGATGAAAGCCAGATCCTTGCGTTGATTTCTCAAAACCAAAGCGTCAAATCTTGCGGAGCAGGCGATGACTGTTCTCTTATTGTTGATGTCAGTCCTTTTTATGCTCAATCTGGTGGACAGGTAGGGGACGTGGGAAGATTCTTTGGCGATGGTATAACCGTTGATGTAAACGATACAGTAAAGTATGGCCAGACTGTCTTGCATAAAGTCCAGATTATCGAGGGAAGAGTCAGTGTGGGAGATACCCTTAAAGCAGAGGTAGATGATGCGAAACGGAAGTCAATCATGTGTAATCATTCAGCTACTCATCTTTTGCATGCGGCCCTTCGAAAAGTACTGGGCGACCATGTTACTCAGAAAGGATCTTTGGTAACAGCGGATCGTCTTCGTTTTGATTTCTCTCACTTTGATCCGGTCAGTAGGGATGATCTTCTTGAGGTAGAGCAGCTTGTAAACGAAAAAGTTTTAGAAAATACCATTATTGAAACGAAGGTAATGTCTGTCGATGAGGCCAGGAGCTTAGGGGCGGTGGCTTTATTTGATGAAAAATATTCGGAGCAGGTTAGAGTATTAGAGATGGGATCTGGGTTTTCTTTGGAGCTTTGCGGAGGTACCCATGCGACTCGTACAGGGGATATTGGGTTGGTGCAGCTTGTCGAGGAGAAGGGAATTGCATCGGGGGTTCGAAGAGTTGAAGCGATTAGTGGGAAAGAAGTATCCGACCGATTATATAGTTATAGCCATATTTTAAGAGAAACAACATCTTTACTTAATATTAAAGAGTATAACGAACTGATAGATAAAACTCGCTATCTAGTGGATGAAAATAAGAGACTAGAGAAAGAAATTTCTAAGTTGAATATAAAATTTGCGAGCGCTCCCGGAAATGACTTGTCCGATAAAGCTGTTGAACTAGACAATGGGATTAAGCTTGTCGTCCGACAGTTGGAGGAAGCTGATACAAAGTCGCTACCAATAGTGTTGGATAAGCTAAAAAATAAGATCAATCAGGGAGTAGTCGTATTAGCTTCAATAAATGGACAGCGCATCGATTTGATAGCAGGGGTAACAAAGGATTTAACGAGTAAAGTCAATGCTGGCGAATTAGTTAATTATATTGCAGGTCAGATTGGTGGTAAGGGCGGGGGTCGAGCTGATATGGCTCGTGCTGGTGGAAGTGATATTAAAAAATTACCCGAAGCCTTACGCAGTGTCGATAGTTATATTCGAGAACGCCTTTAGATACTGGAGGTTCTTTTAATTCACTTTCCTTATTATTATCTTTAACATGCCCTCTCTATAAATTAAGGTCAAATTCTATGTCATTAGTAGTGCAGAAATTTGGTGGAACTTCTGTAGCTTCCACTAAGCACATACAAAAAGTCGCTGAAAAAATAATTCAGGCTCGTCAGAGAGGTCAAAATGTTGTGGCAGTAGTTTCGGCAATGGGCGACAACACGGATCGGCTTGATGAACTAGCTAAGGAAGTGAATTTTAATAAGGTTGGTGCTAAGCGTGAGATCGATGTGCTGTTATCTACGGGGGAACAGGTTACTATCGCGGTATTATCGATGATGCTTATGAAACTTGGTTGCCCAGCGCGATCCTTTACTGGTGGGCAAGCAGGAATATTTACTGATAAATCTCACACGAGGTCACGCATTCGTGAGATTAAACCGGATAGGCTTTTGGAGTCCCTGGAACTAGGAGAGGTTCCTGTTGTAGCAGGGTTTCAGGGGATTGATTGTCATGGTGATATAACTACATTTGGTAGAGGTGGTTCTGACACGACGGCGGTAGCATTGGCAGCAGTTCTCGAAGCAGATGAGTGTCAAATCTTTACCGATGTGGAAGGTGTCTATACTACAGATCCACGTGTGGTTGATCAGGCCCGCCTGATGGACCGGGTAACATTCGAGGAAATGTTGGAATTGGCTAGTTTGGGGTCTAAGGTTTTGCATGCCAGAGCTGTGGAGTTTGCTAGTAAGTATCAAGTCCCATTGCGGGTTCTTTCCACTTTTGTTCAAGGTGATGGGACATTAATAACGAAAGAGGATAAATTGAATATGGAACAGCCGATTATTTCAGGTATCGCTTTTACTAAGGATGAGGCGAAGCTTACGGTGCTTGGGGTAGAAGATGTGCCTGGAATAGCTTGGAAGATTTTAGGACCGATTAGTGACGCAAATATCGGTATCGATATGATCGTACAGAATGTTGCGGCAGATAATACCACCGACTTCACATTCACGGTGAGTCGCGATGATTATCATGAGGCAATGGACCTTTTGAACCAAGTTGCAATGGATATAGGTGCTAGACAAGTAAATGGTGATGATAAAATAGCGAAGCTATCTATTGTTGGAGTGGGTATGCGCTCCCATGCTGGTGTGGCGAGTAAGATGTTTCAGGTTTTAGCTGATAGATCTATTAATATTCAGATGATTTCAACTTCAGAAATCAAAGTTTCAGTAGTTATTGCTGAAGAATATATAGAGCTTGCCGCCCGTGCTTTACACTCTGTTTTCAATTTAGAGGAGAAAAGTATTAAAAGCTAAAGGTATGACTACAAAGATTCCTCAATAAAGGGGAATACGCAATCAGAGGGGGAAGGGAAATGCTTATATTAACTCGGAGAGTTGGTGAGGCTTTAATGATTGGTGATGATATCAGTGTTACCGTGCTCGGAACGAAGGGTAATCAAGTTAGGTTGGGTGTCAGCGCGCCTAAAAATGTGTCTGTGCATAGAGAGGAAATATATCAGCGTATCCAAACAGAGTTTGATTCTTCTGATGAAGGATGACCCTTAGCCCCAACTAGTTAGGCTCGGCTTCAGATCCGATGCCTGCTCTCAAAACCCCCTTTAAAGCGTCCTTGGCGTTCCTATTTCCTTGTACAACACCAAAGACTTCTTCAACGATTGGCATCTCGATGGAGTACTTCTTGGCTAAAGCCATTACGGCGGGTGCACTTTTGACCCCCTCTGCAACCATAAACATGGTTGCAAGAATTTCTTCCATATTCATTCCAGAACCTAATGCTATCCCGACGTTTCTATTGCGGCTCTGCGTGCTAGTGCACGTGGCAACCAAATCTCCCATACCTGTCAAACCAGCGAATGTTTGAGATTCTCCACCCATGGCAGTTCCCAGGCGTGACATTTCAGCGAGACCTCGTGTGATTACAGCGGCTCGCGCATTGTCCCCAGCGCCAAGACCATCACCGATCCCCGCTGCTATTGCAATAATATTTTTTAGAACCCCACCCAGTTCACAACCAATTACATCATGGTTGGTATAAACTCGAAATAAACTGTTATGAAAAATTTTTTGTAGGTCATTTATGCTCTCTTGATCTTCCATCGCGAGCACACTTGCCGCAGCAGAACCAGCAATTATTTCTTTTGCTAAATTTGGGCCTGTGAGAACACCCCTAGGATTTTGTGGTAAAAGTTCTGCGATAATCTCAGTCATTCGCATTCTTGTTTCAAGCTCTATTCCCTTAGTCAGGCTTATAATGGGGACCTCGGGACGAATTTGTTCTTTCACTTGATCAAGTATCAGACGAAATGATTGCGATGGTAATGCTAACACCAGGGCGTCAGCCTGTTTAGCCGCATTACGCAAGTCAGTGGTTGCTGCAAGTTTTTTACTTATGGGTATCTCGCCGAGGTATCGACTATTCGTATGCCTTTGATTGATTTCATCGATAGTATCACTATTTCTTCCCCAGATAAGCGCAGAGGCGTTTCTTGCGATCAGGGAGCCCACTGTAGTTCCCCAACTACCACTTCCGAATATGCTTACTCTATTGTAAGGCATGCCAACTACTCATCGTTGATACCTCGAGATCGGAAGTTATCATATAGATGCACCTTTACCAAAATTCTCTTTCATGCGGGATGCTGTCAGTCAACTTTCAGCGCTAAGGCCTATAGGTGAAATTGTAGGCCCCTGGCCTGATTGCTTTGTACGCAAGATTCGCCCAATGACAGATATTTTTACGAGTTTCCTCCGGATTGATTACTTGCTCAATTTCAAAATATTCTGCTGAACGGAAAGGCGACCTTAATCGATTAAGCCGTTCTTTTATCTCGGCGAGGCGCAAATCATAGTCTTCACTTTCTGCAAGTTCTGCTTTATAGGCTACTTCGATACCTCCTTCTATTGGAAGAGACCCCCAGTCACCAGAAGGCCAGGCGAATCGAAAATGATGTGACCCTGGTTTTGCATTTGCTGCACCTGCAACGCCAAAAGCTTTTCTTATAATAACACTACAAAACGGTACATTTGCTTGCCCCAGAGCTGCGAGAGCTTGTGAGCCAAATCTTATTGTTGCGGTTTCTTCAGACTGCTTGCCAATCAAGAAACCTGGGCAGTCTACCAAATGGAGGATGGGGAGATGGAAAGTTGATGCGAGATCACAGAATCGAATCAATTTACGGCAGGAGTTCGATGTCCAAGCCCCACCATAAACCATTGGATCCTCCGCAAACAGAGCGATTGGAATTCCATCCAATCTAGCCAATCCAGTGATAACCGATTTCCCCCATTTTTTTCCTATCTCAAAAAAACTTTGATCGTCTGTGATGGCGTCGATAATGGGCCGCATTTTGTATACTTTTCTCGGGTCCTTTGGTATCACCTTCCTGAGAAAGCTCTCGCTCCGCTCTGTTGGGTCATTGCATGCCAGTCGCGCTGGAATTTCGTCAACATTCGTCGGAAGATAGGATAGGAATCTGCGAGCCTTCATGAAGGCTTCCTCTTCCGAGAAAGCTTCATCGTCAATAGCGCCATTCCTTGTATGAATATCACTCGATCCAAGCTCTTCTTTAGATACCTCTCCGAGGCTAGCCCAATCGACTAATGCTGGACCCGCTATCATCATCTGCGCAGTATCTTTCACAATGACTGAGTAGTGCGATGTGGCCACCCGAGCTGCACCTATCCCTGCTACAGAGCCAAGTGCGAGCGAGACAGAAGGCGCTAAACCAAGATGCGAGATGATCGTCTCCCAGCCGCCAACACGAGGAATATAGGTTCTTCCAGACATCTCTATAGTTTTAACTGAGCCGCCACCGCCCATGCCATCAATCAGTCGAATATGTGGAAGGCGTAATTCATTGGCTAATCCCTCTGCCTGCAAACGCTTCCCGCTGATGGATGCGTCTGCAGAGCCACCACGGACTGTGAAATCGTCTCCAGAAATGATCACGGGCCTACCGTCTATTTCTGCTGTTCCAAATACGAAGTTTGAGGGCATGAAAGATTGAAGTTCTCCGCTGTCATTGTACTTCGAAACACCGGCTAACTTACCGATTTCTTGGAAACTCTTCTCATCACTTATTAAACTTATGCGCTCGCGAATGGTGAGCTTACCGAACTCATGCTGGCGAGTAACTTTTTCAACTCCCCCTAACTCTTCAGCCAGCCTTTCTCGATGCGCCATCTCATCGATCTCTTTATCCCAACTCACCTGTTCACCCCCTGATAACCCTCATAATGATCATAGCAACAATTTATGGCCTGAGGGCGCGAATTTTCAGTTAAGAGGTTTGATATCAATTTACCAATGTAAGCGTAAGCCTATGTGGCATTCAATTCCTGGTGAGACATATCCGTAAACTTGCTCGTAGCGCTTATCAAAAATATTTCCTACTCTCCCGTTGACAGATAGTTTTTCGGATATATTGAGGTATCCGGCAATATCAACAGTCGTAAATGGTTTTAGATCTACTTTCTCTTGATATGGGGGATATGGAGGGAAAAAGTCATCTACCTGTTCGCCTGTATAACTAATTACCAGACTTGTCCCAGCGTTACTAACTGTGCGCTTTAGCGCTATTGCACCTGAATGCATAGGACGACGTACTTCTCTAACTTCACTACTAGAACTTTTCTGGGAGGCATCTAGGTAGGTATAAGTTGCCTTCAGATTCCAAGCCTCCATGAACCTGTAAGAAGCCTCAAGTTCTAGTCCAGATCTTTCGGAGCTATCCTCAATATTCGATGATGTGAAGCCCCCGGTAATTGGGTCATAAACAAAGCCATTGATCTCATCTTTGAGATCAGCGTTGAAGTATGTAGCTGATACTCCGATATCATCGCTCAAAAATGAGCCGCGGATGCCGATTTCCCAATGCAGGGATTGCTCTGGTTTGAGATTTGGATTACCAAAAAAGTTGGTAAAAAATCCGAATCTTTCAGAGAACGAGGGGTTTTTAACACTTGTGCCTATGGATCCATAGTAGGTTTTCCCGCTCCTCTCGACGACTGAAGTTACTCGCCAAGAGCTTGAATCCTTGAAATCTTTGTTGCCATCATAACGAGCACTTGCAGAGAGATGGAAATCGCTCGTGTCGTACCGATACTCAACGGCTAAGCTGTTGGTGTCTTGTGATTCGTCTCTGTTTGGATCACCAAAAAACGAAACAGGGCCTCTTTGCTCAAACTCCTCTGATTCGACCTCTGCCAATAGAGAGAAGGTATTATTTTTTTCATAGAAATTAAGCTGATACCGTAGGGCATTTTTAGTAGCCCGAGCTATACTATTCGTTGGAGAACTGCTTCGCGTTGTATTATCTGTGTCAGTGTAACCAAAGCTAATTGATTGATCGATCTTTTCATTCACTTCATGCTCAAGAGAGACTCCTGAATAAAAGTATCTCGACTTTGTCCAAAAGTCTGCATCAACTGGCAGCCCTGTCGAAATATAGTCGGTATCATCGAATTCACTTTTTTTGTCCGTAAAGCGGGCGGTGTAACGTAAATTGAGAGTTTCCATGGTGGAATAATCCCCTGTTACGCCGAATGTAAGGTTTTCCAAACCATCATCCTCATCTCCTTGTCGGGAGATATTGGTACCGTTCGACCTCAAGCGATCGGCACTGAATTTAATCGCACCATTTTGCATGCTTTTATTCGCAGATAGAACGAGTTGAGACGTTGAGAAAGAGCCCCCGAATACGCCGATTGAAAAGGCATCCAGATCTTCTTGGGGAGAAGTTATTATATTAATGACTCCTGCCATAGCATCGCTGCCCCATAGAGCGCTTTGCGGTCCCCTGATGATTTCAATGCGTTCAATATCGCTCGTAGACATTTGGCTAAGGTCAAATTCACTGCCTTGGGCCGGATCATTAAGCTCTATGCCATTGAGCATAACTAACACTTGGTTGGCCTCTGCCCCGCGGACGCGAAGTTGACCAACGGACCCTAGCGAACCCTGCTGGCTCACCGCGAAGCCTGGAATTTCTCGAAATAAACCGTGTAGTGTCACGGCATTCCTCTCCTGAATATCTTCTTTAGAAATGATACTAATTGCGCTACCTGCATCGCTTGCCTTAATTGGCGTAGCGGATACTGTGATGATTTCTAAATCATTGGCTAGAACAAAAGAAGTAAAAAAAAGCGCAGCTAGCGCACTAAGAGCCTTATACGTCATTTTTCCTCTACACTCACACCCGAGTGAAATTAGATAGTAAAGTCCTTTTGGATTGCAGATCGAACCCGGCTATTCCAAGAGGCCTAAAGTCAACGAGTTTTTGTCGTTGCATATCAAAAAAGGCCGGTCTCCGGACTCACGAGTTGGTGCACTTGATTCGCCTTCCCATGCATAGCACAGTGGCTGTAAACAAATAGTTTGAATCAAATTCCTCGTCTACCGTTGCGGGGGCAGTGCCAGGTTTAGACTGGCTTCCCGTTTCATCCGTCCTACCCCGCCAATCTGATTTTATGGGAAAGAACTAGACACCTTCATTTTGTATGAATCTTATCCATCAGCATTTTTAACGTCAAACAATTTTGAAGTTCACGTTTTTAGGAGGTCGAGACGCCGTGCAATTATAGTGATTACAGGCAAAAGCACTCCCCAGCTAATTGCAATGACCATCATTGAAAAAGCTGTATCAGTGAAAGTAACCCCTCCCAGCTTGGCACCGCCATAATATGTGACGGGCCCAAAAATAAGACCCATTATACTGGCGAGCAAGATTCGACGATGGAGCCAACGCAGCGAGAC
>MDTB01194435.1_pt1 | contig 13893 bp, 13 predicted proteins | sample 811161 | NCBI WGS metagenome assembly MDTB01 (sample SAMN05326650, study PRJNA326480) | marine metagenome | isolation source: seawater | place: Mediterranean Sea | collected 2009
CCGACAGAAATGTACTCTGACATCCGTTTCTTCTATTAAAGCCAAGCAGGTACTGGCGGCAGCGGTTTCAGCTGCGGTAGGAATGCCAGGTAAACCCATGCGCGTGGCATTAGCGCCCTCATGCATACAACCATTAGCTGCGAGGGCATGATCCATAGGGTGGAAGAATACGGTGAGATCTTGACTGGCCGCGTATTCCATAGCGCGGCGGAGAACTAAATTATTACTCATGGGATGAAGCACATTGCTGACACCGACTACGCCTGCTTGTTTTAATGCGGCCATTTCACTCAAATATTCACCGCCGAGTTGCTTCGTCAGTGCAGCGATCACATAGACATGACAATAGCCTGAGAAATGACTGCGTTGTTGAATAAGTTCGACCTCAGCAGGGGAGTCAACCACCGGGCTAGTGTCAGGCAGACACACCATCGAGGTGATACCACCGCTGACACCCGCAAATGTTTCTGAAGCGATAGTCGCTTTTTGTTCCTGTCCTGGTTCACGCAAATGGGTAGCGATATCAACCATGCCAGGAATTAATGTCTTGCCAGTAGCGTTATATATTTTGTCTGCAGCCCATCCTGCTGGTGCGGCGCCGACAGCTGCTATTTTTTTATCTGCAATATACACATTGTTAACGCCATCTATCTGGTTGGCGGGATCAATCACATGCGCGTTACAGATTTCTATTTTCATCATTCGCTCCCGGCTAGGATAGACATAATGGCCATCCGCACGGCAATACCGTTGGAGACTTGCTCCAAAATGACCGACTGCATACCGTCAGCGACTTCTGAACTGATCTCGACACCACGATTAATTGGACCAGGATGCATCACTGTCGCATCCTTAGCCGCTAGGGCTAAACGCTCAGGGGTTAAACCAAACAAATTAAAGTACTCGTGTTCGCTGGGGAGTAATGCACCCTGCATGCGCTCTTTTTGCAGGCGTAACATGATAATGATGTCAACATTATCTAGACCTTCCTCCATGTTCTGGAAGGCCTGCACACCGAGTGTTTCGACACAGGCCGGTAACAGCGTATTGGGTGCAATTACACGGATATCCTGGGTGCCAAGAGTGCGCAAGGCATGGATCTGTGATCGTGCCACCCGCGAGTGGAGTAGGTCGCCAACAATAGCGACTTTGAGATTTTCAAAATTGTCTTTAATACGTCGAATTGTAAACACATCCAGCATGGCTTGGGTTGGGTGTGCATGGCGGCCATCGCCGGCATTAATAACACTGATGCCAGGCGCGACGTGGTTGGAAATGAACTCGGCTGCACCACTGTCCTGATGGCGAATGACAAACATATCGACATTCATTGCTTCTATGTTGCGCAATGTGTCCAGCAGACTCTCACCTTTGACGGTGGCAGACGCATTGATATTAATATTGAGTACATCAGCTGACAGCCGCTTGGCTGCAAGTTCGAATGTGGTGCGTGTGCGGGTACTGGCCTCAAAGAATAAATTAACGATGGTCTTACCGCGTAGCAACGGTACCTTTTTCACATGCCCACCATCAATGTTGTAGAACGATTCAGCAGCATCAAGAATAGTGGTCAACTGATCTTTGGAGAGTGATTCAGTTGTTAAGAAATGCTGCATCATGTATGGCGTCAGTCTGTCGTTATGATCTCAAGTGCTAGTGGTGTCGGGCCAGTTAATTTAACATGCTGGTGGGCTGGTAGTTCAACTACATCACCAACCATTTGCGCGGCTATGGGTAACTCTCGTCCACCGCGATCAATTAATACAGCCAGGCTCACACTGGCTGGTCGACCGTAATCAAATAACTCATTCATGGCCGCCCGCACTGTGCGTCCAGTGTGTAAAATATCGTCCACTAAAATAATGTGATGGTCAGTGATATCCAGAGGAAGCTGAGAGGGCTTGACTTGCGGGTTGAGTCCTAACCGACTGAAATCGTCGCGATAAAAAGAGATGTCCAGAATACCAATCGAACTGGCTAGCTGGAGTGCTTGATGTAGGTGTTCAGCAATCCAGATACCACCGGTGTGTATGCCAACAATAAGCGGTTCTTCCTCAGCTGGGAGGTGCTTCAGGTAGGCTTCGGTTTGGCTGGTCAATGTTGCCAGCAATGCTTTAATATCAGTATTCATTGGGGTAGGTTAACACTCATCCAGGATTCCAACAAAATTGCGGCGGCAATTCTATCAATTTCTTTCTTATCTATCTTGCTTTTTGATTGCTGACGCTTAATTTTCAGCTGAAAATAGGCTTCGTCAGAGGTTAATGTCTCATCATGGGTGTGCACGGGTAAGTTAAAACGTTGTTCCAGTTCTCTGCAGAAAGTGCGAATTTTCTTGCGCAACGACTTATTTTGTTCACTATCATCCGGCAGACCGACAATTATTGCTTGCGGCATCCATTCATTAATTAAATGTTCGATCGCCAACCAGTCCATTTGTCCCAGCGGATGACACAGGGTGCTGACTGGTCTGGCGGTGCGCGTGACAGTAAGACTGATAGCCACGCCAGTCCGGCGTTCGCCAAAGTCGAAGGCCATGAACAGTTTGTCCATTAAGCATGACCTGCATCAGAATTTAATAAATTCAGATCGACTCCAAGTAATTCGCCTGCCAGCAGCCATTGATTTTTTGCTGGCGTATCAAATATGAGGGTATGAGTGGCAGCCACTGTCAGCCAAAAATTATCAGCAATTTCTGCCTCTAATTGACCTGGCGACCAACCCGCATAACCAATCACAACAAGACTGTTAGTTGGGCCTTGTCCGCTAGCGATATCGGTTAGAATATCATTCGAGGATGTCAGCGCCAGAGAGTCTGTTACTGGAATAGTTGAGGGCCAGCGTTGAGCAGGTGAGTCATGTAAAATAAAACCCTGGTCGGTACTTACCGGTCCTCCAGCATGGATCAGGGTATCGTTTTTATAATACTCAGGGGCAGGAATATTAGCACTGGCGATTAAATCCTCTACGGTCATGGAAATGGGGTGATTAATTATAACCCCCATCGCTCCTTGAGCGCGGTTATGTTCACAAATAAGCGTGACTGAATGGCTGAACTCAGGATCATTCAGCGCTGGCATGGCGATCAGAAGTTGGCCTGCATAAGAAGTGCTATCTGTCATAATTTTGCTGTTAATAAATGTTCGATGCGCTCAAACAATAGTGCGCTAATATTCATGTTATTCATTGTATCTAATTCTCGGATACAAGTTGGACTGGTAATGTTAATCTCCGTTAAATAATCGCCGATAACATCAATGCCGGCAAAGACAATGCCATTGCTAATTAGTGTGTCTTTGAGTTGCTGGCAAATCCAATAATCACGTTCGCTTAATTCCACCGACATACCTATCCCACCAGCTGCTAGATTGGCGCGAAACTCATCACCCTGAGGGATACGGGCCAAGGCATACGGAATGGGTTCGCCATGGATGAGGAGAATGCGTTTGTCACCGGCAGTGACTTCAGGGATGAAGCGTTGACACATCACGCTGTTATGCCCTTTAGCAGTCATCTGTTGAATAATTGAATTACGATTAGGATCACGTTCACTGAGTTTAAAAATAGATTCGCCACCCATGGCATCCAATGGCTTAATAACAAGATGTTTGTGCTGGTCTAAAAAAGACTGAATTGTTGCAATATTTTGGGTCACTAAGGTGGCTGCGCAACATTCTGGAAAATTCAGAATGGAAAACTTTTCGTTGAAGTTTCTTAAGCTGGCCGGATTATTTAACACTAAGGTGCCCTTTGTTGCTGCCAGATCAAGCATATAACAGGCGTAAATAAATTCCATATTGAAGGGTGGATCTTTCCGCATCAGGATAAGATCAAAATCGGCCAAGACATGGGTGCTGATTTCACCCGTTTCAAACCAATGCTGCTCATCAGCAAAAACACTCAAGTGAGCCGCTTTGGCGTAGGCTTCACCATCCAGAGCAAACAGTGTGCCAGGAAACAAATAATAAACATCCCAGCTGCGCTGTTGAGCCTCCAGCAGCATGGCGAGCGTGCTGTCTTTACGAGGATTAATATCCTCGATAGGGTCCATCAGGACGGCAAGTTTTTTATTCAAATGAGTTTGCCCAAGTCAGAGTCATAATGAGTTCAGTTGAGGTCACCGCAGTGTGCCTGATACAAGGTTAAGATAGAAATAACAGCTGTTTCCAGACGCAACACACGAGGCCCCAGGCGTTGTGATACAAAACCCACTTGTTCAGCTAATTTTATTTCTTCATCGGTAAAGCCGCCTTCTGGTCCTACCGCACATATACAACGAGGAGTTGTCTTATTAGCTAGAGGTCTCACCTCAGCTGTCGGGCTAGCTATGATTTTTATGGCATCATCTGGCAACGATGATAATACGGTTGCAAAATCTTGCGCTGTGCTAATGGTAGGGGTTTCGGCGCGACCCGACTGCTCACAAGCGCTATAAATGACTGATTGCCAATGTGCTAGTTTTTTTTCTACTTTGCTGCTTGGTAAGCTCAGGTTCACGCGCGAACTGATATACGGAGTGATAGTTTGGACGCCAAGTTCAGTAGCTTTCTGTAGACACCAATCCATTTTTTCAGAGCGACACAAAGGTTGCAGTAAGTGCAGATGTAAGTGCGATTCACGCTCGATTTTTTTTCTTGCGCCCAGTTGTATGACGGCGTTACGTTTGTGTAACTCTACAATTTCGCCTTGATAATCGTAGCCGTCACCATTGAAAAGTATGACTCGGTTACCAACAGTTAAACGTAAAACGTCTTTGATATGTTTAATGCCCTTATCTGCCAGGGCTACAGGCTGCGCTTCATTGAGCGGATGGGTAATGTGTATTCGCGGAACGCGCATTGTTTTTTAGAAAACACTCGAAAACATCACTGATAACCAAGATTATACCGACCTGATGGAGTTTTGCATTGGTATTCATACCAAAATCAATAACGGTAATGATCGGCTTTATATGGTCCATCGACTGCAACTCCAATGTAGTCTGCCTGTTCCTGAGTGAGCGTGGTTAATTTCGCTCCAATCTGATCCAGATGCAGGCGTGCGACCTCTTCATCGAGATGTTTAGGCAGAATATAAATTTGGTTCTGATAACTAGCAGTATTGTTCCATAATTCCAGTTGTGCCAATACCTGGTTAGTAAATGAGTTCGACATGACAAAACTGGGATGACCAGTTGCGCAGCCCAGATTGACTAGACGTCCTTTGGCTAACAGGATGATGCGTTTGCCGTCAGGGAAAATGATATGATCGACTTGAGGCTTAATTTCTTCCCAGTGATAATTTTCTAGGCTGGCAACATCAATCTCATTATCAAAGTGGCCTATATTACAAACGATGGCCTGATCTTTCATGGCGGCCATGTGGTCATGTGTAATAATCTTAAAGTTACCCGTCGTGGTGACGAAAATATCTGCTTGTGTGCAAGCCTCATCCAGGGTTACTACACGATAACCTTCCATGGCTGCCTGCAAGGCACAAATCGGATCAATTTCAGTAATCCAAACGGTAGCACCCAGTCCGCGCAGTGATTGTGCTGAGCCTTTGCCGACATCACCATAGCCGCAAACTACCGCAACCTTACCGGCGATCATGACATCAGTCGCTCGTTTGATACCATCAACCAGTGATTCGCGACAGCCGTATAAATTATCGAACTTAGATTTGGTGACACAGTCGTTGACGTTAATCGCGGGAATTTTCAAACCATTCTCTTGCAGCATGTCATATAGGCGCTTGACACCGGTGGTGGTCTCTTCCGATACCCCCTTCACAGCCGCGAGTAATTCGGGATATTTAGTATGCATGATTTGGGTTAGGTCACCGCCATCATCCAGTAGAAGGTTGGGTTGCCAATCGTCAAGACCGATTATTGTTTGTTCAATACACCACTCGTATTCTTCCTCGGTTTCACCCTTCCAGGCAAACACTGGAATACCACTTGCGGCCATGGCGGCGGCAGCATGATCTTGCGTAGAAAAGATATTGCAGGATGACCAGCGTAATTCTGCACCTAGTGCCGTTAATGTTTCCATCAAGACCGCGGTTTGGATAGTCATGTGTAAACAACCGATGATACGAGCACCTGCTAATGGTTTTTGATCGCCGTATTTTTTACGCAACGCCATTAATCCGGGCATTTCTGTTTCCGCAATAGCGATCTCTTTGCGACCCCAGTCGGCAAGAGTAATGTCAGCAACTTTGTAGTCTTGATGGCTCATGTTGTTTGGTCCTTGTTCTAAAATACTGTATCAGTAAGATGTGACTGCTACTGACTGTGATAAGTGTGTGTTAGCGTGCATGTTTAGGCAATCAGGCGTCAGCTAATGCTTCAGCCCTGTCAGTTCTTTCCCAGGTAAATTCAGTCTCGCTGCGGCCAAAGTGACCATAGCTTGCGCTAGGCGTGTAAATAGCTTGCTTCAAGTTCAGCATGGTTAGGATACCGTAAGGGCGCAGATCAAAGTGTGCTCTTACGCGAGCTTCTATTGCTTGATCGTCAATTTTGCCGGTGCCGAATGTGTTCAGCGCAATCGATGTCGGCTCGGCGACCCCGATAGCATAAGAAATTTGGATTTCACAGCGCTCGGCCAAGCCTGCGGCAACGATATTTTTCGCCACATAACGGCCTGCGTAAGCGGCCGAGCGGTCTACTTTCGATGGGTCTTTGCCAGAAAAAGCACCACCGCCATGACGCGCCATACCGCCATAAGTATCAACAATAATTTTGCGACCAGTCAGACCGCAATCACCGACGGGTCCACCAATTACAAACTTACCGGTCGGATTAATATGATACTTGGTAGCTTTGCTCAGCCATGATGCAGGTAATACAGGTTTGATGATGGTTTCCATTACCGCTTCATGGAGATCTTTTTGTTGAATATCTGGATCGTGTTGGGTCGAGAGTACCACTGCTTCAATGCCCACCGGCTGGTTATTCTGATAGTTAAACGTGACTTGGCTTTTAGCATCGGGTCGCAACCAGGTGAGTTGGTCTCTGCGCATTGCTGCTTGCTGCTTGACCAGTCTGTGCGCATACGTAATCGGTGCCGGCATCAATACATCGGTCTCATTCGAAGCATAGCCAAACATGAGGCCTTGATCACCCGCCCCCTGATCTTCTGGATTGGCTCGGTCGACTCCTTGGGCGATGTCAGCGGCTTGTTCGCTGAGGGCAGTGATGACAGCACAAGTGTGTCCATCAAAGCCTTTGTCAGTGTGGTCATAGCCGATCTTATTGATGGTATCGCGTGCAATTTGTTCATAATCAATTTTCGCGCTGGTAGAAATCTCGCCCGCCATCAGTACCAGGCCTGTTTTCACCAACGTTTCGCAGGCGACGCGTGCATCAGGATCTTGTGCCAGGGCGGCGTCCAGTATCGAATCCGAGATTTGATCAGCGATTTTGTCAGGATGTCCCTCGGAAACAGATTCTGAGGTGAACGAGCGGCTATCAGTCATGAGTTTGAAGTTTCCGTGAGTCTTAGCAACTTACTCGAAGCTGGCCAGGGAGCATGAGTTGCTTAGCAATTGTTATATTTTCATTATAGCGTGAAATTTCTTTAGAGGGGAAAGTCTCAGCACATATTGTATAAATTTTATATAATATCCCGCCAACAACAGCTGGAAGTGATTATGGCTAAAACTGTTTCATGCATGATCCCGCTGGGTACCACAGCACCAGACTTCGATTTGCTTGAGCCAACCACAGGCGAAATGCGGGATCTTCAGTCTTTGCGAGGTGCACACGGAACATTGATTATGTTTATTTGCAATCACTGTCCCTTCGTCAAACTCGTGCGTCATGAGTTAGCACGTCTGGGCCAAGACTACCAGGCGCGCGGTATTGCTGTGGTGGCAATCAATTCCAATGATGTGACCGCCTACCCTGACGATGCGCCAGACAAGATGATTATCGAAGCACGCCAGCAGGGTTACACATTTCCATATCTGTTCGATCAATCCCAGCAGGTTGCCAGAGCTTACCAGGCTGCCTGCACACCTGATTTCTATTTGTTTGATGCTGCATTGAAATGTGTTTACCGTGGTCAGTTAGATGCTGCCAGGCCAGGCAACGATACGGCTGTCACGGGCAATGATCTGCGTGCGGCCATGGATGCTCTATTGAGTGGAGCAGCAGTTGCGCACGAGCAGAAACCGAGCGTAGGTTGCAGCATCAAGTGGAAAACAAGCTGAATAGAGTCGGATAACAACAGCTCGGTGAGTCATTAACTTGCGACAATCGGCTAAGTCGTGGAAAATGTCGGCGCTTTGTCCGATCGCCCACTTAAACTACTAGGCGCAGTTCCTTCAAAAATGCGTAGGCGTCGAGCGACGCTTCCAAATAACTTACTTAAAGATAAAGACACGTGGAAAAGCAAAAACAACTGGCTAATGCTATTCGAGCATTGAGCATGGATGCGGTACAACAGGCAAAATCTGGTCATCCCGGGGCGCCTATGGGGATGGCTGATATCGCAGAGGTCTTGTGGCGCGGACATCTGAATCATAACCCAACAGACCCGAGCTGGATCAACCGTGATCGCTTTGTATTGTCGAATGGTCATGGCTCAATGTTGATCTATGCGCTTCTGCATCTGACTGGCTATGATCTGACAATTCAGGACTTAAAAGACTTTCGTCAATTGCACTCGAAGACGGCGGGGCATCCAGAAGTGAATGAGGCCCCCGGGGTAGAGACTACCACGGGCCCCCTGGGGCAAGGTTTGGCCAATGCGGTGGGAATGGCGCTAGCAGAAAATATATTGGGCGCTCAGTTTAATCAGCAAGATGCCAGCATAATTGATCATTTTACCTATGTTTTCGCAGGAGATGGCTGCTTGATGGAGGGTATTTCCCATGAGGCATGTTCTCTGGCGGGAACCCATAAGTTAGGCAAATTAATCGTTTTTTATGATGACAACGGCATTTCTATTGATGGTGAAGTGCAGGGCTGGTTCACAGAGGACATTCCGCAGCGCTTCGAATCATATGGTTGGCAGGTAATCCCTGATGTTGACGGACATGATGCTAGCGCTATTGATGCAGCCATTGTAGCTGCCAAACAAAATCCTGATCAGCCGACAATAATATGCTGCAAGACAATTATCGGTTGGGGATCGCCAAATAAACAGGGCACCTCAGGCGTACACGGTGCGCCACTGGGCGATGAAGAAATTCAGCTGGTGCGCGATACTCTGGCTTGGCCGCACGCGCCGTTCGAAATTCCTGATGATATTTATACTGCATGGGATGCCAAACAAGCGGGTCAGGTAAAACAGGATGCGTGGACAACGCTCTTCGCCAGCTACAAACAACATTACCCGGAATTGGCGCAAGAGCTGGAGCGGCGCTGCCATGGTGAACTGCCCGCTGACTGGCAAGCGGCTTCCATTGCTGCATTAGACGAGATCGTCGGCGAACAAAAAGCCGTGGCTACGCGCAAAGCCTCGGAACGTGCGCTAGAGGGAATAGGCCCAATTTTACCGGAGTTAATGGGTGGATCGGCTGATTTAACCGGTTCTAATAATACCTGGTGGTCTGGTTGTAAGGGGATTGTTCCAGACGATGCTGCTGGTAATTACATTTATTATGGTGTGCGTGAATTTGCGATGTCCGCCATGATGAACGGTATAGCCCTCTATGGCGGCTTTATTCCATACGCTGGTACCTTCCTGACTTTTTCAGATTATGCACGTAATGCGGTACGCATGGCGGCATTGATGGATATTCATTGTCTGTTTGTTTACACACATGACTCCATCGGCCTGGGTGAAGATGGACCGACCCATCAATCTGTTGAGCACTTTGCTAGCTTACGGAGTATTCCGAATCTGATGGTCTGGCGGCCGTGCGACACGGTTGAGTCGATGCTGACTTGGATGACCAGTGTTGATATGAAGAAACCGGTAGCGATGGGGTTCTCGCGCCAAAAAGTGCCATTTATTGAACGCACGCCAGAGCAGATTGAAGCTATTCGTAAAGGTGCATACATCCTGTTTGAACAGGGCGATACACCGCAAATCATTATTATTGCGACCGGCACAGAAGTGGGGATTGCACTTGAGGCCGCCCAACAGCTGGCCCAGGAAGGCATCGCGGTGCGCTTGGTATCGATGCCTTGCAGTGAAGTGTTTGATCTTCAAAGCGACCACTACCAAGCATCAATTTTACCGGACGGTGTGCGCGCACGCCTTGCAGTTGAGGCTGGTGTCACAGATTTCTGGCGTAAATATGTCGGCTTGGATGGTGATGTAATTGGTCTTGATGAATTCGGTCTGTCTGCGCCTGGTGGCGTACTCATGGAGCACTATGGATTCACTGCTGACAACATAATTAAACGCGCTAAAGCGTTGCTTGGGACTTAAGAATTATTTAATGAGGAAGACAAATGGCAATTAAAATTGCAATTAATGGATACGGAAGAATTGGGCGTAATATTTTACGCGCGCTATATGAGTCGGGACGCACTGATGAGATTCAAGTGGTCGCCATTAACGACTTAGCTGACGCCAAAACAAACGCACACCTGACCCAATATGATTCAGCGCATGGCAAATTCAATGCGGATGTGTCGCTGGATGGTGATGATATGATTATCAATGGTGATCGCATTCGTGTATGCAGTGAGCGTGATCCTGCCAAATTACCTTGGGCAGAGCTGGCCGTCGATGTGGTACATGAGTCAACAGGTTTTTTTGCCAGTAAAGATAAGGCGACAGCTCATTTAACAGCGGGTGCGAAAAAAGTGATCATTTCAGCACCAGGGGGTCAGGATGTTGATGCGACGGTTGTGTATGGTGTCAATCACGATATTCTCAAAGCCAGTGACACAGTCATATCCAATGCGTCTTGCACTACCAATTGTCTGGCGCCTCTGGTCAAGCCGCTGCATGACACGATCGGTTTAGAGCACGGCTTGATGACGACTATCCACGCTTACACCAATGATCAGGTGTTGACTGATGTTGCGCACTCAGATTTACGCCGGGCGCGCTCGGCTACGCAATCAATGATCCCTACCAAGACGGGTGCCGCGCTGGCGGTTGGTCTGGTACTGCCAGAAATGAATGGCAAGCTAGATGGTTTCGCCATGCGTGTGCCGACTATCAATGTATCGATCGTTGATCTGACCTTTCATGCCTCGCGTGAAACCAGCGTAGAGGAAATAAACACAATTATGTCCGAGGCTTCCACTGGCGCCCTCAAAGGCGTGTTGGCCTATAACGAGCAGCCGCTGGTGTCATGTGATTTTAATCACAATCCTGCATCATCTATCTTTGAGTCTACCCTGACTAAAGTTATGGCTGGCACGTTGGTTAAAGTACAGTCATGGTATGACAACGAGTGGGGCTTCTCTAATCGTATGTTAGATACTACAGTCGCCTTAATGAAAGCCGAATAACTATTGAATCATAGCGGCTTATGCCTAATGTTATAAAAATGGATGAGGTGGACTTGTCAGGTCGACGCGTTCTGATTCGACAAGATCTCAATGTGCCAATCCATGAGGGCAAAATTACTAATGATGCGCGCATCCGCGCATCGCTGCCGACCCTCAAACTGGCGTTAGACCAGGGGGCAGCCGTCATGGTGATGTCGCATTTGGGTCGCCCGTCGGAAGGTGAGTTTGATGCTGCACTGAGTTTGCAACCTATTGCCACAGCCTTGGGCGAAGCCCTTGGTGTGGAAGTCCCATGCATCCAAAACTGGATTAACGGTATTGATATTCAAGCAGGTGAAATAGTCTTGTGTGAGAATGTCAGATTCCTCTCGGGTGAAAAGAACTGCGAGCCGGCGCTGGCTGAAAACATGGCGCAGTTATGTGATGTGTTTGTTATGGATGCATTTGGTACCGCGCATAGGGCGCAAGCATCGACCTATGGTGTTGCGAAATACGCACCGATTGCCTGCGCTGGGCCGCTGCTTGCTGCAGAGTTAGAAGCACTTGCCCAGGCGTTGCAGACTCCGGCGCGTCCTATGGTCGCTATCGTGGGTGGATCTAAAGTATCGACCAAATTGAATTTACTCGAACAACTCATTGGTCAAGTAGATCAACTGATTGTAGGCGGTGGTATTGCCAATACATTTATTGCTGCTGCAGGCTATCCGATTGGTCAGTCATTGTACGAACAAGATTTGCTGCAGGTGGCAAGGAAACTCATTGCCGAGGCACACGACAAGGGCGCGGCCATTCCAATCCCTGTCGATGTGGTATGTGCTAAAGAGTTTTCAGCACAGGCGCAGGCCACAGTGAAATCAGTCAGTGCTGTAGCTGAAGATGATCTGATTTTGGATATCGGTCCAGAGAGTTGTCAACAACTTGCTGCTATCATGCACACTGCTGGGACTATTGTATGGAATGGGCCACTGGGTGTTTTTGAGTTTGAAAATTTTGCCCAAGGCACCGCGACACTATCTGATGCGATCGCAGGCAGTGCGGCATTCAGTATCGCTGGCGGCGGCGACACTGTGGCGGCGATAGATAAATTTATTCAAGCTGACACTATTTCATACATATCAACGGGTGGGGGTGCGTTTCTGGAATTCCTGGAGGGTAAAACATTGCCTGCAGTAGAAATTCTTCAACAACGCGCACAATGAAAGGCGAATTAAATATGATGCATCGACGCACCAAGATTATAACCACATTAGGTCCGGCTACGGATAACGAACAAGTCATGTCAGACATGATCGATGCAGGCATCGATCTGGTGCGCTTAAACTTCTCCCATGGCAGTATAGAAGAGCACAAACGGCGCGTTGAGATGGTGCGGCGGATTAGCAAACAGAAACATTACAACATTGGTATTCTCGGTGACTTGCAAGGTGCGAAACTACGCATTGGTCGTTTTAAAGAGGGTAAGGTGATTATTCAGCCTGGTGCCCACTTCACCCTGGATGCAGAATTAGATCTCGAGTCGGGTACCAGTGAAGTGATCGGCTTTACTTACAAAGGCTTGGTGAATGATGTCGTCGCAGGCGACATATTGTTACTCGATGATGGCCGTATCTCACTTCGTATTGATGCAGTAGAGGGCCCGCTGGTGAAGACCACAGTATTAGTAGGTGGTGAGCTTTCCAGTAACAAAGGCATGAATCGCAAAGGTGGTGGTTTGTCGGCAGCTTGCCTGACGGAGAAAGATCTGGCTGATATTAAGCATGCTAAAGAACTTGATCTTGACTATATTGCCATATCATTTTTGAAACGTGCTGACGATATTCATCGGGTACGTGAACTGCTCAAAGAAATCGGCAGTGATGCAGGCATCGTGTCAAAAATAGAAACGTCTGAAGCATTGGAAGTGATGGATGACATTCTGGCGGCCTCGGATGCCATCATGGTCGCGCGTGGTGATCTGGGTGTTGAGATTGGTGATGCCGAAGTGCCGGGTGTGCAAAAGTCATTAATTGCAAAAGCACAGACGACAAATTGTTGTGTGATTACAGCGACACAAATGATGGAATCCATGGTTCACAGCCCGATTCCAACCCGTGCGGAAGTTTCCGATGTGGCCAATGCGGTACTTGATGGCACCGATGCCGTGATGACCTCAGGTGAAACAGCTGTAGGCGAATATCCTGTCGAGGTGGTCAAAGCGATGAGCCGTGTGTGTCGCGCGTCTGAGTTACAGGAAGCGGAAATAGGTGCGCGTCGAATTCAAGAGGGTGCTGAGCGAGTCGATAAAGCTATTGCCATGTCGGCGATGTATCTGGCTAATCATCTCAATGTAGCCGCCATTGCAGCCCTGACTGAATCCGGCACGACCGCGCTGTGGATGTCTCGAATCAGTTCATCAATTCCGATTTATGCACTCACGCGGCATGTTAAAACACTGCGTCGAGTCACCCTTTACCGAGGTGTGTTTCCTGCCAAATTAGAATTCCTAGGCAAAA